>JAEEGF010370762.1_pt1 | contig 10481 bp, 11 predicted proteins | sample 9134171 | NCBI WGS metagenome assembly JAEEGF01 (sample SAMN16246542, study PRJNA631951) | gut metagenome | biome: gut microbiome; feature: rumen; material: AP-attached | host: Bos | place: Iran: Karaj | collected 2018-10 | reverse complement strand
CGGATGACCTCCGTCCCTCATCGTTTGGGATTGCAAAAGTAGTGCATTTTTAATTACCACCAAAACTTTTTTCACTTTTTTTTCAAAAAAGTTGTGTTTATTTTATAAATGATTGATTATTAATAATTTATAAATATGATTTTTTCTCATTTTCTCAGAAATAATTTCATTTTTAACCCCAAAAATCCCGTTTTTGGACAACTCAAAATCGAACAGAACGGAATTTTCTGCGCGAACACTCGGAAAAGTTGAAACAAAACGACACATAATCCTACATAGAAAAAACGAACTTTTAAAAAGTAAAACAAACTTTTCAAACTATACCTATTAATATAATAGACACCAAACTCTGCAATTCATAAAAATACATTCTCTCCTCAATCATATTTTTTCATAAATTTGCAATCTAAAACGAAACATAAAAACAATGACAGAAAAAATCATCATCCTCGACTTTGGTTCACAGTATACTCAGCTGATAGCCAGACGAGTAAGAGAATTAAACACCTATTGCGAAATACATCCCTACAACAAGATTCCCGCATTGGACGAATCTGTAAAGGGCGTAATACTTAGCGGAAGTCCGTACTCAGTACGCGACGAAAAGGCACTCAAGCCCGACCTTTCGGCAATAAAGGGAAAAATGCCGCTTCTTGGCGTATGCTATGGCGCACAGTACCTTGCTCATTTCTACGGCGGCGAAGTCGCTCCGTCGAACTCACGCGAATATGGCCGTGCAAACCTCAACTTCGTAAACGCTAACGACGTGCTTATGAAGGATGTACCATCTAATTCGCAGGTATGGATGTCGCATGGTGACACAATAAAGCAAATTCCTGAAAACTACGAAATTATAGCTTCCACAGCTGACGTAAAGGTAGCCGCATACAAAATCGGTGGCGAGCAGACCTGGGGCATACAGTTCCATCCCGAAGTTTATCACTCAACCGATGGAAAAACCTTGCTGAAGAATTTCGTAGTAGGCATTTGCGGTTGCTCGCAGTCGTGGACACCCGATTCGTTTGTCGAAACAACAATAAAGGAACTGCGCGAAAAAATCGGTAGCGACAAGGTTGTTCTCGGACTTTCTGGCGGCGTTGACAGTTCGGTTGCAGCAGTATTGCTCAACAAGGCTATTGGCAGCCAGCTCACCTGTATTTTCGTTGACAACGGTTTGCTTCGCAAGAACGAATTTTCGTCGGTACTCGAATCATACCGCGGAATGGGACTTAACGTTATCGGCGTTGATGCAAAGCAGGACTTCTACCGCGAACTTGCAGGCGTAACCGAACCCGAACGCAAGCGCAAGATTATCGGTCGTCTTTTCATCGAGACTTTCGACCGCGAAGCCAGTAAAATCAAGGATGTGAAATGGCTTGCACAAGGCACCATCTACCCCGATGTAATTGAATCGGCAGGCGTTCTTGGTCCGGCAGCAACAATAAAGTCGCACCACAACGTTGGCGGTTTGCCCGAAAAGATGAACTTGAAGATTGTAGAGCCTTTGCGTCTGCTCTTCAAGGACGAAGTTCGCCGCGTAGGTAAGGCGTTGAATGTCAGCAACAACATACTTGGCCGTCATCCTTTCCCGGGACCGGGACTTGCAATCCGCATAATCGGCGACATCACCGCACAAAAGGTTGAAATCTTGCAGAATGTTGACGACATTTTCATTCAGGGACTTCGCGAAGACGGACTTTACGACCAGATTTGGCAGGCAGGAGCAATTCTGCTTCCAGTGCAGTCGGTTGGCGTAATGGGCGATGAACGCACCTACGAGAATGTAGTGGCTCTCCGTGCAGTACACTCCACCGACGGCATGACCGCCGACTGGGTTCATCTGCCATACGAGTTCCTTGCAAAGATTTCTAACAAGATAATCAATAAGGTAAAAGGTGTGAACAGGGTTGTCTACGACATCAGCTCGAAGCCGCCTGCAACGATAGAATGGGAGTAGAAATAGCCGTAAATCAATAATTATCAGCAAGTTTAATAATAAGATTATGCCTACTAAACAAACTGAAAACATATCATACGCAGCCGCGCTCGAAGAGCTGGAAAAGATTCTTGCCGACATGGAAAGCAACGAACTTGACCTTGACACACTAAGCGAAAAGGTGAAACGTGCAGCGTTCCTGACAAAACTGTGCAAGACAAAACTGAGAAGCACAACCGAAGAAATTGACAAGATACTGGAGGATTGGCAAAAGGAATGAGTTGAAAATTTGAAGATTCAAAGATTATGCGCAAACTTATATTCATAATGGCATTTACCGCAATGACAGCGCTTTCGTTCGGACAGATACGAATCGCCCTAGGCAAGTACAGCGGTGGCGGCGACTGGTACGCAAATCCCACCTCTTTGCCCAACCTCATTAAGTTCTGCAACGAAAACCTCGGCACTAACATCGACCCAGAACCAGCAACCGTGGAGTTCGGCAGTGCCGACCTGTTCAATTATCCGTTTGTGCATATTACTGGTCACGGAAACATCATTCTCAGCGACTTTGAAGTAGAAAATCTTCGCAACTACCTCATCGGCGGAGGATTCCTGCACATCGACGACAACTACGGTCTTGATGCCTACGTCCGCGAACAGATGAAAAAGGTATTTCCAGAACTTGAGTTCGTAGAACTGCCTTATACTCACGAAATTTACCACCAGAAATACGATTTTCCGAACGGTCTGCCAAAAGTCCACGAGCACGACAACAAGCCACCGCAAGGATTCGGCATAATTTACCAGGGACGGCTGGTTGTATTCTACAGCTACGAGTGTGACCTTGGCGACGGCTGGGAATCGCAGTCGGTTCACCACGATTCGGAAGAAATCCGCACAAAAGCACTTAAAATGGGTGCCAATATAATTAACTATGTGTTTGAAAATTAAATAAGTAAAGATATGAGAAGAATAGTAACAGTAGTCCTGATGCTTACGGTTTTGTTCGGAAGCGCACAGGCATGGAAGCCAACAAAAGGCGAAGCTAAGAAAATTACAAAGGGGTTAATTTCGGCAATAATGTCGGGTGATTTAAAAAAGTCGCTTGATTATTTTGCGCCAGAATATGTAAGCGAACAGCATGACAGTTTCCTTGAAGGTCGCACCGAACAATTCGTGATGGAGTTTATCGGTGGTGTGCCAGTAACGAAAGAAGGCAAACAATTGGACTTCATTACACCCAAACAAAAAGACATCGCATCTATGAAAATAAAGGATGTGGTCATAATAGGCGAGACAATGTACTCGGTAGTAGAGGTAACACTCAAGGACGGTAGCAAATATACAACTGACCTCAATATTGCAATAATCGATGGTGAAATGCTTAGATTCTGGGGCGCTGTTGGGTAAAAAGAGTTGAAAGTTGAATGTTAAAAGTTGAGAGTCGCATCGCAAAGCATTGCGATGTCTCAACGATTCAAAGATTCAAAAACGGAATCAGATCTTGAAACAAGTTCAAGATGACATTCCGTTTTTTTGTTTCTGTTTTTGCTTGTTGTTCAATGATTGCGTCCAAGCTTTTCGGTACAATATTTGTTATAAAAACGCAAAAATCATATTGACTATGAAACGATTATATTTTGCTTTTTGCATTTTTACAATAATGGTACTTTTTGTGCCTAATATTGAAATGTCGGCACAAACAGTGAGAAATTCAAGCTACTCATCAATTGGGCATATCGACAGCGACGGAACTATTCGCAATTCTAGCTACTCGACCATTGGGCATATCGATAGCGACGGAACAATACGTAATTCAAGCTACAGTACAATCGGGCATATTGATAGTGACGGAACTATCCGCAATTCAAGCTACAGCACAATTGGTCATGTCGATAAAGACGGAACGGTACGCAATTCAAGCTACAGCACCATTGGGCATATCGACAGCGACGGAACTGTCCGCAACTCAAGTTATTCAACGATTGGGCACGCCAAGGGAATAAAGCGCGAATGGGCTGCCGTGTGGTTTTTCTTTGATTTCTTTTAAAAAAGAAACCTTTTTTACTCACTTTCTATTTCAATAGCAATTATTTCTATTCGGCGCTCCCTCGCCGCTGCGGGATTGTACACTGAATTTCGCTGGTCGTTGCGGTCATCGCTGACATTGGCAGCAGCCATAGTTTTGCCGAACGCAACAAACTTATATTCAATCTGCCCGTTTTCAATGTATTGACGGAAAACACCGCTTTCATATTCATCAAAGAAATTTACCAATGATGATATTCTTCGTTTCGCCAGATTGTTATTGTACTCAACCGTATTTAAAGGACTTGTGAAACCTTTTATTGTAATTGCCACCTTCTGACCGCTTTCGAGCAGTTCTTTCATCATCTTGGTAAATTCAATAAGCCTGTTGTAGTTTTCCTCGACTTTTCCTGCAAAGAAATTATCGATGCTATCAATGGCTTCCTCACGCCTTGCACGGTCAAGTCCCTTTGAAAATTCGCGCCTATATTTGTCCTGCATCTGCATATATGCGAAATATGTATCGCTATAGTTCTGCGAAGTAACTGTGTCCCAAGAATTTGGGTTAGGAATATCGTTGTGGAAATACAGGCTTATCGGTACAAGCAACCTTGTGCGTTGGGTAAGCGTGGCTATCCTTATTTCGGTTTCTGCCTTTATGCGATCTTCCTCGCTGACATACTTTTCGATATTGTAGTAGAAAATATCGTTGCAACAGCTTTGGTGAGTCTGCGACATTGCACCCTTGCGATTGCTTGTAAGAAAGGCTAGCCCCTGCTCCGGATAAACCTTGTAGTACATGTCGTTCTGTGCCGAATTTATCGGATAACCAAGGTTTTGCACATCTTCCCAAACCCTAAAATTACCTTTCACCGAAAAAATGTCGAACGCTCCTATTGTCTGGTAATGATTGGAACTGAAATACAGCGTAGTATCGATGGTGCTATAAAACGGAGTAATCTCATCACCAGGCGTGTTAATCAACGATGTAGTATCTGTAAATTCTGCAAACCGTTCATCTTCAATGATTGGTCGTCCGATATTTTTCACAGAACCAAAATTTCCATCGGGAAGAATCTCGCATGAATAAATGTCGTATCCTCCCTCGCCTCCCGGGCGGTCGCTCGACCATAGCAGGATGTCTGGACGACTTTCAAATTCCACAAGAAATGGCTGGGTGGAATTGTAACCCTGTACATTTATTTTTTCGGGAAGCATTTTTGGAACTGACCATTCATCACCATCCCGCTCACACATATAAATATATGTGTGACCATTAACAAAATCTTCATTCAAAGAAAAATACATCTTTTTACCATCGACACTAACACAAGGATTGGATATGTCAGCTGATGCATTTTCTAACTTGACATCTATCTGTTTAGCCGAGTTGAAGTTGTCAACTTCTGCGCTGTATATCTGCGACTTATATTCCTTGGATGAATCATTTTCGGGACGGATAGACGAAAAAAATACCGATTCTCCTCCCAGCACAGCACCAAAGTCGCTATACACCGAGTTCATGCCCTCATCGGCGTGCTTTACATCCACAGCCTGAGGGTGATTTTGCTGTTTCCATGCATACTCGCAGTTTAGGATTTCCTGCTCGGCATATTCGGCGTTTTCCTTGTCGCCCTTAAATCCATCCTTCTTCGACAAAGTGATGAACCGTTTAAAAAAATACTGTGCCCTCATGAAATCCTCGTTCGACTTCAGCATCTGCGCATAATGGTAAGTTGCATTGGGATATTTGTCTTCCACCTTGTCAACCAACACCTTATATAGGCGCATTGCATTTGCATAATCATTGTCGAGACGATAGGCTTCAGCAGCCTTCCAAACAATGTCGTACATCTTCGAATCGAACTTCAGCGCTTCCTCGTAAAGCTTTGCGGCACCATACAAATTTTTCTGCTTTACCGCATTATCTCCACTGAAAACCAAATTGTTAACATCCCTATTTTGAGCCTGCGCCACGCACGAAAAAATCACTAGCAGACATGTTACAACGCCTGTACGCACAATGGCTGGATATTTTGTTGTTACATGAATTCGGGACATTTTCTGTAGTATGGTGTTTCGATTGGCTTTGGTTTGGAGAATATGTAAACGAGAGAAAACTCAATGCCTCCGTTGCCTCGGCTTATGCGTGTGAGTTTCGAAAGATTTATGTCGTAGTTAACAAGAAGCCTAACATTGCGGTACTGCACACCGGCGCACAAGATTCCTGCATCGCTTGTTCGTGCGAAAATACCAAAATACACAGCCTGAAGAGTAATGGGATTCACATCCATGCGACCAAGTGCGCCAATGTCGAACTCGAGATATTTCTGCTGTACCATGCAATAAAACATTGGTGCAATCCAAAATTCATCCTTAACATTTATGTCGCCAACCGCGTGGACTATCCATTTTACAGGTAATCGGGAATCATCAGACCCAAGAAAAGTTTTGCGCGGCATATTCAGATGAAAAGCCGAGAAACCAGCTTCGGCAGTCCACTTGGAATTAAGCTTAAGGATACCGTTAAGTCCCAACGCGCAATCGAAATATCCGAAAGAATTCTTCTGCCATTGTTCACCCGACTGCATGGCATCATTGTATTCGTCATTAACATACTGGCTACCGAAGTTCAAGTTGTCGATGCGGATTCCATGCCGTGCATAACCAGCCGACAAGCCAGCGCCGACAAGAAGTTTTTCCGACATGAACGGAAAATAATAGGCTGCATTGAGCATTATCTGCGTAGTACCAAACTTGCCATCACCTGCCACATCGCGATTGAGAAAAATTCCCAATCCCGACTTGTCGCCCTGCTTGAACAGCGATTCGTGCGAATAGTCGACGCTACCAGCAAAGGTGCGATACGCATTTGTAAAACTGTTCCACTGGTTCTTGTTGTTCAGGACTGCACGCCATTCGCCATTGAAGTTGCCCGTATTTGTCGGATTTGTCTGCATGGGAGTCGAGTAAAACTGCGAAAAGTGAATATCTTGCGCCATAGTCGTAGCTAAAGCAACAAAAAGACAAAACACCGATATAAAAACACTTTTTCCCATGAGAATACAAAGATAATGATTTTGTTTAGAAAATATTCAAAAAAATTGAAAAATCGAAAAATCAGTCACTTTCAGACTCAAATATATATTTTACCGACTGGCGTTTTGTTTCTGATTTTTTTCTAACTTTGCAAGTCCAAAAACGAAATTATTATCATAACAATGGAAGAAATAATCACAAAATTACCTTACAAGGTAGCAGACATGTCTCTCGCAGAATGGGGACGCAAGGAAATTGAGATGGCAGAAAAGGAAATGCCAGGATTGATGAGCATACGTCGCAAATACGCAGCTGAGAAACCGCTTAAAGGCGCAAGAATCTCCGGCTCGTTGCACATGACAATTCAGACTGCCGTACTTATTGAAACATTAGTTGAACTTGGTGCTGATGTACGCTGGGCAAGCTGCAACATATTCTCTACACAAGACCATGCAGCAGCAGCAATAGCAAAGGCTGGCGTTCCTGTATTCGCATGGAAGGGCGAAACACTCGAAGAATACTGGTGGTGCACATTGCAGGCTCTTTCGTTCCCAGGCGGACTTGGTCCGAACCTGATAGTTGACGATGGTGGCGATGCTACTTTGTTGGTTCACAAAGGTTATGCTGCTGAAAACGATGCAAAGACATTGGATTTTGTTCCATCGTGCCACGAAGAAAAGGCAATTCAGGAAACCTTGAAGGCTATGCTTGCTGCCGACAACCAGAAATGGCACCGCACAGTAGCCGAACTCAAGGGCGTTTCGGAAGAAACAACCACTGGCGTTCACCGTCTGTACCAGATGATGGCAAAGGGCGAACTGCTGATTCCAGCAATCAATGTAAACGACTCGGTTACAAAGTCGAAGTTCGACAACCTTTATGGTTGCCGCGAATCGTTGGCCGACGGTATCAAGCGTGCTACCGATGTAATGATAGCAGGAAAGACAGTCGTAGTTCTTGGCTACGGCGATGTTGGTAAGGGCTGCGCCCGCTCGATGCACACCTACGGAGCAAGGGTTCTCATTACCGAAATCGACCCGATATGCGCTCTGCAGGCCGCTATGGAAGGCTACGAAGTTACAACGATGGAAGAAGCTGTCAAGGAAGGTAACATTTTCGTTACAACTACAGGAAACTGCGATGTTGTTACTCTCGAACACATGAAGCAGATGAAAGATCAGGCTATAGTTTGCAACATCGGTCACTTCGACAACGAAATTCAGGTTGACCGCCTCGAAAACTGCCCAGGCGTTGTAAAGACCAACATCAAGCCGCAGGTTGACAAATACACCTTCCCGACTGGAAATTCAATCTTCCTACTTGCCGAAGGCCGTCTCGTAAACCTCGGCTGCGCAACCGGACATTCGTCATTCGTAATGAGCAACTCGTTCTCGAACCAGACTTTGGCTCAGCTCGACCTTTGGAAGAACAACTACAAGGTTGATGTTTACCGTCTGCCGAAGTACTTGGACGAAGAAGTTGCACGCCTCCACCTCGACCAGCTTGGTGTAAAGCTCACAAAGCTCACGCAGAAGCAGGCCGACTACATCGGAGTTCCAGTAGAAGGACCTTTCAAGGCTGACCACTACAGGTATTAAAAGGCTCACAGGCTAAAAGGCAAACAGGCTAAAAGTCGGACAGTCAAATACAATCTGGCTGTTAGCCTGCAAGCCCATCAGCCTGTTAGACATAAATCTAAAATCGTAAATCAAAAATCGTAAATAATTATGAGACTATTATTAATTAGCAACTCAACGAATGCCGGTGAAGCATATCTTGACTATCCGAAGCACAACATCCACGATTTCCTTGGTGAAAAGTGCGTAAAATGCTTGTTCATCCCTTACGCAGGCGTAACTGTAACTTGGGACGACTACGAGAAGAAGGTTAAGAACCGTTTCAACGAAGTGGGACACGACATAGTTTCAATTCATCACTTCGACGACCCGGTAAAGGCTGTCGAAGAAGCCGACTGCATTGTAATCGGCGGTGGCAACACTTGGAAGCTTCTGCACGACATGCACGCCAACAAGCTCATCGAACCGATACGCAAGAAAGTTCTTGGCGGAACTCCGTACATAGGATGGAGTGCTGGTTCAAATGTAACCTGCCCTACCCTTATGACAACCAACGACATGCCTATCATCGACCCGCTTGGTTTCGATGCATTGAACCTTGTTCCGTTCCAAATTAACCCTCATTACCTCGACAAGAAGGTCGAAGGTCATGGTGGAGAATCGCGTGAAGATAGGATTTTGGAATTCATCGAGGTAAACCGTGAGGTTTATGTTGCAGGACTTCGCGAAGGCTGCATGTTTGTAGTTGAAGGCAACAAGATGAAAATCATCGGCAAACGCAACCTGCGCCTCTTCAAGTACGGAGAAGAAACCCGCGAAATTGAACCAACTGCAGATTTCACATTCCTGCTGAAGAAATAAAGAGAGATTTATATTTACAATTTACAGCAGTCGGTAAAGGTCGGCTGCTGTTTTTTGTAAAATCTGCAGAAAATTATGCCCCAAAGAATAACCACATATAAAAATGTTAGTATCTTTGCAATAAATTCCGATGGTCATGAATGGAGTTTCTATAAATATCAATTTGCCAGACTATGGGCATTTCTCCCCTGAAGAACTAACCACCAAGGTTAGACGCTTCGCCATGGAGCTGATTTCTCAACGAGAAAAAAGCCAAGATACACCTCCATGCCAATACACAACAGATGATGTCGATCTGCTTTTAACAAACCGTATGCAAGAAATCGAAAATGGCACTGCCGAATTTGTATCGCACGAAGAAGTAAAAGCCCATATTAAAGCATTGATGGCATGAGAAATATACAATGGCTAAAGGATACTGAAAACGAATTGGTTGCCATTGTTGATTATGTCTTCCGAAATCACGGAGAAAGTGTCGCATTGCAAGTTTACGATGACATTATTTCCAGAGTTGATATGTTGATAGAATTTCCCGAAGCAGGAACGCTATACCTAAAACACCAATTCAAAAACAAATCTTTGCGAGTACTACATTCAAAACATACAAGAATCTTTTATTACTTTCAGGATTCAAACATTGTTGTCGTATTACTTTGGGATAACAGAATGGACGAAAAAAACATAGAAAAGATTCTTTCAAACAGAGAATAGCATGTAAGGCAAGGGTGGACGCTGCTCCTACAATGCACCATCCGTACCAACATGGCCTCCCATTAATTTTTTGTTAAACTCCATTTTTAATTTGCCTACAAAAAAACGACAACATATTTTTGCACCGAATTTGAAAATTGGTACAAAGATTTAGATTGCCATGCAGAAAACACTGGGAGTAAAGGCCGACATAATGAACGTTGCAGAAAAACTTTTCTGCCGCTTCGGGTTCAACAAGATTTCGATGGACCGCATCGCCAAGGAATCGAAGCACGCGAAGGGAAGCGTTTACTACCACTTTTCGAGCAAGATAAACCTGATGAACT
>JAEEGF011275419.1_pt1 | contig 10482 bp, 6 predicted proteins | sample 9134171 | NCBI WGS metagenome assembly JAEEGF01 (sample SAMN16246542, study PRJNA631951) | gut metagenome | biome: gut microbiome; feature: rumen; material: AP-attached | host: Bos | place: Iran: Karaj | collected 2018-10 | reverse complement strand
CGTCTCAATGCGGACGTTCGGGTGGCGGGCCAGCAGTATCTCGTGGCGCCAGCGCTCGTCCTCCCAGGGCGGGGTGACGGGCGGATTGGCCATGCCGAAATGTCCGATGGCAATGCGCAACTGCGGACACTCCTGGATAATCTCCTCCATCTCTGCTGTCTGGCGTTCGTCGTCGGCCAGACACATGGAGAGCACCATGCCGTGCTCCTCCATCAGTTTGAACACGGGCATGAGGTCGGTGAGCGGTTCCTTCATGCGGTGACCCGGGTAGGCAATGCCCCTCAGTCCGGCATCGATGACGGCCTGCGCCTCCTCCTTGTTCCACGCCATGCCCATGCACAGGAAACGGTCGGGATACTGGCGTTGCACCTCCGTGAGGTACTCGTTCTGACAGCCGTCGATGACTTCCTGCACAACGACGGCGGCCGACACCTGGGCGTAGTCCATGTTGGAAAGGAACACCTCGGCGGAGTTCACGCTGTCAACCATGAAAGGCGGCAGCATCTGCACCTCTTCACCCAGGAAGATGGAACGTCCGTTCTTCAGCGAGCGGATGGGCTTGCCCTCTACCTGCGTGTCCTGTTGCAGCCACAAGTGGCTGTGAGCGTCAATTAGTTGATAGCCCATTTAATGTTTAATCTTTAATGTTTAATGTTTAATGTTTAATGTTTAATCTGTTACGTGTTTTTCCAGGTTACGTACAGCTGGTCGCCAATGATGCGCTGCACCTCTTCCACCAGCTGCTCGTCCATGGGTTCGTTTACGTATTCTATGTTCTTCAGCACGTTGGCAGGGTTGGCGCTGCTGAAGAGCGTGGTGGCAATGCGGGGGTTGAGGCTCGTCGAGAACTGTATGGCGAGCTTCTCTATGGGGTAGCCCTGCTGCTGGCAGAAGGCAGCCGCCTTGCTGCAGGCATCCTTCAGGTCCTTGGGTGCCGGGTGCCAGTCGGGGGTGCCACGGCTTGAGAGCAGACCCATGGACAGCGGTGAGGCATTGATAACGCCCACGCCGTGCTGTTCGAAGAAGCCCAGGAAGTCAGCCAGCCTGGTATCGTTCAGGCAGTAGTGGCAGAAGTTGAGGATGGACTCTACGGGTGAGTGGTGATTGGTGAGTTGTGAGTGGTTAGACTGCTCAACCACCCATTTCAGGTTCTCGAGCTGCAGGTCGGTAATGCCGACGTGACCCACGACGCCTTTCTCCTTCAGCGTGTAGAGAGCGGGCAGCGTCTCATCGACAATCTTCTGCAGACCGCCCTCCATGCCAGCCTGGAACTCAATGTCGTGAACGTTGATGAGGTCAATGTAATCAACGTTCAGGCGTTCCATGCTCTCATAGACGCTCTCCACGGCACGCTTGCCGCTGTAGTCCCAGGTGTTCACGCCGTCCTTGCCGTAGCGTCCCACCTTCGTCGAGAGGTAATACTTGTCACGGGGAATCTCCTTGAGTGCCTTGCCCAGCACGGTCTCGGCCTTGAGATGGCCGTAGTAGGGTGACACGTCAATAAAGTTGATGCCGTTATCCACGGCAACATGTACGGCACGGATGCCCTCTTCCTCGCGGATGCTGTGGAACACGCCACCCAGCGACGACGCCCCAAAACCGAGGTTCGACACCCTCATGCCAGTCTTTCCAATTTCGTTGTATTTCATACGCCTAATTTTTCGCACAAAGGTACGAAAAAAAAGGGAAAAGTGAAAAAGGAAAAGTGAAAAATTTCACTTTTCCCTTACAGATCTACTTGTACGCCCAGTCCCAGTACGCGGTTGGTACGGGTGAACGTGTCGCTGACGCGAGGCTCAGTTGACGTCACCTTGTCATAGTTGTCGTAGTTGGTCTGGAAGTAGGCGGCCGTCAGTGTGACCTTGTCGGTAGCCTTGTAGCTGACGCCGAAGCCAGCGCTGTAGCTGTTGACCACGAATGAGAGGTCGTTCATGTAGGCATCGGTCAGTCCGTAGCGCGTGAGCTGTCCGCCGCATGAGATGTTCACGCGGGGGCTGACGTCCCACTCCACACCGGCCAGGAACTCATTGGTGCCGTGGTCCAGCTTGTCCTGCGCATTGTTGTACCAATGTGCATTCTTGTCGTAATAGTGGTGGTAGCCCAAGTTAAGGTGTACCTGCGGAATGATGTCCCACTGTGCACCAACGGCGAGCAGGGCAGGGGCATCCTCATCCACGTCGGTATCGTTCTCGTATTTGTTGATGTTCTCAATGCCGGGGAAGTTCGCGTAGTCACCTTCAATCTTCAGGGCCTTCTCTAAGGTAGAGTGGTTCTTCATCTTCATCTCCGTATTGAACTCATACTTGGCAGCGAAGTTGAAGTTGCCCACCTTGAAGTCAACACCGATGATGGGGGCAATGCCGAAGCCTTCCTGGTTGCTCATCAGGTTCACGCCCTGGCCGTACTTCTGCAGCATCTCGAGCGGCACCAGTGCGGCGTTGGCCTGTTCCTGTACGGCAGCCAGCTGCTCGGGAGTCATGGCTCCCATCTGTGTGGCCAGCTCGGCCTGTCCTAACTGCTTGTTGATGTAGGCGATGTTATTGTTGATGAACTGGTCGAAGTTCACAAAGTAAGCCTCACCCTGCTCGTTGCGCATCTTCACCTGGATGTTGCTCAGACGGGCACGGTACGAGGCATTGCCGTACAGCGCACGCAGTCCGCCATAGACCGACCAACTGTCGTTGATCTTGTAGGCAGCACCCAGTTGGAATCCGAAGAAATACTGACGGCCACGCATATAGCCATCCACGTCGTAGCCCTCGACGCCCAGTCCGCGCTGCTGTAGCAGGTAGGCAATGCTGCCTACGGCATTCTCGAACGAGCCGAGTCCGTTCTCAAACTCACAGACGCCACCACCGCCAGGCAGCGAGAAGTTGAACTGGAAACTCCAGTCGCCCTTGTTGTAAGCGGCCTGCACAGAGGGAATAAACGGGGCATCGGCAATACCTTCGAAAGTCTTGGTGGGGTTGCCTTCGTTCTTCTTGCCTAAAGCAAAGAGGGGATTGGTCGAGGTAATGGTACGCGTCTGGTGAGCATACTGCCAGTTGAAGGCGAAGTGGAAACCCTCGGGCATGAATGCCACGCCGGCAGGGTTCGAATACACGCCGTCCAACCCGATGGCACCGTCACGTGCGGGATTCTTTAAGAATAATACACTCTGGTTGGTGTTGGTGAGAATGCCGCCAGCCATGGCGCTCACGCTCATCATTAAAAGCACTGCAATGATTGATAAATTTTTCTTCATGTTAACCTTTTATTAGTTTTTTACTTTTTTACCTTTTTACCTTTATCCTTGGTCTTTTTACCTTTTTTGTCTTAAATTGGCCGCAAAGGTAACATTATTATCCTAAAGTTCCGAATAGATATTCTCTTGGTTAACGTTTATTAAGAAAATAATTGCACAATCCTGCACAAAACGTGCAAAGTGTGCAGAAAGAAGCTGCAAAAATCAAGGATGTACATTCCACACTTTAGTAATCGTTTACGTATAAAAAAACACTCAACCTTCTACCCTCAACCCTCAACATTTTGTACCTTTGCACCAGAATAAATAACTAATCAGATCAAAACAAACAAAAAATGAAAAAGACATTTTTGGCATTCGGATGCCTGCTGATGAGCCTCGGAGTCCTGGCGGACGACGTGCAGACAGTAACCATTGACGGTACGACCGTCAACAAGACCGTGACGCAGATTACGTTCAGTGGCGATGATGTTATCCTGCACTTCAGCGATAACAGCACGCAGACAGCTGACATGGACCAGAGCATCAACATTGCTTTTCAGCTGTCCCCCACGTACATGGAGTCTCTTGACGCCCAGCGCTCAACACTCAACTCTCAACGTGTCTATAACCTTCGTGGACAGTACATGGGCGAAAGCCTTGAGGGACTGACTCCCGGGGTATATATCTATAATGGTAAGAAGTACGTGGTAAAGTAAGGGAGGAAGAAGCACGATGAAACAGATTATTATTTGCCTTTTTGCCCTTTTGTCTTTCAGTACTGCCAATGCGCAGACGTGGGACTTTGCTACGGTTGCTGCCGCTGACCAGAGTAATCTGAATGCAGACAGCCAGAACTGGGAGTACGACTCCAGCAACAACCGCTGGAAGCAGCAGGCCATTATCACCGAGTCGCCGCTCATGGCCAATGGTGTGGAGTTAAATTTCACCAAGAACATGAAGTTTACCACGACGGCTGCAGACCAGATCCGCGTGGATGCCAAGAAGGGCTCGATGACGCTGAACAACAAGTTGGCCAAGGTGTTCATCTACAATGCACAGGCCGGTCAGTCGGTTACCATCGACTACCAGTCGTCCAACAGCTCAACAGGCCGTACTATTGAGGCAACGAACGTGACAGCCACCGAAGGCAATACGCCAACCACCGATCGTACTACCTTCAAGGGTACCGTGACGGCTAACGGCACCATCACGCTGCAGTCAACGGGCGGACTCTATGTCTATAAGATTGTCGTGGGCGACGGCAGCTCGTCAGGCGGCGAGGAACCAGCTGGTGACGATTACTCTGTGGCGCCCAGCGTCATGAAGAACCAGGCGGTGCTCACCCTCAGTGACGGCAGTCAGCGTTTCTATAATACGGCTGACGTGACCGCCATCGACATTGACGGAACGGCTGTTACCGTCAGTCAGAGCGTGGGTTCCTATACCTTTAATAATAAGGTGACGAACATCAGCTTCACCAAGGGTGTGCCTATTGAGGAGGGCCAGGAAGGCAGCTATACCAATGCTTCCGGCAAGGTGCAGATCAACGAGGCCAAGGGTTGGTTAGAGTCGGCCTACGTGAAGTTTGCGCTCTTCGACGGTGCTGCATCGTACAACGTCTATGTGAAGGGCGGACAGTTTAACAGCTACACCAAGATTGACCACCAGCTGGTCCGCAACTACGGCAGTTACGGACGTGCCGATATGGTGGGACTGATGGCCGCCGACTACGCCATGAAGATTGTGCCTGTGGATGCCGACGGCAACGAGCTGACCGATGCTGCCAATGAGGTGACGGCTCTGCTCGTCAAGAACTACGACCGTGCAGGCTATGCCCACTTCAACTATCAGGGTGTGGGTGCCTATAACGACGATGGCACGCTGAAGCAGGGTGCCAAAGTATTCTACGTCACGAAGTACACCGCCAAGACCATCTCTACCGAGGTGGCTGGTGCCCAGACCAATCCCTGTGTAGGTATTCAGGCCATCATCGATGCCTACCAGAAAGGTCAGGACACCACTCCCATAGCCTTCCGCTTCATCGGTAAGATCAGCAAGGAAGACCTTGATGCCATCAGCAGTTCTGAGGAAGGTCTGCAGATAAAGGGCAAGAACGAGGACTCTGAGTTGAACATGACCTTCGAGGGCATTGGCGATGATGCCACGCTGTACGGCTTCGGCTTCCTGGTACGCAATGCGAAGAGTGTGGAGTTCCGTAACTTTGCCAGCATGCGCTGTATGGACGACGGCGTTTCCATGGATACCGATAATTCCAACATCTGGGTACACCACCTTGACGTGTTCTACGGCAAGCATGGCTCCGGTGACCACGACAAGGGTGACGGTGCTGTTGACGTGAAGTCTGACTCGAAGTTCATCACCGTCAGCTACTGCCGCTATTGGGATACTGGCAAGACCAACATGTTCGGCATGAAGAACGAGTCTGGCCCCAACTACATCAGCTACCACCATAACTGGTTCGATCATTCCGACTCCCGTCATCCGCGTGTACGTACGATGTCGGTACATGTCTGGAACAACTACTTCGACAATGTGGCCAAGTACGGTGTGGGTGCAACCAGCGGCTCCAGCGTCTTCGTCGAGAACAACTACTTCCTGAAGACCAAGAAGCCTATCCTCTCCAGCAACCAGGGAACCGATGCCCTCGGCTCCGGCACCTTCTCAGGCGAGGACGGCGGCATGATCAAGGCCTACGGCAACCTCTTCGACCGCACGGCCACCAACTTCCGCTACTACACGCAGAACAACCCTGCCTCTACGGGCTATGACGCCTACGAGACCACCTCACGCGATGAACAAGTGCCCAGCACCGAGGTCACACGTCAGGGTGGCACCCCCTATAACAACTTCGATACCAACAGCAGCCTGATCTATAGCTATACGCCCGATGCTGCCAACGACGTGCCTGGCATCGTCATGGGTTACTATGGTGCCGGTCGTATGAACCACGGCGACTTCAGTTACTCCTTCCCCGACTGCACGGGCAATGAGGATACGGACTCGGCCTATGACCCCACGCTCGGCGGTATGCTTGACAACTATAGCAGCAGCTTCGTTGGCTTCTTCGGTGAAGAGAGCCAGCCCGGTGGTGGTGATCAGCCTGGCGGTGGTGATGACCCCGTTGTTCCCGAAGGAACTATTTTAGCCTCGTTCGACGGAGCACCTTCCAATTCTATGTTCACTGTAGGCGGTGACTATGGCGATGGAAAGATAACTTATAATGGTACTTATTATAAGAAAGGTGTGAAGTTCAATAGTAACGGCTCCATCACTTTCACTCCGCAGAAGAACTACAACATGACCATCGTCATGGGTACGGCTAAGGGTGGTCGTAATGTGAAGATTAATGGAACCCAGACTACTGTCAGTGGTACGGAGAATGTTGAAGGAAAGTATTACGAACTAGATCCCATCGCCATTACAGCCAATACCGAGTATGTGCTGACGAAAGGCTCGGCTGAAGGTCTAGTCATGCTGATTATACTGGAACCAACAGAGTAAAGTAAAATAAGACGATTAAGGGACTGCTCAAACGGGTAGTCCCTTTTTTTGTCTTGTAGATGTACTTTTATAGCCAAGCATATACAAATATCCAAATTTTATTTGTATCTTTGCAGCCGCTTTTCTTGCGAGAACTGACAGAAGAATAGGAATTATTGGAATAAGTTATTGAAATGCGCTATTTATATATAATTGGAATATTGTTGGCATCACTCACGGTTCATGCCCAAGAGCAGGAAACACCCAATGCCAGGCAGGCCAGGCTGATGTTTAACCAGACGTATAAGATGATCTTTGGAGAACAGGGTTCTCAATTGCATTACAAGGTGAACATCATCGGCCTCTACAAAACCGAGGGCACCATTTGGACGAAAGGCAAGAAGAGCAAGTTCATCGACGAGAAATATATCGCCTGGAATGATGACGTGACGTATTACCGTCTGGAGCGAAAGAAGGACAGGGTAGTCATCTACGATGCTCATTCCGACGACCGTGACAAGTATGCCACTAAGTTCAAGTTCGTGCCCGAGAACTATACCTACAGCATAGCGGATTCTCAAGAGGGCTACTACATCACCCTGAAGGCAAAGAAAGGCGTGAAGGGAATAAAGGAGGCGCGTTGCCTGATTGACAAGAGAACACGCTACCCCATCAGCGTGCGTGTTAAGGTCGGTATATTCCACACTACTATCAAAATCAGCAATGTAAAGGTAGGAGGAATCTCCGATGACTTGTTCCGGTTCCCACGAGAACTGTACAGCCCTAACAGATACGAATATATTGACAACCGATAAGCAAAGCGTACCAGCAGGACATTCCTGCTGGTACGCTTTGCTTATCGGTTGGCTTCGTGTTGTACTTATTTAACCACGAACTTGAGCAAGCTCAGTTCTTCTCTTACTTAATCATGACCTTGAGCTAAAGCTCGAGCTCGTTCACGTTCTTGCGTCCCTTTGGTAGCAAGCGGCAAAGCCGAGCGCGATAGAACACGAGCTCGCTCGCGTTCTATTCTCACTTAATCACGACCTTTTTTCCATTATGTATATATATTCCCTTCGGGAGCACAGAGGGCACAGAGATGCAACGTCCGTCAAGTGTGTACCATTTATCATTTATCATTTCTCCTTTATCATTTAGCGTAGCGCTAATGCTTGTGGGGGGCGTGTCGTCGTCGAAGTTGACGGCAATCTCACCGGTATCAGGATTGATATTGATGTGATAAAGGGCATGGCCCACAGGAACAGGCGTATAGGTAGTGGTAGCCTCGTAGGGCGCATAGTCAGCGGTAGGAGCACTGGTGCTCTCGACGTAGAAGCAGTAGTTAGGCAGTTCCATTTCGTCTGTCAGCTGGGTGACGTTATTGGTGCCGGGGAAGGTGGCTGCAGCATGATAGTCCTTCCACTCCTCGATGGAATAGGGCCTTTCGTCACCTGCAAGGGCACGTGGGAACAGCAGTCCACCAGCGGGAACAACTGCCACGCGGGGATGGTTGAGCGTGTTGTTGGGTGAGTCGCCCATGTTGATGCTGCCGCTGTAGTAATCAATATGATATACCAGGAGTCCCTCGCCGTAGGACGAGTGGTTAAGGCTGTCTCTGCGGATGTTCTCCAGTACGATGTATTCATTTTCCTTGTCAGGGTTCTGAATCTTGTAGGCGGTACCTCCTTCAATGAGTGGCTTGAGGTCGAGGCCTGCCAGCGATTCCCCAAGCGGCTGGATGGTGGTCCAGCCCATGGCCTCCTGTTCCCAGGCGGTATAGGCAGCGGGTGCATAGCCATTGTCGTTATAGAGTCCGTAGTCCATGACGTCGAAGGCCTGCATGCCCTGGTTGACAGCAGTGGCTACCTCACCACCTGTGGTGATGTAGAGGTCGGGCAGTCCCATGCCGTGTGAGAACTCATGGATGAAGGTGCCGATGCCGTTGATGGTGGTGCCGCGGAACAGCTCTGCATGGCAGCCTCCACGAATAATGGTAGTACCATTGATGGTAGTGCTGATGACACCGCACTTAGCCCACATGCTCTCTGCGGAGCCGCCAGTGTTCTGTCCGTAGCCGGCATGAACGACATAGACCAGCTCGGCCTTGCCGTCACCGTCGTTGTCGTAGAGCGAGAAATCCACCTCGTCCTGGACCAGCTCACAGGCATCCTTACACAACTGGGTTAGCTTCTCGTCGGTGCCGGCGCCGTTCGAGCCTCCATAATAGGTCATTTCCTGAGGCAGGGTAACGGGACCGTAGATGTCGAAGTGCGGGGTGTATTGTCCCTGGCTCACGGTGTCGAAGTAGGTGACCACGCTACAGATGTTACGGTCCTCGCGGTTGTCGTAGGCTACCAGGGGCTCGGTGCTGTTGAAGTACTGTTCAAACGACTTCTTGGGGTCGGTTACGGTAAAGTCCTGATCAGGGAAGGCTGCCAGGATGATAAGCACGCGGGGACTTCCCTCATGGGGGAAGTAGGAACCGACGGCGTTGATGGTTGGATACTTGAGCGGCGGAAGCGGTGGCGTCTGGTCAGCGCTGACGCGGTAGAAACCGTTTTGGTACTCCAGGATTTTCCCGTCAAGAGTGGTTGCCCAGTGGCAGTTCTCGTCACCATGCAGCACGATGGTCAGCTCTGTGCCATCAGGCTGCGTTATCGTGATGGGGAAGGGGTACGCGGGAGCAGCGAACGTGGTTAATGGTAAGAAGGTAAGAAGGTAAATAGGTAAAAGGACTTTTACCATTACCTTGGCTTTTAACACATTCATTATCATCTTTTTCATATCTTAACTTTGTTATTTATTTCTGTTTTTTACTTTTATTTCAGTTCCGGGTAGCTGATGCGGGTATGATAGATGGTCTTCAGCTTCTCAATGAGTACGGTCTTGGCATACTGAATGTCACGGAACGTGATGGGGCAGTCGCGGAAGTAGCCTTCGGCCAATTGCGAGTCAAGGATGCGCTCAACGAGGTCGCGGATGCTCTGCTCGGTGTAGTCGGGCAGTGAGCGTGAGGCCGCCTCCACGGCGTCGGCCATCATGAGGATGGCTTGCTCACGGGTGAAGGGGTTAGGCCCCGGATAGGTGAAGAGCAATTCGTCGATGGGCTCGTCAGGATATTCGTTTTTGTACTTCACGTAGAAATACTTAGCCTTGCCCTGTCCGTGGTGGGTGGCAATGAAGTCCTTGATGACATCGGGCAGGTTGTACTTGTCGGCCAGCTTCAGTCCGTCGGTGACGTGGCTGATGATGACCTGTGCGCTGTCAATGTAGGAGAGGTTCTCGTGGGGATTGACACCCGACTGGTTCTCCGTGAAGTAGATGGGGTTCTGTATCTTGCCGATGTCATGGTAGAGGGCTCCCGTGCGCACCAGCTGTGCCTTGGCACCAATCTTGTTGGCAATCTCGGCGGCGAGATTACCCACCTGGATGGAGTGCTGAAAGGTGCCTGGAGCCACCTCGCTCATGCGGCGCAGCACGTCCTTGCTCATGTCGCTGAGCTCAATAAGCGTGATGTTCGACGTGAAGCCGAAGAGCTTCTCAATGAGGTAGAGCAGGGGGTAGGAGCAGAAGAGCATGGCACCGTTGACTATGAGGTAGTTGTATTCGCTGTAATCAATTACGCTGAAGTCGCTGCCGAACTTCCAGTCGAGTCCCAGGTTGGCTGCCATTGTGCCCAGCGTGACGAGGATGGCCGTCTTGAACAGTTGTGAACGGCTGCTCAGCTCACGTAGTGAGAATATGGCGATGAAGCC
>JAEEGF012424036.1_pt1 | contig 10483 bp, 7 predicted proteins | sample 9134171 | NCBI WGS metagenome assembly JAEEGF01 (sample SAMN16246542, study PRJNA631951) | gut metagenome | biome: gut microbiome; feature: rumen; material: AP-attached | host: Bos | place: Iran: Karaj | collected 2018-10 | reverse complement strand
AGAGATGGGTGGTTAGTGGGCAGTGGGTAGTGGAGGAATGGGACGAATGGGACGAATGGGACGAATGGGACGAATGGGACGAATGGGACGAATGGGACGAATGGGACGAATGGGACGAATGGGACGAATGGGACAGTTTTGGGAAGCATGATGTTTTTTCTTTGGTGGGATTTATTGCCATAATCAGATTTAGGGAGTAAAATAAATACTTTTACATTTTGATTATTAATTAAGGTATAGAAAAAGGCAAGAGATGAGCCAATTGCGGGACGACATCCGGTTATTGTTCAGCAGGAGCGACATAGCGCGCTTCGTGCTGATTGTCGTCTTGATGTTGGGCGGATCGCTGCTGGAATTGGCGAGTCTTGGCGTGGTGCCGTTGTTCGTGGCGCTGCTGGCCGACGGCGACGGCATGGAGAGCCTTGGACGGTTGGCGGATCTGGCCAAACGGCTGAATTTCGATATAAGTAGCGTCAGTCCAATGACATGCGGACTGCTCATGGGCGGGCTGTTCGCCCTTCGGACGGCGTATCTGTCCATCAATTATTACATTCAAGAGCGAGTCATGCGGAACCGACAGGTGGCCGTGTCGTCGCGTCTGTTCAAGGCGTACATGACAGCGCCGTATATGTTCCATCTGAAGCACAATTCGAGCATCGTCATCACGAACGTGGAGGAAGAGGTGGAGCGCGTCATCCAGTCGGTCTTGATTGCGTTGCTGGACATGATGCGGAACGGCGTCATTATCCTGTCGGTAGTGTTGTTGATGATGTGGTACGATCCACTGGTATGCCTTGGTGCGTTTTTCGCGTTGGGGCTTTTCGGCGGCGGTTTCATGTTCTTCGCGAACCGCAAGATGGGGCAGTGGGGCTGGGAGGCTCATGTCCTTCGGCAGGATGCAGTTAAGAGCATCGGCGAAGGAATTGGCGCCTATACGGAAGCGCAGGTCATGGGCAAGACAGAATACTTCTGCGGACGGCTTCACACGATATTGGAGAAGTTCAACCACCGCCTCTGCCAGCTGGGCGTGATGCGGAAAAGCCTGTGGCCGCTCACGGAATTGATCACTGTTTGTGTCCTTTTGGGCGCGATGGGCGTGATGCTCATGATGCACGACGGCGACACGAAGGCCATCGCGCCGACGATGGCGCTGATCGCGGCCTGCATGGCGCGGCTGAAAGGAAATCTGACGGAATTCATGGCCAACGCGACCACCATGCGCAGCGCTCAAGGCATTCTCGCGACAATCTGTAGCGATCTGCGGGAGCTTGATTCCTATCCGAAACAGAATGAAAAGGTTGCGGATATTCCGTTCGAGAAGGAGATTCGATTCGATGGCCTGTCATTCCGCTACGACGGCGCGGAGGGCGAGACGTTGCATGACGTGAATCTGACGGTGGCGAAAGGGATGTCGGTGGGCATCGTCGGTCCGTCCGGTTCAGGCAAGACGACGCTTGTGAACATGCTTTTGGGGCTGTTGCCGCCGAGTGATGGAAAAATTATGGTGGATGGCCGCGACGTGGCGGATTGCATGTCCGCATGGCGGCGCCACATAGGATACGTTGCGCAAGATATTTATCTGCTGGACGATACGATCCGCGCAAACATCGCGTTGGGTGTGAAGGACGACGAGATCGATGAACAGGCATTGAAGCAGGCGATTGTGGCTTCGCAACTGGATGAATTCCTTACGACGCTGCCGGAAGGCGAGCTGACCATGCTCGGCGAACGCGGCGTGAGGCTGTCGGGCGGACAACGACAGCGCGTGGCGATCGCCCGCGCGTTGTATCGCAATCCGCAGCTGTTGGTGTTCGATGAAGCGACGTCGGCTTTGGATACGACGACGGAACGTGCGGTGGTTTCGGCCATCGAACGGTTGCGCGGAAAGCACACGTTGGTCATCATCGCCCATCGTCTTACGACGGTGAAAGGGTGCGACAACCTTGTCTATTTGAACAACGGTCGCGTGGAAGCGACAGGCAGTTACGAAGAACTGCAGGAGAAAGTTCCTGCGTTTAAAGCAATGGTAAGTGGTTAGTGGTCAGTGGTTAGTGGTTAGGAAGTGCTCCGCGAAGCGGAGGAAAGCCCTGTAGGGGCGATTGGAATTTAGCCGTGGGTGTAACCCACGGAATTAGGATAAAAAATGAGTAGCATACCAAGTGAATTAACCCCCGCAATGCGGCAGTACATGCAGGCGAAAAGCGAATTGCCTGCGGACACGATTTTGCTGTTTCGCATGGGGGATTTCTATGAATTGTTCTTCGAAGACGCGAAGACGGCGGCGCCGTTGATGGATGTCGTGTTGACTGCGAGGGCTGGCGTGCCGATGTGCGGCGTGCCGTATCATGCTGTCAAAACGTATGTTGGACGGATTCTGGAAGGTGGCTACAAGGTGGCCATCGCGGAGCAGATGGAAGATCCGAAACTTGCCAAAGGGCTTGTGAAGCGCGACATCATACAAGTCATCACGCCTGGAACGGTTCTGGAAGACGATCTGCTCCATTCGAACCAAAGCAACTTTCTCGTGGCCGTCTATCCCGTGAAAGATCGCTTTGGTTTGGCGTTGCTCGATTTGAGCACAGGCGATTTTCGCGTGACGGAAACGCATGGAATCCAAGCGTTTGAAACGGAAATGAATCGTATCCGCCCGGCGGAATGTCTGACGACGAATGCGCTTCTGACCGAATGGCAGGACAAAGGATTTCCGGACATCCCGCGACATATTTCATGGACAACGCTGGAGGATTGGGTGTTTGACCTGCAAGTCGCGAAAGACTTGCTGTGCAGGCACTTCGGTGTTGCGTCACTGGATGGTTTCGGTTGCCGCGGCATGGACGCGGCAGTGGCGGCGGCGGGTGCCGTGCTCCATTATTCGCAGAACAATCTGCGGCGCGATGCGTCGCACATCACAACGTTGTCCTGCTATCAGACGGACGATTGCATGATCGTGGATCGCATCAGCCAGCGGAATCTGGAACTTGTGGAACCTATCTTCGCGGACGGAAAGGGCAACACGCTGATGTCCGTTCTGGATGAGACGGTTACGCCGATGGGCACGCGGCTTTTGCGCGAATGGATTTTACGGCCGCTTCGTTCGAAGGCGGCCATTGATGAACGGCTGGACGCGGTGGATGATCTGGTCGGTTCGCCGATGCTTCTGGCGGAATTGCGCGAACTGTTGCAGGCCATCCGCGATTTGGAACGAGTCGTAACGCGTCTGAACGTCGGCAACGCGAACGGTCGCGACATGCTTGTCTTGCAGCGTGGTCTGGATGAATTTCCGGGCCTGCGCACCATCCTGTCTCATTCCAAATCCGAACTGCTTCATAAACTGCGGGACAATATCATCGAACTTCCTGAATTGACGGAACTTATCGGCAAGGCGATCGTCGATGAACCGCCAATCGCCATCAAGGAAGGCGGCATCTTCCGCGACGGCTATGATGCGCAGTTGGACGAATACCGCAAGGCCTCCACGGAAGGAAAGGACTGGATTGCGGGATATCAAGCGAAGGAAATCGAACGCACGGGCATCAAAAGTCTTAAAGTGCGTTTTAACAAGGTGTTCGGTTATTTCATAGAAGTCTCCAAAACGTATTTGGAGATGGTTCCGCAGGAGTACATGCGGAAACAGACGATTGTGAACGGCGAACGGTTCATCACCCCTGAACTGAAGGAAATCGAAGACAAAGTCTTGGGGGCGGATGAAAAGAGTCAGGCGTTGGAATATGAACTGTTCCAACAACTTCGGGAAAAAGTCTGCGCCCAGACGGCGGCGATTCAGGCCAGCGCGCGGGCGTTGGCGGCGATCGACTGCCTCGCGTCGTTGGCGGACGTGGCCTGCCGTCGGCAGTATGTCCGGCCGGAGATTTCTGAAGAACCGATTCTGAAAATCCACGATGGTCGCCATCCTGTTCTGGATGCGAGACTTGTGGATGAACCGTTCGTTCCGAATGATGTGGAATTGGATACGCGGACGACGCAGTTGGCGTTGATCACAGGTCCGAACATGGCCGGTAAATCGACGTATATCCGGCAGGTCGCGTTGCTGACTATCATGGCCCAGATGGGCAGTTTCATTCCTGCGAGCAAGGCCGTCGTCGGATTGACAGACCGTATCTTCACACGCGTTGGCGCGGCGGATGACATCAGCCGCGGGCAGAGCACGTTCATGGTGGAAATGGTTGAAACAGCGAACATTCTGAACAATGCGACGCCGTCGAGCCTTATCATTTTGGATGAAATCGGCCGCGGGACGAGCACATTCGACGGACTGTCGCTGGCGTGGTCTGTCGCGGAATATCTGCATGACACGCCGTCGGTTCAGGCCCGTACGCTATTTGCAACGCATTACCATGAATTGACGGATCTTGTGAAGACGAAAGTCCGTGTGAAAAACTTCAACGTGCTCGTGAAAGAGCAGGGTGAGAAGATTACGTTTATGCGGAAGATCGTGCCCGGTTGCGCGGACAAGAGCTACGGCATCCATGTGGCGCGGCTGGCGGGTCTGCCGAAGACGATCATTCGCCGTGCGACGGAAGTCCTTACGAATCTGGAAAGCAACGAGTTAGACGTGGAAGGCATGCCGAAGCTGTCGTTGCCGAAGAAGAAAAAGCCGAAGGACAATCCGAACCAGCTGACGCTGTTTTAAATGACTGTGAATGAAGGGATTCAAGGGATTTAAGGAGCTTTGGAATGAAGATCATCAACTTTGGTTCGTTGAATGTTGATTACGTGTATCGTCTGGATCACATCGTGAAGCCGGGCGAGACGTTGGCTAGCAGTGAGATGCAGGTGAATCCGGGCGGAAAAGGCTCGAATCAATCCGTGGCGCTGAAAAGGGCGGGAGCGAATGTGTGGCACGCGGGACTGCTTGGAGAGGACACGGCTTGGATGCGCGAACGGCTGGAACGCGAAGGCGTCGATGTGCGTCATGTGTTGATTTCCAAAGACATCCACGGCGGACACGCCATCATTCAGGTCGATGCGAACGGACAGAACAGCATCGTGTTGTTCGGCGGTGCGAATCAGGCGATTTCAGCGGCGCAAGTGGAACATGTCTTGATGAACGCGGAAGAGGGCGATTGGCTTGTGTTGCAGAATGAAATCAACGTCACGCCAGACGTCATGGCGGCCGGCAAGGCCGCCGGCATGAAGGTTTGCTTCAATCCCGCACCGTTTGACGAAGGCGTTTTCAACTATCCGTTGGAGAATGTGGATTTATTCATTTTGAACGAACACGAAGCGGCGGGATTGGCAAGAAAACCAGTGGAAACGCCTCCGGAAGAACTGATTGCGACGCTGTCGGCGGCATATCCGAAAGCGATGATCTGCATCACGTTGGGCGAAGCAGGCTCCGTTTTGTGGACGGCGACGACGGGTATCCTGAAGCAGAAGGCGTATTCAGTGCAGGCCGTCGATACGACAGCGGCCGGCGACACGTTCACGGGATATTTTCTGGCGGAATTGACGCGCGGCGCGAGTCTCGCGGCTGCGTTGGACATGGCGAGCCGCGCATCCGCCATCGCGGTGACGCGGCCAGGAGCGTTGGATTCTATTCCTTATTTACGTGAACTGTAGTATCTTATGAGACAACTGGGACAACTGGGACAACTGGGACATAATCGCAAAAAATGCAGAAGTCGCAGAAGTCGCAGTTGTCCCAGAGAAGAAGGTTGTTACTGGTATGGTAACCAAACGGCACATCAAATTATTGGATTCAACCCTTCGTGACGGCGCGCAGGGTGAAGGCATCTCGTTTTCGCTACAGGACAAAGTGAACATCGCCCAGACGTTGGACGAGTTCGGCATCGACTATATCGAAGGCGGCAATCCGGGCTCGAATCCGAAAGACATGGAATTCTTCCGCCATGTGCGCAACATGCAGTGGAAGCATGCCCGCCTGTGCGCGTTTGGTGCGACGCGGCGCGGCGGCGTATCCGTCGAAGCGGATGAAAATCTGCAGGCGTTGCTGGCGGCGGAGACGCCATGCGTCGTCGTTTTCGGCAAATCCAGCATGGCGCAGGTGGAAGGCGTATTGCGCGTTTCGGTGGAGGAGAATCTCGCGATGATCAGCGAGACGGTCGCGTTTTTCAAAAAACATGGTCGTGAAGTGTTGTTTGACGCGGAGCATTTCTTCGACGGCTACGCGGAAGATTCCGCCTACGCGTTGAAGACGTTGGAGGCGGCGATGACGGCGGGAGCGGATTCTGTCACGCTGTGCGACACACGCGGCGGCAGCGCGCCGATGGAAGTGCGTCAAATATCGAAAACTGTCGTAAGACGTTATCCAAAAATGATTTTCGGCGTGCATTGTCATAATGACATCGGTTGTGCGGTGGCGGATTCGATGTTGGCAGTAGATGCGGGCGTCCGTCTTGTGCAAGGGACGTTTTTGGGCTGCGGCGAACGTTGCGGCAACGCGGATTTGAGCATTCTCATACCGAATCTGATTCTGAAGAAAAACTGCGTCTGCGGCGTGGAACGTCTGGACAAACTGATGGACGTTTCGCTGCGGTTGGCGGAGATTCTGAACATGACGATCCCCAGCGGGAAACCGTACATCGGGCGGAGCGCATTTGCGCACAAAGGCGGCATGCACATCGACGGTGTCAGCAAGCGGCCTGAGTCGTATGAGCATGTGCCGCCGTCGGTTACAGGGAACCGACGCCGTTTCCTGTTGTCTGAAATGTCTGGACGAACGACGATTCTGGAGAAGCTCCGCCCGTATGGGTCGTACACGAAAGATTCGCCGGAAGTTGCGAAAATCGTGGAACGGTTGAAAGAACTGGAACACGAAGGATATCAGTTCGAAGCCGCGGACGCGAGTCTTGAACTGTTGATACGACGTGAGTTAGGACTTCATCACCCGCATTTTGAATTGGTTCTTTACAAAACGACCGGTGAATTTCCGTCGCCGGACGGCAGGGCGCAATGCTCCGCGATGATCGAAATCAAAGTCGAAAATCAGACGGAAGTAACGGCCGCATTGGGCAACGGTCCTGTCCATGCATTGGACCAAGCCCTGCGAAAAGCGTTGACCGTCTTCTATCCCGCGTTGTCCACTGCGCAACTGACCGACTTCAAAGTTCGTGTCATCGATACGGAAGCTGCGACGGCTGCGCGAGTCCGCGTCTTGATTGAATCAAGCGATGGTGCGCATGTGTGGACGACCATCGGCGTGTCGTCCGACATCGTGGAAGCCAGTTGGAAGGCGCTGGTGGATTCGATTGAATACAAATTGGACGTGCTTTGCTGAATTGATGAAGCGTTCTGTTTCATTGCAAAGAACCGTTTATGCAATATATTGATATTAGGGGAAAATCCCATTGGAGTAGAAACAAGTAAGCGAGGAACACGACGAGGCAGAAGAAAACATGAACAGAATGTACAAAGTACCATTAATTGTTTTATTGACGTTGGTTTTGATCGGGCTGTGCTACATCGGATGGCGTTCGTGGAAGCCACCGCATACGTCGAATCCCAAGCCCGCCACCGTGAAGAAAGAGACGAAATCGACGAAGAAGAATGACGCAAAGAAGCCGCCGGAATTGGCGAAAACGGATCCGTCGAAAATCGCTAAGAAGGTTGAAAACAAGCCTTTGGATCCACCGACGTTGGGCGAGAAGCCTGTCGTGGATCCCGCGAAGGCGAAGCCTGGGGACGGAAAGTCTGCGGAAGACAAGCCTGCGGCGCCGAAACCGATTGAAGTGAAGCCTGCGGAAGACAAGCCTGTCCAGCCAGTCATTCCGCCGCAACCGGAAGTGAAACCTGTTGAGAATACGCCCGCAGAGCCGCCGAAGACGGCGGCACCCGCCGCCGACGAACCAGCCGCGTTTGCGCAGTTGATGACGCAGGCCGAAGCGCAGTTCAAGAACGGCACGTTGGTGGCGGCGCGTGAATTGGTCTATCGTGCGTTGACGCAACCGGGCGTCGCCGAATACAGCAAGCCGTGGTTCCGCGCGGCGGAGCTTTTGAACAAAGTGAACGGCACGCTGATGAACACGGCGGCACCCGCTCCCGAAAAGAAACGCTACGTCATCAAGCATGGCGACAGCCTGAGCCGCATCGGCCGTACGCAGAAGACGACGGTGCAGGCGTTGCAGCGGATGAACGAACTGTCGAAGACGAGTGCGGTGATCCATCCGGGCAACAGCTTGTACTACATTGAAGGGCTGTGGTCGATCAAAGTCTCGAAGAGCCAATACACGCTAAGCTTGTATTTGAATGACAAACTGTACCGCGTCTATAAGGTTGGTGTGGGCCGTCAGGATCGCACGCCAGTGGGCGTGTTTGAGATTTTGAACAAGAGCCGCGAACCGTCGTGGGCACCGCCGGGCCGCGAACCGTTGCCGTATGGTCATCCGGACAACATCATCGGAACGCGTTGGATGGGGCTGAAGCCGATCGAAGGAACGGATCCGTATATTCGCGGCTACGGCATCCATGGAACGGTTGATCCGGACAGCGTTGGCACGCCGTCCTCCGCGGGATGCGTGCGGTTGCGCAATGAAGAGGTCGAAGAGCTGTTTGATTTCATTCCGGAACCAACGGCCGAGAAGACACGCGTGGAGATTATTGAATAGGAATAGCGCATGCCGACTAGTTTTGATTTTGAACAGCCTCTTGTCGAACTGTCGGAGAAAATCTCCGCCATACGCCAGTTCGGGAAGCAGCATGATTTGGACATGACGCACGGCGTGTCCGAATTGAACACCATTTATCCAAAAATCAAGAGGAAGATATTTTCGATGTTGTCGCCTTGGGAAAAAATCCAATTGACGCGCCATCCGCAACGTCCTCATCCGCAGGAATATGTGCAGGAAATCTTTACGGACTTCCTGGAACTGCACGGCGACCGCCGTTTCGCGGATGACCGGACGCTCATCGGCGGTTTCGCCAAACTGGAGCGGCAGCCTGTGATGGTTTTGGCGACGCAGAAAGGCCGGAATCTGAAGCAGAACATGGAGTTCAATTTCGGCAGCGCATTGCCAGAAGGATATCGCAAAGCGTTGCGGCTGATGCAGTTGGCGGATAAGGCGAAATGCCCCGTCATCACGTTCATCGACACGCCCGGAGCGTATCCGGGCATCGGCGCGGAGGAACGGCATATCGGCGAGGCGATCGCATTGAATCTGCGTGAAATGTTCCGTTTGTCCGTTCCCGTCATCTGTGTCGTGACAGGCGAAGGCGGCAGCGGCGGTGCGCTCGGCATCGCCGTCGGAAATCGCGTGCTGATGCAGGAATACGCGTATTATTCGGTCATCACGCCGGAAGGTTGCGCGGCGATTTTGTGGCGCACGAACGACGCGATTCCGAAAGCGGCGGAAGCTCTTCATCTGACGAGCGGCGACCTCTTGGAGCTTGGCGTCGCGGACGAAGTGGTGGAGGAGCCGAACGGCGGCGCGCATCAGGACTTCCCTGAAGCGGCGCGTTTGCTGAAACTCGCCATTCTACGTCATCTTTCTGAATTGCAAAAACTTACGCCTGAACAACTGCGGGAGGACCGTTACAATCGATTCCGACGACTTGGACGTGTTGAAGAATGATTTTGCGTTTTTCATCGTCCACAGGGAGGATTTTTATATGTTGGAATCGGTTAAAATGCCGCTGATCACGGCGGCGACGGCAGACGATATCGATGGCATCGAATCGCTGCTGGCTCCTAATGTGCAAAAACAGTTGGTATTGGCGCGGAGCAAGGAAGATATTCTGTCGCATCTTGCCAATTTCCTCGTGGCTCGCGACGGCGATCATCTGATTGGTTGCGCGGCGTTGCGCGGCTTTGGCGAAGGATTGTATGAAATCCGTTCGTTGGCTGTTGATGCCGCGTTCATGGGACACGGCATTGGCACGCGTCTTGTGGAGGCATGCATTGAAAAGGCGAACAAGCAGGACGGCACGATTGTGTTCACGTTGACGTTGCGCCCGAATCTCTTCCTACGGCTTGGTTTTACGGAAGTGCCTATCAAGACGTTCCATAGGGATGACAAGTTCCGCGAAAAGATCTGGGCGGACTGCCGCCAATGCCCGAAATTCACAGCGTGCAACGAGAAAGCCCTTGTAAGAAGCTTAAAGCCAAAAGCTTAAAGCTAAAAGCAAAGGCAAAGGCAAAAGCTTGAAGCTGAAATCAATGCCAAAGCATAAAACACTTGTATTTGCTTTTAGCTTTTAGCTTTCAGCTTTTAGCTTTTCTTGATTATTTTGCCAAAAAGTGTATATTTAATTTTCGGCTTGTGCCATGAACGGCTGATTTTCACAGGCGTCATGGACAGGATGTAACAGTCTGCAACATTATTTTGAGGAACATTCATGCCGAAACGCGAAGACATTAAGAAAGTGATGATCATAGGCTCCGGTCCTATCATCATCGGACAGGCTTGTGAATTTGACTACAGCGGGACTCAGGCCTGCAAGGCTCTTCGACGTCTGGGCTACGAAATCATTCTTGTGAACTCCAATCCGGCCACCATCATGACGGATC
>JAEEGF012100779.1_pt1 | contig 10483 bp, 8 predicted proteins | sample 9134171 | NCBI WGS metagenome assembly JAEEGF01 (sample SAMN16246542, study PRJNA631951) | gut metagenome | biome: gut microbiome; feature: rumen; material: AP-attached | host: Bos | place: Iran: Karaj | collected 2018-10 | reverse complement strand
GTTTCCAGTGACGGTCATCCCGGCATGGGCGGCTTGGACCTGTTTGTGGCCCAGTTGCAGCCTCGTGACGAGAAGGACCGCACGGCGATGGACCGCTGGGTGATCCAAAACATGGGTGTGCCGATGAACTCGGCCGCCGATGACTTTGGCATTACCTTTGGCGCTGGCGAGAGCGGATTTTTCTCGAGCAACCGTGGCGATGCCCGTGGCTATGACCACATTTTCAGTTTCATCAAGCCCGATCTGCAGATATTGATATCGGGATATGTGGTGGACAAGGACGATGAGCCCGTTCCCAATGCGGTCATCCGCATTGTGGGTGATGACGGCAGCAATCAGAAGACTGCCGCCAAGCCCGACGGTTCCTTCCGCTTTGACCTGCAGCGAGGCGTGAAATATGCGATGATGGCAGGTGCCGAGGGTTATCTGAACGCCCGTCAGGAGTTTGAGAGCGACACGACCGAGGAAGATGCCGAGTACAACGTGGACTTCATTCTGGCTGCGATGTTCAAGGCCCAGATCATCGAGAATATCTTCTATGATTTTGACAAGGCCGTCTTGCGCGACGAGTCCAAGCTGGCTCTCGACAGCATGGTCATGTTGCTGAAAGACCATCCCAATATCGTCATCGAGATGGCGTCGCACACCGACCGCGTGGGCAGTGCCAAGTACAATCAGGGCCTGTCACAGAGACGTGCTCAGAGCGTTGTAGATTATCTTATCGAGAACGGCATTCCTCGTGAGCGCCTCAAGCCCACCGGCTATGGCGAGTCAAAGCCCAAGACTGTGACCAAGCGCATCCACAGCCAGTATCCACAGTTTGAAGAAGGCGTGACCCTGACCGAGGAATTCATCAAGACCCTGAGCAAGGAGGATCAGGAAGCCGCCGACCAAATCAACCGCCGTACCGAGTTCCAGGTCATCGACACTGACTTCCAATACTGATACGAGAATAAACAAGAAGAAACCGCCCATTTTTTGTGGCGGTTCCTTCTTGTTATTGACGACGGGGGTCTAGATTTTCCATCTGATCTGGAATCTCTGGATTGTGGGCTGCTAGCGGCCGATGCAGTAGTAGGTGAAGCCGAGCTCCTCGAGCTCGTCGCCGTCATAGACGTTGCGGCCGTCAATAACGAGCGGCGTCTTCATGAGGTTTTTCACCATTTGCCATGCAGGAATGCGGAATTGCCGCCATTCGGTGAGCAGCAGCACGGCATCGGCGCCTTTGACGGCGTCATACATGTCCAGGCCGCAATAGACATTGCTCCAGCAGCGCTTGGTAGCGTTCATGGCGACGGGGTCATAGACGCGCACGTTGCAGCCGGCATCCATGAGCAGATTGATGGTGTCGATGGCAGGAGCGGCCGTCATGTCGTCGGTCTCGGGCTTGAAGCTGAGTCCCCACAGTGCGATGGTCTTGCCCTCGAGGTCGCCCTTGAAATGGTTGTTCAGTTTCTTGAACAGGATGCGTTTCTGGCGCGTATTGACGTTCTCGACCGCCTTGAGGATTTCCATGTCGTGGTTGTGCTCGTTGCCGATCTTGATCAGGTCGTTGATGTCCTGCGGGAACAAGGTGCCGCCGTAGCCGCATCCCGGGAAGATGTACTTGGGGCCGATGCGGCTGTCGGTGCCCACGCCGTGACGCACGACGTTGATGTCGGCTCCAACAATCTCGCACAGGTTGGCAATCTCGTTCATGAAGCTGACACGGGTTGCGAGCATCGAAGTGGCCGCATACTTGATCATCTCGGCAGTGCGGGTGTCGGTGTAGATGACGGTGCGGTTGTTGTGCATGAGGATGGTGCGGTAGAGGCGTTCCATGGCTTGCCGTGCCGTAGTGGTCTCGGTGCCGATGACGATGCGGTCGGGATTCATGAAGTCCTTGATGCCGTTGCCCTCGGTGAGGAAGTCGGGATTGCTTGCCACGTCAAACTTGATGTTGGCACCGCGGGCCTCGAGCGTTTCGGCAATGATCTTGGTCACGTGCTGTGCCGTTCCCACGGGGACTGTCGATTTGATGACGAAGACGCTGTAGTGCGTGATGTTCTCGCCAAAGTCCTTGGCGATGTCCAGAATGGGACCCAGGTCGGTCAATCCGTTCTCATCGGCTTTGGTGTCGATGGCGCAGAAGACATAATCCTGGTTGATGAAACCTTGCTTATAGTCGCTGAGGAAGGTGAGGCGCTTGTCGTTGACGTTGCGGTTGATCATATTGTCCAGACCGGGCTCGTAGATGGGTATCGCACCATAGACGAGACGGTTGATCTTCTGGCTGTCTCGGTCCACGCACGTGACGTTCACACCCAGGTCCGCAAAGCAAGTCCCGCTCACCAGACCGACATAGCCTGTTCCTACAATCGAAACATTCATAGTTACTTATATTTAGTCTATTCAGGTTCGTTATATGTATTTAATTTGCAAATATACTAAGATTTATTAAAGAATTCTTTGTTTTTTCATTAAAAATTGCTAAGTTTGCCCATTCAAAACCAAAATAGCTTTTGGCTAAAGAAAGAATATCAACTTGTTTAACCAAAATAACTATCTGTTGAATATGAAAAAGTATTTAGCTGAAATGGTAGGCACGATGGTCCTGGTATTGATGGGCTGTGGTGTTGCCGTGAGTCTGGGTTGTAATCCTATTACCAACATTCCCGCTGTTGTGGGTACCGCGTTGGCCTTTGGTCTTGCCGTGGTTGCCATGGCTTACACCATCGGAGGCATCAGCGGTTGCCACATCAATCCCGCCATTACGCTGGGTTGCTTCCTGAGCGGTCGCATGAGCGCTAAGGATTGCGGTATGTACATGATTTTCCAGGTGATTGGTGCCCTGATCGGTTCTGCTCTGCTTTACCTGCTCACCACCAATGTGATGGGTCTGGAGGGTACTGGTGCCAACGACCTGCAGGAGGGTGTGTCGGTACTGGGCGGTCTGTTGGCCGAGATCATCTTCACCTGTGTGTTTGTGCTTGTTGTGCTGGGCGCTACAGCCAAGACCAATGGCGCTACCAACAACTTCGCTGGCCTGGCCATCGGTCTGTCGCTGGTTCTCGTTCACCTGGTTTGCATCCGTTACACGGGCACCTCGGTGAACCCCGCGCGCTCGATCGCTCCCGCCCTGTTCCAGGGTGGTACCGCATTGGCTAACCTGTGGATCTTCATTGTTGGCCCGTTCATCGGTGGCGCTTTGGCAGCCTGCATCTGGAAACTTATCGATTGCAACTGCAAGTGCAAGTGTGAAAAGAAAGAAGAGGAATAATCATTAAATAATTTATCATTATGAACTACAAGATTGTTGATATTGAGGGCATTGGAGAAGTTTATGCTCCCAAATTGATTGCTGAGGGAATCGAGACTGTTGAGCAGCTGCTGGACGCCTGCAGTGGCCCTACCGGACGCAAAATGATTGCCGAGAAGACCGGCATCAGCGAGAAACTGATTCTTAAGTGGACCAACCATGCCGACCTGTTCCGTATCAACGGCATCGGCCCGCAGTTCGCCGAATTGCTCGAGGCTGCCGGCGTGGATACCGTTAAGGAGTTGCGTCACCGTGTTGCCGCAAACCTGGCTGCTAAGGTGGCTGAAATCAACGAGGAGAAACACCTGTGTGGCCGCGTGCCCGCCGAGGTTGAAATCCAGAAGATGATTGACCAAGCCAAGGAACTGGATCCCCGCATGACCTATTAATCAGCAAGTAATTCACTAAAACAAGCCGATGGACGCCCAAACGTCCATCGGCTTAATTGTTTGTATCTTGACTGGTTAGGGGAGGGTGAGTTCTCCGCAGAGGTCGCTAACCATGTATTTCTTGACCATGTTGGGGGAGTAATTCATGCCGAAGAGGAACATCATCTTGGTGATGGCGGCCTCGCTGGTCATGTCAGCTCCACTGATAACGCCTGCACTCAGTATGGTGTTTCCTGTCTCGTAGAGAGAGCAGTTTACACCTCCATTGACACACTGGGTTACGTTGACAATGACGACCCCGCGGTCCACGGCCTCCTTGATGCGCTTGATGAACCAGGGATAGCTAGGGGTGTTGCCAGCACCGTAGGTCTTGAGGACGATGCCTTTGATGCCTGGGGTGTGCAAGAGGTAGTCGAGGGTTTGTTCGGTCATGCCTGGGTTGAGTTCTAGGAACATGACATTGGGATCCATGTCGGTGCATACCCTCAATGGGCGTGGCGGCATCTTCCTGAGGCTATTGGTGTTATACTCGATATCGAGACCGATTTCGGCCAGTTCGGGATAGTTGAAGCTCTTGAAGGCATTGAAGTTGTCGGCGCTCATCTTGGTACTGCGGTTACCTCGCCAGAGGTAGTTCTCGAACAGGATGGCGACTTCTTGCACGCGTGGTGCACCGCGTTCGTCGGTAGCGGCTGCGACCTGGAGGGCGGTGATGAGGTTCTCCTCGCCGTCGGTGCGCACTTCACCGATGGGCAGCTGCGATCCGGTGATGATGACCGGTTTGCACAGGTTCTCGAGCATGAAGCTCAAGGCCGATGCTGTGAATGCCATCGTGTCGGTGCCGTGTAACACGACAAAACCGTCATAGTTGTCGTAGTGCTCCTCGATGGACAATGCGATGTCACGCCAGTGTGACGGGTCCATGTTCGAACTGTCGATGGGCGGATTGAACTGGATGTGATCAATGCTGTATTGCAACTTCTTGACCTTGGGCACGTTGTCGATCAGGTGTGAGAAGTCGAAAGGCTGCAGGGCATGGGTCTCGGGATTCTCGATCATGCCGATGGTGCCGCCTGTGTAGATGATCAGTATTTTGGGTTGTTTCATAGTCGGTATTGTATGGTGTGATAGAATGATCGTTATTCGTCGATTTTCTGTTCGTTCATGAGTCTCTGCCCACGTGCAAACGCCTTGAAGAAGAACATCATGTGGTAATCCAGCGAATTGACCCAATAGTCCCAACTGTGACGCCCGGGACGTAGCGTGAAATCATGGTCAATGCCTTTCTCCACAAGCTTGTCGTGCAACTCGATGTTGTTTTTGATGAAGATATCCTTCAGTCCGTCATCAAAGATGATGTTTTGGGCAGGCTTGAGCGGGCAGTTCTTCAACTGGTCAACCAGGTTGCACACGGCATGTTCGCGCCAGCGCTGCTCGTTGTCCTTGTATTCGCCCAAGCGATCCTTGATGTGCCAGCTGCCAGGGAACTGTGTAATGTCCATGTTGCCGCTCATGCTGCCGCACGACCAAAACACGTCGGGGTGGCGCCATGCTAGGAACAGCGAACCGTGGCCGCCCATGCTCAAACCGGTAATGGCACGCATATAGCGACTATTGTAGGTGCGGTAATGTCTGTCGATGTATTCCACCAGTTCCTTGCTCACGTAGGTCTCGAACTGCATTCTGGGGTCTACGGGAGAGTCAAAATACCAGCTGTCCTGTCCATCGGGGCACACGATAATCATGCTATAGACGTTGGACAGGCTGTCCAAATTGGCCTTGCGTGACCAATCGTTGTAGCAACCTTGGGCACCGTGCAGCAGGTAGAGGACGGGATATCGCATATCTTGCAGATCGTTGTCAAAGTACTGCGAGGGCACAATTACGGTGTTCTTGATGGAGCGGCCCATGGCGTGGCTCATTACCTCGATAGTATCGCCCTGCACGGGAGGCTCGTTCGGCGTTTGTTGTACAGCCGGACGGGCACAGGCACTCGTGGCAATCCCTACAAACAGGGTCACCAGCAGGATCAGTCTTTTGAATTGGTCGGTCATCATTTCTTTATCGGTCTTTTTTTCTTGAAGAAGTCGGTCATCAGTCGGGCGCACTCGTCGGCGAGGACGCCAGCGGTGACGGTCGTTTTGGGATGGAACGGCGCGTCGCACAGGGTGTGGAAGCCGCGTTTGTCGTCGCTTGCGCCATAGACGATGCGTGAGATCTGGCTCCAAGCGAGCGCCCCAGCGCACATTAGGCAAGGTTCGACAGTGACATAGAGTGTGCAGTCGGTCAAATACTTACCACCAAGTGTGGTTGCTGCTGCGGTGATGGCCTGCATCTCGGCATGAGCGGTGACGTCGGTCAGCGCCTCGGTGAGGTTGTGTCCTCGCCCGATGATGCGCCCCTTGCTCACGATGACGGCCCCGATGGGCACTTCGTCGCGTTCCAAGGCCTTGTGTGCCTCGTCCAGCGCCATGCGCATATACTTGATGTCGATATCTTCGGGTTTCAACATATCAGTTCAGGAATACTTTGCGGACCGTGTCACCCACTCTCACGACATAAACGCGTTGTCCCGGCAGGCTGATCCAGTTGTTCACAGCTGGTCTCTCATACCACAGGTTACCATAGACGTCATAGATGAAAGTCCACAGTCCATGTGTGTCACCCTCGATATAGATGGTGCCATCGAGTCCCAAAATGGTGAGTTGCGGTTCCTTGTCTTCTTCCTCGATCTGTTCGATAGCGGCAGGCTCGGCGGTTGCCACCAGTTGCAGTCCTTCATCGTCATACATGAGTGTGGTGGGCACCACCAGATAGTCGGTGCTTTGTGCGCCAATGGGCAGGAAGTACCTGTTGGCAGCGGTGAGCGCCATCAGGTAACCATCGGGGCCATATATCTTGTAGGCCAGTCTGTTGCCCAGTTCCAATGCTGTCCAATTATCGCCCAGGTTTTCCTGTTGCATGGTGGGGATTACCGCTAAGCCTTCATCGATCCATAGCGAAAACAGGTCATCGTTGCCCCATACGGGATCGTCTTGGTAGCGTCGGGTGGTGGCACCGTCGGCCAGCATGACCTGGATGGTTCCACATCCTTCAAAGGTGTTGTCACTCATCGTGAGGGGTGGCATTGCGGCATCACTATAGATTTCATTCAAGGCAACGCAGTAGCCGAAAGCCCGTTCGCCGATGGTTTTTAGCGAGAAAGGCAGGAATACCGTGCGCAGATAGGTGCAATCCTCAAATGCTCCCCTGCCGATGTCGGTGACACCCTCGGGCAGCACCACACTGCTGAGTGCCGTTCCCGCCAGCATATACCTGCTTACCGCCTTCAGTCCCAACGGCAGGGTAATGCTGGTGAGCTGATCGGCATCGGCAAAAGCTGCATCGCCGATCATGGTGACGCTGTTAGGAATCTGCACCTCGGTCACCTTAGACTGCCAGAAAGCCCTGGGCGCGATGGCTGCCACATCATAGTTCACACCGTCGCAGTACACCCGCTCGGGGAGGATGATGCAGCCCTCGTAGTGATTGATACCCTCGTAGATAGCGGGCGCTACAGCCACTTGAGTGTCGCTGATGATGTTGTAGTAGATGCCATTGGCCACGATGTCCTGAGCTGTGGCTTTGGTGGCCAAGCACAGCAACAATGCGGCAAATGCCAATATGTTAACTATCTTCTTGTTCATGTTGTTATTCCCTGTAGTAAACGCGCTTGACGCGAGGTGCCACGCTGGTCAGAATCTCGTAGGGGATTGTGCCGCGCGCTTCGCTCAGCTGCTCGACGGGCACATGCTCGCCGAATATCTCGACCGTGTCGCCTACCTTGCAAGGCACATCGGTAACATCAATCATCACGGCATCCATGCAGACGTTGCCCACTGTGGGACAGAGTTTGCCAGCTACCCACATGCTCACATGACCATTGCCGAAGTGGCGGTCAAAGCCATCGGCATAGCCGATGTTGACCGTTGCGATGCGGCTGTCGCGTTCCAGTTCACCGTGCCGTCCATAGCCCACCGTTGTACCCGCCGGCCACTCTTTGATGCTGATGATGATTGAGCGTAGCGCCGATACCGGCTTGAGGGCGTCCTCGCTGCCGTCGAACAGTGTGCGGATACCGTACAGGCCAATGCCGATGCGCACCATATCGTATTGTCGCTCAGGAAAACGCACGATGCCGCTCGTGTTGAGGGCATGCCGCATGATATGGTGGTCAAAGGCGTCCTGCAACTCGCTGCTGCAAGCCTCAAAGTAGTCGAACTGGGCCTGTGTGTAGTCGTCTTGTGCAGGTTCGTCGGCAACAGCGAGATGGGTAAACACCGAAGCAGGCTTGATGACATCCTGCCGCTGAAGCATCTCGATGAGTTCGGGAAGTTGCTCGCGGGTAAATCCCAAGCGGTGCATGCCGCTATCAATCTTGATGTGGATGGGGAAGTCCTTCACGCCATACTTTTTGCCTTCCTTGATAAGTTCACGTCCCATGTCCAGGTTATAGAGTTCAGGCTCCAAGCGATACTGGAACATTGCTTTATAGTTGACCCCATTAGGATTGAGGACGATGATGGGCATGGTGATGCTAGCCTTGCGCAAGTCAACGCCCTCGTCATGGACAGCGACAGCCAGGTAGTCACATCCGCAGTCCTGCAGTGTCTTGGCAATCTCGTAGCTGCCTGCACCATAGCCACTTGCCTTGACCATTCCCACGGTCTTGGTGCTGGGCTTGATGAGCGACTTGAAGAACTTGAAGTTATGTGCCAGTGCATTGAGGTCCACTTCCATGACGGTGATGTGCTGCTTGGCCTCGAGCAGGTCGATGATCTGGCTGAAACCGAAGCTCGGGTCACCCTTGATGAGGACGGTCTCGTCTTCAAAATCGCCCTTTGTGACATCGCTGATAAACTCTTGGGTGTCATTATAGAAGCGTGCCAGAGGCAGGCTGTCGATAAAGTATTGGCTATAACGGCACATCTGCTTGCCGATGCCGATGAGGCGGTTCACTCGCTTGGTCTTGAGCAACTCACTCACGCGGATGTACAGTTCATCGCCGCTGTAGCTCTCGGTGCCCAAGTCGCTGAGGATGACTGTGCAGGGGCGGTTGCCAGCGCGTCGTGTCATGAAGTTGAGTGCCGGTGTCAGCGAGTTGTAGTCGCTCGTGTAGCTGTCGACAATGACGGTGCAGTTGTTCACGCCCTCGATGACGTTGAGTCGCGTGCCCACGGGAGTGAGCGCCGCCATTCGCTGAGCGATGACGTCAGGCTCCATGCCCAGGTGCAGCAACACAGCCAGGCAGGTAATGGCATTGTTCAAGTCACGGTCGGCAGTGAAGGGGATGGTCACCTCTCCGGGTTGGTCATCATAGGTGTAATGCAGTGTGGTCTCGCGCTCGCCACGGTCGGCACCGTCCACCTGGAGGGGTGCGTCACAGTGGTTGCGTGACCACGACATGGTCAGTGCGACGTCGCTCTCGACGAGTGGAGCAATGGTGTGCGTCACCAAGGGGTCATCGGCACAATAAACGATACATTCACAGTTGAACAGTATCTTGGCTTTCTCCTGTGCTTTTTGTTCCATGGAACTGAAGCCGTCGTTGTGCTCGCTGCCCAAGTTGGTGATGATGCCGATGGTGGGCCTAATCATTGCCTGCAGGTTGTCCATCTCGCCCACGCGCGAAATGCCTGCTTCGATGATTGCGAGGTCGGTGTTGTTGTCAATATCCCACAGCGACAGTGGCACGCCGATTTGGCTGTTGTAGCTGCGTGGCGAACGCACAATGCGGTAGTCGTCCTTCAGCAGCTGGTAGAGCCACTCCTTAACGGCCGTCTTGCCACGGCTGCCGGTGATGCCGATGACGGGCAGTTCACGGAAGCGCCTGCGGTGGAAGGTGGCGAGTGCCTGCAGGGCGTCGAGCGGCGACTCCACCGCAATATAGTTGGCCGCGGCACACTCGGGCTGGGGGTAATAATCGTCGGCGACGACAAAATTCCGCACCCCCTTGTCAAACAGGTCGGGGATGTAGTTGTGCCCGTCGCCGGCATCGGTGCGCAGTGCGAAGAAAATGGTTTCCTCGGGCATGGTCAACGAGCGGGAATCGGTGAGCAACTGGCTCACGATAGCGTCCTCGTCGATGATGCGTCCGCCGGTCACTTCCAGCGCATTGGATATTTCAGTTATTGAGTAGTTCATTTTAATTAGTTTCTAGTTTCTAGTCCCTAGTCCCTAGTTTCTAGTTTTTAGTTTTTAGTTCTTAGTTGATGGTTTGCAGTACTTTTTGAAGCTGCGGGTGTTGGGCCAGATAGGGGTATTCCTTGACGAGGTTTCGCACCACGCTGGCCGTATCGGCATTAAAACGTTCTATCGTCTCACGATTGGCACTCATGGGCCTGTGTTGCAATCGCTTGTGAACCCGTTCGCAGCGAGACACCGCTAAAGCGCTATGGTCATCGAGGTAAGTCGCTTGGAACGCTTGCCAGATGTATTCCACTGCCACATCGCTAGGGTGTACCATGTCACTGCTGTAGAAGCGGTAGTCACGCAGGTCGTCCAACATGATTTCAAAGGCAGGGAAATAGTCGCAATACTCGCAGTGGGGTGCTATGGCCTCGTTGATGGCGACGCGCAGGGCTGCCTTGCTTAGCGAGTTGGTGTCCAGCCCGTCGGCAATGTGACGGATGGGGCTCACGGTGAGGATGACGCGCAGTTCAGGATTGAACGCGTGCAGGCTCGTGAGCATGCTGTCCAGTTCCCTGGTCATGTCGATCATCGATGCCATTTTGCGTTCAAACTCGTGTTGTGGCAC
>JAEEGF011220020.1_pt1 | contig 10483 bp, 7 predicted proteins | sample 9134171 | NCBI WGS metagenome assembly JAEEGF01 (sample SAMN16246542, study PRJNA631951) | gut metagenome | biome: gut microbiome; feature: rumen; material: AP-attached | host: Bos | place: Iran: Karaj | collected 2018-10 | reverse complement strand
AGTAGATGCAAGCGTGCTTGAGAGTTACAGCTTTGAGCCGTTCGACTATCTGCAGCATCTGCTGTATCTGTTCCCGATCAATGATCTGGAATCGTTCTCTTTCACCGCAAAGAGGACGCCTGACGCGGCTTATGAGACGCATAAGGGATCTGTGCTCAGACAGGACGAAGCAGATGTCGCAAGCACGGAAGATTCTTCCGCAAAGCGGCTTGAGGTCTATTATTTCGACGAGATCCTTACGGATGAAGATCTTTTCAAGGATATCTATCAGCTGCTGATCGGTATCCGGCTGGATTACGAGATCCTGGACGAAAAGCCGGCATATGATCCGAACGATAAGATCACGATCAAGTATACTTCGGTAGGCGGAAAGACGGTTACGGTAGAACTGTACCGGCTCAGTGATCTGTATTATGTTACGCCGTACGGCGACACCTGGATGGCCTGCAACATGCAGCAGATCAAGACGCTGTGGGAGAAGACCGACCTGGCGCTGGCTGAGGACTAAGAGGCACAGTATACGGAAACACAGGCGGATTCTTCTCTCGCAAAGCATACCTTTACGGGGGAAGAATCCGTTTTATCATAAGGAGGGCAGTGAAAATGACAGCCAAAGAGAAGGTCCTGCAGGGCGAGACCACGCTTGGACTTGAATTCGGATCCACACGGATCAAGGCGGTCCTGACGGACAAGGAGGGACAGATTCTCGCGGAGGGAGGACATTCCTGGGAGAACCGTTACGAGAACGGAATCTGGACCTACAGCATGGAAGACATCGAAACAGGATTCAGAGACTGTTATGCGGAGCTTGCCGCGGACGTGAAGAACCGGTACGGCATTCCGCTCACGACGATCGGCGCGATCGGAATCAGTGCCATGATGCACGGATATATGGCTTTTGACGAGAACGGAACACTGCTCGTACCTTTCCGTACATGGCGCAACAATAACACCGGAGCGGCTTCGGAGAAACTGACGGAGCTCTTCGGATATCCGATCCCGCAGCGCTGGAGTATTGCGCATCTGTATCAGGCGATTCTGAACGGAGAGCCGCATGTGGCTGATGTCCGCTATATCTCGACGCTTGCAGGATTCATTCACTGGAAGCTCACCGGCCGTAAGGCCGTCGGAGTCGGAGAGGCCATCGGAATGTTCCCGGTCGATCTTGAAGCCGGGACTTATAATAAAAAGATGGTCGGACAGTTTGAAGAACTGATCAGGGATAAGGCTTATCCCTGGAAACTTGAAGAGATCCTGCCTGAAATTCTCTATGCGGGACAGGAAGCAGGCTGCCTTACAGAAGAAGGCGCACGCTTCATCGATCCGACAGGGACACTGCAGCCCGGCATCCCGTTCTGCCCGCCGGAAGGCGATGCAGGGACGGGAATGGTTGCGACAAACAGCGTCGCGGCCTATACCGGCAACGTTTCCGCAGGGACGTCTGTTTTCGCGATGATCGTTCTGGACAAGTCGCTTTCAAAGCCTTATCCGGAGATCGATCTGGTCGCGACGCCGTCCGGAAAACTCGTTGCGATGGTACATTCCAATAACTGTACGACAGCACTGAATGCCTGGATCGGACTGTTTAACGAATACGCGAAGCTGCTCGGCGTGGAGCAGACAACGGACGAGCTGTACGGCAGGCTGTACCGCAAGTCACTCGAGGCCGCACCTGACGCGGGCGGACTGCTTGCTTACGGATATTACAGCGGAGAGCACATCACCGGATTCGAGACCGGATGTCCGCTCTTTGTACATCCGGAGTCCGCTGATTTCACGCTTGCGAATTTCATGCGCACACATCTGTATACGTCTATCGGAGCGCTTACGATCGGCATGGAGATCCTGAAAAAGGAGAACGTCCGGATCGACAGGATCCTGGGCCACGGCGGCCTGTTCAAGACAAAAGGCGTCGGGCAGCAGATGCTTGCGGACGCGCTGAACGCTCCGGTTTCCGTAATGCCTACAGCCGGAGAGGGCGGCCCGTGGGGAATGGCGGTCCTGGCGGCCTATATGAAGTACCGCGCAGAGGGAGAGACACTGGAAGAGTATCTGAACCGTGCCGTTTTCTCAAATGTCGAGAGCGAGACGCTTGACCCGCAGCCTGAAGGCGCCGCCGGATTCAAGACGTTCCTTGAGAGATACTGCGCAGGTCTTGGAATCGAGCGGGCAGCTGTCGACAGCAGCCTTGCCGGTCACGAATAAGGAAGGACAGATTATGCTTAAGAAACTGAAAAAACAGGTTTATGACGCAAATATGGCGCTGCCGCGCCACGGCCTCGTGATTTTCACATGGGGCAATGTCAGCGGGATCGACCGGGAACGCGGTCTTGTTGTGATTAAGCCATCCGGTGTCGACTATGACACAATGGAAGCTGAAGACATGGTCGTCGTCGATATGGAAGGAAATGTCGTAGAGGGACATTATAAGCCTTCGTCCGATACGGCAACGCATCTGGAAATGTATAAAGCCTTCCCTGAGGCTGGCGGCATCGTTCATACGCATTCCACCTGGGCTACGATCTATGCGCAGGCGGGACTGGAGATCCCGGCGCTCGGCACGACCCACGCGGATTATTTCTACGGACCGGTTCCCTGCACACGCAGGATGACACCGGAAGAGATCGCCGAGGACTATGAGAAGAACACGGGAATCGTGATCGCAGAGACCTTTGCGGGACGGAATCCCAGTGATGTACCGGCGGTACTGGTCAACAGCCACGGACCGTTCACCTGGGGTAAAGACGCTGACGAAGCGGTTTATCATGCCGTCGTGCTTGAGCAGGTCGCGAATATGGCCTACCATACCGCAGCCCTTGCCGCTGTCACGGCCGCAGAGCCGATGCAGCAGGAGCTCCTGGACAAGCATTTTCTCCGCAAACACGGTGCAAACGCGTACTATGGACAGAATTGACGTGATTAAGAAGAAACCAGGCGGCAAGTCCGTATTGATAAAATGGCTGGTCATCCTGTGCATGCTGGTAATGGCAGCCGCAAGCTACCGGACGGTTCCGGTAAAAGCAGCCGGACAGGAAGTGTCGCTTACTTTAAGCTCCAGCGAAGTACAGGTCGGCGACTGGGTAGAAGCAGAGCTGGTCTTTACGAGTGATACCGAGCTCGCGGGCGTGTATGCGCACATCACCTATGATCCGACAGTGCTGGAATATCTGGACGGCGACGCGGAAGGCGACACCGGATCCCTGATTATCAGCCGGATGGAAGAGAACGCAGAGCGGACGCTCTCCTATACGCTGAGCTTCAGCGCGATCGGACAGGGTAATACCGAGATCAAGGTGACAGAGACTGGCATGTACAATGCCAACGCCGAGAATATCGGTTCACCGACAACCTCGGCCACGCTTACGGTTATATCCGGGACACAGCTTTCATCCAACTCTTCACTGCAGAACCTGATGTCCTCTTACGGAACGCTGCGGCCCGCGTTTGCCTCTGATATCTTTGACTACTCGCTCGAAGTGCCGAATGAGATCGATTCCGTCGTGCTGACGGCGGTCGCTTCGGATCCGACTGCGGGTGTGGAAATCGGAGGCGTGGGCAGCCTGGCTGTCGGTGAGAATCTCCGGCCGGTTACGGTTATTGCGCAGGACGGATCTACTTCCGTATATACAGTTCATGTGTTCCGCGCCGAGTCTGAGGAATCTGCGGAAGAAGAGTCTTCCAAAGAGGAGTCCGGCGAGGAAGAATCGCATGAAACGGCTTTCTTTAAGGTTTCCGGTATGACGCTGTATCTGCAGTCCGCACCGGAGGACGCGGTGCCTCCGAAAGGCTTTGATCTGATGACGATCACGTATGCGGACGAGAATTATCTCGGAGCCATCGCGCAGGAGAGTGACGATATCCTGCTGTATCTGACGGATTTCCGCGGAGAGAACGGTGCTTTCTACTATTATGACACGGAGTGGAATTCCTGCCGCAAAGCCGCTTACGTCGAGCAGAACGGGAAGCTTTATGTCCTGCTGAATGCGGAAGAGGGCGACACAGTACCGGAGAACGCGCATATCGAGACGGTCGAGATCGGCGGATATCCGGTCGAAGTCTATATTCCGGACGGCAGTACGGCTGCGGAAGTGACGGAGTATATCGTATACAGCAAACACGACGAAAAGCTCTACTCCTACAGCACTGCTACCAGGCGGCTCTCGGAATATGTTCCACCGGAGGCCGAACCGGAAGAATCCTCAGGGCCTGACGAGGAGAGCACTGCAGGAGAGAGCCGTACAGAAGAAGATTCGTCTGCTCCGGCTTCTGCTGACAGCAAACCGGACAGTCCGCAACAGGAACAGAGTACAGGAGGTATTTTTGGAGTGCTCAGCAGATTTTCGGGATTTGTGCGTTATATTCCGTATTTGATGATCCTGCTTTCCGTTATCGCGCTGATCCTGCTTCTTATGATCATCATTCTTGCGGTATCCACACGCAAGCGCAGCAGGAAGGCTGCAGGATCCGGCAAGGGCAAAGGTACGGTTTCGCAGGAAACACGCAGACTGCAGTCGGCCGCGCCGGGAGCAGCTGCGGCAGCGCAGAATGCCGCGGCAAATGCGCAGACACCGGAGGATCCGGAGGACATTCCGCTTGATCCGGGCGCCTTTGAATCGTGGAGGGAAACAACAGGCCGGATTCCGGTCAGCAAGATGACAGAGGTCCATACCACCCGGTTTGAGACGATCACCAAGATCCTGCCGGATACGAATGAAGCGGATGCCGGCAAGACCGGCAGAGACGGGAAGGGGCGCAGAAAGTGAAACTCCTGGACCGCCTGAACCGTAAATTCGGCAGATTCGCGATCTCCAACCTGATGCTCTATATCGTCATCGGAAAAGCTGCGGTCTATATCGCAGGATTCTTCAATATGTCGATCTCGAGCTATCTGATGCTGGATCCGATCCTGGTCAAGCAGGGACAGGTCTGGCGGCTGCTGACCTTCCTGATCGTACCGAACTACGTATCGTTTACGGATATCTTCTGGCTTGCGATCAGCCTGTATTTTAACTATTTTATTGGAAGAATGCTGGAGCGGGAGTGGGGCGCGTTCCGGTTCAATATTTATTATCTGATCGGCGTGATCTGCACGATCGCTTTCTCCATGATCTTCAACGTTCCGGGCAGCACGTTCTTCCTGGATGAATCGCTGTTTTTGGGATTTGCGACACTGTACCCGAATATTCAGGTGCTGCTGTTCTTCTTCCTGCCGATCAAGGTCAAATGGATGGGATTCGTTGTGGGCGGTCTGCTGCTCTTCCAGTTCCTTTCGGGCGGCTGGGCGACGAAACTGATGATCTTCGCAGGACTGCTCAATTATATCCTCTTCTTCGCGCCGGATCTGATCTCGCGGATCCGCAGCGGGATCAGGCGGGAGCGTTTTGAAGATCGTTCCCGGCCGGGCGGAAGGTCCGGTGTGTACAGAAAGACCGGCGAGAATGGCAAAATCATTACGGATGTCACGTTCCACCGCTGTGTGGTTTGCGGACGTACGGAAAAAGACGTTCCGGATATGCAGTTCCGCTACTGCGCGCAGTGCGACGGCAACAAAGAGTACTGCATGGATCATCTGTACAATCACGTGCATTACAGAGACCCTTCGCTGCATCCGGACGGTGCACAGCCCGGTGAAGGCTGGACTCCGCCGCAGGGAAAATAAACGAATGACAGAATAAAAAAACGCCACAGCAAAGACGTTTGAAAGTCTTTGCTGCGGCGTCTTTTTGTTTTGCTTGCCTGCTTTCTTTTTTTACTTCTCAAAATGCCTTTTCACGACGGCTTCGGCAGGCTTGCCGTATACTTCGTAGTTCATTTCTTCTTCAATTTTATCGAGCGGATAAAGTTTATGGTTCCATGACCAGAAGACTTCACCGCCGACCCAGTCGCGTTTATCACAGGCGGTGAGCATTTCTTCATACCAGTCCGCCTGACCCTTCAGGTCCGAACCTGTCCGCATGCTCCAGTCATTGGGGACAGTATTGGAGCCTACTGTGGACATACAGCCGGTCTCTGCAAAGAAGAAGGGCTTATTATAAGCCTTCACGACCTTCTCGATCCGGTCGAGCTCCTGCTCCCATTTACCGATAGGATAATAACCGCTCGAACAGATTACATCGACACAGTCCCACCAGCGGACGTTATGTTCCTGGTATTTGTCGCAGTTGTAGGTAACGATTCCGGAATAGACATTACGGATATCGGAGATCAGCTGCCGCCATTCCCGATCCCGGTGGTCTGCCATGACCATCTCGCACCCGGCAATAAACATATAGCAGTTCTCTTTCTCCGCGATCTCTGCAAAATGCAGCTGGAACGCGGTATAAGAAGGGAACCACTTGCTCCACTTGGGCTCGCAGGGAACGTCTTCCTCAAAGAAATGAATGTGTCCGCGCCACATGCCGTCTTTGCAGTTGACGGTCGGTTTGATGGCAGTCCTGAGCCCAATGGAATGCGCATAGCGGATGATATCGATGAGCTCCTCATCCCGCATGGTAGCAGGAGAGGTGAAATCAATAACCTCTGCAATACAGTTCTCCTGCAGAGCTTCAGGGACCAGAATGACAAAATCGGAAGCGGTCCGTTCCTTCATGGTGAGAAGACTTCGCTTGGCTTCTTCTGTGTTTATGCAGCCGGCAGAGACAAAAGGCGCAAAAGAGAAGCCTTTCACAGGTTCAAAAGAATTCATGATGCATGACCTCCATGGCTCAGGATTATCCTGTCAAAAGAGGGAGGCATCTCCGGATGGAGAGCCTCCCTCAAAACTGTGCATGTTTAATCTGACTTAGTTTAACCCGACGGGCTTACCCAAGATGCAGTACCAGTGTTACGATACGGAAGATGAACAGAGCAGCTGCAACCCACATAACCGGAGGTACGTCCTTGACCTTGCCGGTGCAGACCTTCAGAATCAGCCATACCAGGAATCCGAACATGATACCGTTCGCGATGGAGTAGGTGAAAGGCATGAAGATCATGGCAACGAATCCGCCGACAACGTCTGCGATGTCTCCGTCAAACTTCATCTTCAGAACGGATTTGGTCATCAGCAGTCCGACGAATACCAGAGCCGGTGTGGTAGCGAAGCTCGGGATCGCCAGGAAGATCGGGGACAGGAACAGAGCCAGGATGAACAGAACACCGGCGGTGACAGCAGTCAGACCGGTACGCCCGCCGGCGGAAACACCGGCTGCGGACTCAACATAACTCGTAACGGTAGAGGTACCGAGAGCAGCACCGACTACAGTACCAAGAGCGTCAGACATAAGAGCCTTGCCGGCATTCGGCAGATGACCTTCCTTGTCAAGCAGGTTGCCCTGATCCGCAACACCGATGAGGGTGCCGACGGTATCGAACAGGTCAACGAACAGGAACGCGAAGGTGATTACCAGGAAGTTCGGCAGGTTGGATACGACGTATCCGAAGTTGAACTTGAAGAAAGTCGGAGCCAGAGACGGCGGCATCAGACTGGTGAAGTTGGGCAGCAGAGACAGTCCGTCATACCAGCCGATCAGCTGCGCGCAGATGCCGAGGATCCATGTGGCGATGATGCCCCAAAGGATCGCGCCTTTGACCTTGAAGTAGTACATGATGGCGATCAGAACCAGTCCGATCATAGCCAGAGCGAATTCAGCGGTACCGACAGCGCCGAGGGTTACCAGTGTGGAAGCGTCGTCAGCAACGATTCCGGCGCCCTCAAGAGCAACGATAACGATGAAAAGTCCGATACCGGCGGAGATACCGTATTTCAGGTTCGCGGGCACGGAGTTAACAAGAGCCTCACGGAATTTGAAGATCGAAAGGATGATAAAGATAATACCTTCGACCAGGATCGCAGTCAGTGCGATCTGCCAGGGATTCTCGATCCCCTGTGCGGCGATGGCGGGAACTACAGAGAATGCGAAATACGCGTTCAGGCCCATTCCGGAAGCCAGAGCCACAGGATAGTTTGCAAGCAAACCCATCAGAATGCTGGCGAATGCTGCGGAAACGGCCGTAGCGGTGAAGATGGCACCCTGATCCATGCCGGCAGCGGAAAGGATACTCGGGTTAACTGCCAGAATATACGCCATTGAAAGGAATGTCGTAAGTCCGGCAACGATCTCGGTCCTTGCTGTCGTGTTGTGTTCCTTGAGCTTAAAGAAGTCCTTCAAGAAATTCACGCTCCTATCTGAAAATAAAAATTCCGTGCCTGACTCTTGGATGGATCAGGACAACAGGTACTTTAAGTATACCATTTCTTCATAATTTGTCAATGCTGAAATTCATAAATTATTCATATTTCATAGAAAGAGTAATGACCGCGCGGCCGGCTTTTTCCTTCAGAAAGAGCAGCTGATCGGCATATCCTTCCGGATCCGTCAGCTCCCAGGTCAGGGTGACAGTGACCCGGCCGAAAACATTCTGCGTCTGTACCTTCCCGTCCCGTATCAGTGCGGGGATATTCGCCTTGAGGCCATTGATAAACGCGTTGACCCTGGCATAGCTGACGTAGCCGCCATTCCAGAGCGATGCTTTCTGAGACAGTACATACGCGAGGATTGCGTAACGGCCGTCGGCCGGCAGCACATAGACGGCGGGATCATGAAGATCCCAGTTCATGGTGACAGCCTGCAGGGTATCGTTCTCTATTTCATAAGATTCCGTGTATCCGGAATGGACCGGAAAGACATCGATGACAACAACGTTTTCCATATCGCTGCCGTATTGCGGGTTTTTATAGTAGGCAACGTTTTCCTGATACTGCTGTACCGTAAGCGGCCAGCGGTTCGGCGGATATTTGGCATATTCCGCGGCACAGAAACGGCCAAGCCCGATCAGCAGAACACTGAGGATAGCGGCAGCAGCCCATATCCTGCCGCGGGGCAGGAATTCGATCTCGTTATGATCGTCCCATTCCAGGTTCTCGCCGTTTTCATATTGCCGGTAGCTTTTGATAAGACGCCAGATCCGGACGATCGGCAGGTCCAGACCGCGTCCGTACAACAGACGCTTCCAGTTCCGCTGATAAGCCTCCTGGAAAGTCAGAAAGCGTCCTGTATCATGGATTATGCGTTCTCCGAGCATCCATTTGCCGAAGGTAAAGCCAGTCTGAGACAGGATGAAAGATTCTGCGAGGAAATACAGTGCCAGATAGAACAGGATTCCCAGCAGATAAAAGAGCGGAGAAGGCCGGTCGACATACCGCACACCGAATACGACAAATATCAGGAACATACAGATAAGGATATAGAGATGGCCGTCCAGAAAAGCGGCAAAATACCGGCGGAACGGATGCGGCGGATCATAGGCTACATCCCTGGTCCGTATGGTTTTATCGGTATAGATTTCGCGGGAAGGCTTCTTGTGCGGCTCGGCCGGTCTGTCCATCATCTGAAGATAACGCGCGGCATCCAGTTCGGAATACGTCGCATGTTCTGTCTGGATGGTCCGGCAGATATTCTCCTGCGCCTGCAGATCTTCCTGCTCGGCGGCAATGGCCTGCATCCGGCTGTCCACGATAAACTGCAGCGAGACCGTGTCCTCCTGCAGCTGACGGATCTGTTCAACCGAAATCTTAAGACGGCGCAGCAGGCGGATCTTCAGCAAGGTCCGGACGTCTTCGTCGGAATAATCCCTGTAGCCGTTGGCCCGGCGGACGGGCGAGAGCAGGCCTTCTTTCTCATAGTAGCGGATATTGGGACGTTCAAGCCCTGTTTTGATTTCGACTTCGCGGATATCCATGGAGATCCTCCTTTCTGACCATCGGTCTGATTTTACTGTACAGTATGAAGCGGCTTTACAATCAATCGTTTTTTGTAAATTTGTCCGGAATAAATGCATTTTGCCCTTTTCTGTATTATAACGTACTTTCCGGGATCTGGCTATTGAAAAATAACACAAAAAGGTATATTATCTTTAATTGCGGCTGCGTCCGTACAGAGATTGTGTAGATACAGAGAGACGATGCAGCAGGAGAGAAGAGGGGTATTATGCAGATTTCAAAGATTATGGGAAGACAGAATAAGCCTGCCGGCGGATCCGGTCCGGACAGCAGCAAAATGCTTTTTACAAACGCGGATCTGCGCAGGCTGATCATACCGCTGCTGATTGAGCAGACACTGGCAATCCTCGTCGGCATGCTCGACACGATGATGGTATCTTCGGTCGGAGAGGCCGCGATTTCCGGTGTTTCGATCATCAATGAGATCAACGCGCTGATGATCAATCTTCTGGCCGCGCTTGCGACGGGCGGTGCCGTTATCGTGTCCCAGTATCTCGGCGCCGGCAACAGAGATCATGCCAATCTGTCCGCTTCGCAGCTGATCATGACCGCGACCGGCGCATCTATGATCCTGATGGTTATCTGTGAGATCGCCAACCGTCAGATCATTCAGATGATCTATGGATCGATCGATGAAGAAGTCATGAAAGCGTCTGTGATCTATTTCCGGATTACGGCAATATCTTTCCCCTTCCTTGCGGCTTATAACAGCTGTGTGGCCCT
>JAEEGF010502656.1_pt1 | contig 10484 bp, 8 predicted proteins | sample 9134171 | NCBI WGS metagenome assembly JAEEGF01 (sample SAMN16246542, study PRJNA631951) | gut metagenome | biome: gut microbiome; feature: rumen; material: AP-attached | host: Bos | place: Iran: Karaj | collected 2018-10 | reverse complement strand
CCTGGCCTGCACAGAGTCCATCAGCCTTCAGAACGTACGGTGCTTTCAGCGTTTCGAGGAACTTCAAACCCTCTTCGATTGTATTTCCGTTGAAAGTCTTGTATGCTGCTGTCGGAATGTTGTGGCGCTGCATAAAGCCTTTTGCAAAATCCTTGCTTCCCTCGAGCACGGCACCTTGCTTTGAAGGACCGATAACTGGGATTCCTGCAAGTTGAGGGTCGTTCTTGAACACATCGTAGATGCCCTTTACCAATGGGTCTTCAGGACCAACGACAACCATGTTTACGGCATTTTCCAGAACGAATGTCTTGATTGCCGCAAAGTCATCGGCCTTTATAGCCACGTTTTCTCCCACGTTGGCTGTTCCGGCGTTGCCCGGGGCAATAAACAGTTTCTCTACCTTCTTGCTCTGTGCTATCTTCCAAGCGATTGCATGCTCGCGACCACCGCTTCCTAACAGTAATATTCTCATTTTTCTGAAATAGTATTTTATTTTAAAAAGTCGTCAAAATATCTTGTAATGTGTTCGTGCAAGTGAACTCTGTCGAGACCTCGCATATTGTGTTCCTGTCCGGGATAAACGAACAGGTCGGGGTGTGTTCCGTTGTCGATGCACGCTCTGATGAACGAAAGCGTATGCTGAGGCACACATGTTGGGTCGTTGCCTCCGTAAATAAGTAATAATCTGCCCTTTAAGTTTGCGGCTTTATTAAGCAGACTTGTATTCTTATAGCCTTCAGGGTTTGCCTCTGGAGTATCCATGTAACGCTCGCCGTACATCACCTCGTAGTATTTCCAGTCGATAACCGGACCGCCGGCAACACCAACCTTGAAAACATCGGGATATGTTGTCATGAGGCTCGTTGTCATGAACCCGCCGAAACTCCATCCGTGAACGCCAAGGCGGTTGGCATCGACGTATGGAAGCGACTTCAGATAGTCGACACCCTTCAGCTGGTCTTTCATCTCCTCAACGCCCAGATTGCGGAACGTGCAGTTTTCAAACTCGAGTCCACGGTTCTCGCTGCCTCGGTTATCAACCGAAAAGACGATGTAGCCCTTGCTTGCCATATACAAATCCCATCCGCGAGCGCCGTAGAAGCGCGAATCATCAACAAGATGAGCGTGAGGACCGCCATAGACATAAACAACTGCCGGATATTTCTTGCTCTCGTCGAATCCGACAGGCAGAACGATGCGATAGTACAAATCGGTAACGCCATCGGCTGCCTTTATCGTACCAACCTTAATTTCAGGCATTTCGTAATCCTTCATCGGCTCGGCAGCGGTAAAGATGTTACGTTGCTTGCCAGATGCAGTATTGATGATATCAGCCTTAAAAGGCACTTTTGCCGAGTTATACTTGTCTGTGATGAACTTTCCGCTCTCCGACAAAGCCACGGTGTGGATACCTTCGGCATCGCCGAGCGGACGCTTCTTCAAAGTGTTCACGTTTAAGGCGAAAGCATTCTGCTTTAACGGACTGATTTCGTTGCTGACATAAAAAACTTCCTTTGTCGCGCTGTTGAATCCGCAGATTTCCTTAACCTCGAACTTGCCAGATGTGAGTTGTTTAACAAACTGACCATCAGTATTATACAGATAAAGATGATTGTATCCGTCCTTTCTTGTCTGATAGATAAACTGACCGCTGTTCCATGGCAGGAACACAATTGGATTACATGGCTCTACGTACTTTTCGTGCTTCTCATCGAAGAGAACAGCCTCCTTTTCGCCCGTAGATGCGTTGTATCGAACCAACTGTGCGTGATTCTGGTCGCGGTTAAGCTCGATTACAAAGACGCTCTTCTCGTCGGGACTCCAACTGATGTTTGTAAAATATCGGTCTATGCCGTCGCCCGTTTTCAGATAAACAGTCTTGTCGGTTGCCGGATTGAATACTCCAACGCTTACAACATGACTCTTGCAGCCCGCCATCGGATACTTGTCGGGAACGAGAGTTGCAATGCGTGTGCTTATATCAACCTGCGGATAATCGGGAACCATGCTCTGGTCCATGCGATAGAATGCCATCAGGCTGCCTTTCGGACTCCAGAATGTACCTTTCTCGATGCCGAACTCGTTGCGGTGAACACTCTGTCCGTAAACCAAGTCGTGCGAGCCATCGGTTGTTACCTGATGAGACTTTCCGCCGTTGTCTACAACAAAGATATTGTCGCTGCTAACGTACGAGAAACAGCCCGATTCCTTGCAAAATTCGAAAGCCGATGCGCCTGCCGGCAGAATCACCTCCTTAACAACGGATTCTTTTACCCAATCGACCAAAGCGTAGAACTTTCCGTTAGTAACCATCACCTGAGTCTTCTTTCCGTAAGGGAAAGCAGCGTAGAGCAAGTTACGGATTTTTCCGGTCTTGTTCTTCTCAAGAATGCTGTTTATCTTGTCTATTCCGAAGAGGGTAGAGTGCGCACCGGTCTTCTTGTCAACCTTGCTGCACGCATCAACCGTCAGTTCAACACATTCGTCGCCCCACCAAGCGGTGTAGACGTATTCAGGCCGGAGATTTCTGAAATTTGTTCCTCCGGGAATAACATCGTTAAGAGTTATCGCCTTTTTTGTTTGAGCCATGCCATTCATCGAAGCCATGAGACAGAATAGAATTATCGCTACTTTTTTCATCATCACAACACTAACTTAATCCTCATCTTCTCTGCCACGACCGAATGACTTTCTGTCGCCTCTCTTGAAATCTTTCTTAAAATCCTTCTTGAAACCGCCGCCGCGCTTAAAGTCAGACTTTCCCTTACGGTCGAATCCGCCCTTTCTGTCTTTGTTTCTCGAGAACTTGCGGTCGCCGCCTTCCTCGCTGTTGTATCTTAGTTTGCGCGGACGGAAGTTGTCCTTGTCTCTGCCGCGCAGATGATGTCCGTGAACTCCTTCAGTCTCTTCCTGATTATCATCGTCTCGACGGTTGAAATCGCGCTTTGCGCGGAACTTGCGCTCGCGGTTGCGACGACGCTCCTCGTCAGTCTTGATGTCGCCGCCTTCGCCACGGAAGTCACTCATCTTGCCGTCGAACATCTGATATTTTCTGAACTCGCACTCCAACGCGCCGTTAAAGAGCGGAATACGTGTTGAAGCTTTCAGTCCGATTTCGTCAAAGCACTCCTTGCGATAACTCAAAATCCAAGCATCGTTGCCCTTGAACTCGTGTTTCAGACGCTCACCGATAGTCTTGTACAAGCCAAGCAAGTCTGGCGAAGAAATTCGCTCTCCGTAAGGAGGATTAGTAACCATCAGAGCCTTTTCTCTTGGTTCCTCAAAGTCGGCTATATCCTGCTGCATAATTGTAACGTACTTGCTAAGGCCGGCAGCCTTAACGTTTCGGGTTGCAATTTCAACAGCCTGATTTTTAATATCATAGCCATAAACATGGTGGTTGAATTCTCTTTCCTGAGAATCGTCGTTATAAATGCTCTCGAAGAGTTCCTTGTCGAAATCAGGCCACTTCTCGAACGCAAATCCCTTGCGGAACACGCCCGGAGCAATATTCAGAGCGATGAGCGCAGCCTCGATAGGTAGAGTTCCGCTACCGCACATAGGGTCGATAAAATCGGTTGATCCGTCCCAGCCTGCCATCATCAACATTCCGGCAGCAAGAACCTCGTTAAGAGGAGCCTCTACAGCCTCCTGACGGTAGCCGCGGCGATGCAGACTTTCGCCCGATGAGTCGAGCGAGAGAGTACACTTGTCTTCGGCAATATGTATGTTAAGTTGAATATCCGGATTGCTCAGGCGGACGTTTGGTCTGTCGCCCGTCTTCTCGCGGAAATAATCGGCAATGGCATCCTTAACCTTGTATGCAACAAACTTTGAGTGGCGGAATTCCTCAGAAAAGACAACGGCATCGATGGCGAATGTTGTCTTGTTGTTCAGAAAGTCGCTCCACTCTATTGATTTAACAGCATCGTAAACATCCTCGGCACTCTTTGCCTTGAAATGCTTTATAGGCTTGAGTATTCTGATTGCCGTACGCAAAGCAAAGTTGGCACGGTACATAAGTTCCTTGTTACCTTTGAAAGCCACCATTCTGCGGCCTATCTCAATTTCGTTGGCACCAAGTTGAGTCAACTCCTTAGCCAATACTTCTTCCAGACCTTCAAATGTCTTGGCAATCATTTCAAATTCTTCCATTTTCTATTTTGCTTTTACGTATTTCGTTATTTGTTTTTATTTGCTCTCTTTGCTTCGGGCTCAACATCCTGCGTAACCCACACGTTTGCCCCAATCACCGCGCCTCGTCCTATGGTTATTCGTCCAAGGATTGATGCGTTTGAATACACAACCACATCGTCTTCGAGAATTGGGTGGCGCGGAATGCCCTTTATAGGATTTCCGTCCTTGTCGAGCGGGAAACTCTTTGCACCAAGCGTTACGCCCTGATAAAGTTTTACATTGTTTCCGATGATGCAGGTTGCGCCGATTACCACGCCCGTTCCGTGGTCGATGGTGAAGTACTCGCCAATCGTTGCTCCCGGGTGAATGTCGATTCCGGTTTCAGAATGAGCCATCTCGCTGATTATTCGCGGAATGAGCGGCACTCCCAACAAAAACAGTTCGTGCGCCAGACGATAGTTTACCAATGCCTTTATTACCGGATAGCAACTGATAATCTCGCCGTAGTCCTCGGCTGCGGGGTCGCCGTTGTATGCCGCAATCACATCGGTTGCAAGCACTCGTCTTATCTCCGGAAGTCGCGCAATCAGTTCAGAAGCAATCTCCTTTGCCTTCACGCGGTTGTACTGAACGCACGTCTTGCAGTTGAAGCTCAGTCCTGCCTCGACCTGCTCAACCAGAAGGTCGAACATTCGCTCAACCTTTACGCCGAGCGAGTACTGAACCGTGCGGCTGTTAACCGAGTTCTCGCCATAATATCCGGGGAAGATGATGGCTCTTGCAAGCTCAATAATCTCGTTCAGAATTTTTCCCGACGGCAGGGGAGTGCCGTCCTCGTGCTGATGAAACAAGTCTTTGAGCGAGTTCATGTCGCTCAGTTGTTCCACGCTTTTTACGAGTATCTCAATATATTTACTGTCGTCCATCTTAGTTTTTGTTTATGTTAAGACTTTCGGCACTTACAATCTTGTATAGTTTGTCGCTTGGGCGAATCTTGTCTGGTACGACGAACGAAACGTGCTGTCCCTTCGTTGCCTTGTCAACAGGCTTCAGATCTACTCGCAACTCGTCGGCATTCAGATACACGGCTCCGGTTGTAGGACCAGTTATCAGGAGTTTGTCGCCCTTGTTTAGTTCGCCTGCCTCGACCTTAAATTCAGCCACTCCAATCTTGCTGAAATATCTGATTCCCTTGGCAATATATACTTTTCTCTCGGTAGCCTCAGAGCCGTAGTGTCTGCTCCATTCGCCGAGTTTCTGGCCAAGATAGTATCCGTTCCAGAATCCGCGGTTGAAGACGGTTACGAGACGGGCGTCCCACGCGTCTTTCTTCTCTTCGGTAAAAGTTCCATCGATAACGCTGTTGATAGCCTCGTTGTAGCAACTGACAACGGTGTGGACATATTCCGGACCTCTGGCGCGGCCTTCAATCTTCAAAACTCTGACGCCAGCTTCCATCAGTTCGTCCATAAAGCGGATTGTCTTCAGGTCTTTAGGGCTCATTATGTACTTGTTGTCAACCTCGAGTTCAATATCGCTCTCTCTGTCTTTTACGATATATCCCCGTCGGCAAACCTGCATGCACGCGCCTCGGTTTGCGCTGCGGTTCATGTTGTGCAGACTGAGATAGCACTTGCCCGAGATTGCCATGCACAATGCTCCGTGGCAGAACATCTCGATGCGAATAAGCTCGCCCTTCGGTCCGCAGATATTCTGTTCGATAATCTGATCGTAAATTTCGCGAACCTGCTTCAGGTTCAGTTCGCGCGCAAGAACAACTACATCGGCAAACTGGGCATAGAACTTAAGTGCCTCGATGTTCGAGATGTTCAGCTGGGTAGAAAGATGAACCTCCTGACCAACTTTGTTGCAATAAGCCATCACTGCCACATCCGATGCGATTACAGCCGAAATTTTGGCCTCCTTTGCAGCATCAATAATCTGACGCATGAGCACAAGATCCTCACCGTAGATAATAGTATTAACAGTCAAATAACTCTTCAATCCATTATCCTCACAAATCTGAGCCATCTCTTTCAAGTCGTTAATCGTGAAAGTGCTGGCAGAATGCGATCTCATGTTCAGGTTTTCTATACCAAAATAAATAGAATCTGCTCCTGCTTTTATTGCCGCTGCTAATGACTCCCTTGAGCCAACCGGCGCCATAATTTCAAAGTCCTTACGAATCATACATGTACAAATAACGTTGCAAATTTAATCAAATTCTTTGATAATCGACATATTATAATGTACAAATCAACTTTCTACGCTTGCATAATTTGAATAAAAGGCGTATTTTTGCGCCACTAAAACCTATTTGTTCATGACTATAAGACAATCAAGACATACATTTGCAACTTTGCTTTTACTGAGCACGATGGTATGCCACGCCGGAATTCCGTGGAATCCGTTCAAGAAAAAGGCAAAGAAAGACTCTATAAAATCCGAAATCATTACATCGCAGAAATGCAACAACGAGTTTCTCGACTCGGCTGCCGTAATTGGCATTGTTGACAATGCCATTGCCATGAAAGTAAGCCCTTGGCAGAATGATTTCAGAATACCCCCATTAGACACTCTTGAGTTTTGCGGCGAGAAGATAAGCATGAGCAGATACGACCTGCGCGAACGTCTTGACCGTGAGTTGCTTGCATTCCAGTACGGACACACAAACACGATGCTCACCATAAAACGCGCCAACCGCCTGTTTCCGATAATCGAGCCTATCCTTGCCGAAAACAACATTCCCGACGATTTCAAGTATCTGATGTGCATAGAAAGCAGTTGCAACATCTTTGCACGCTCAACCGTAGGCGCATGCGGCTTGTGGCAGATTATGGAAGCCACAGCCAAGGAGCACGGACTTACAGTAAATGAGATGGTTGACGAAAGATACGACATTGAAAAATCGACCAAGGCGGCATGCGATTATTTTCACAAGGCCTACGACAAATATCACGACTGGCTAACGGTGGCGGCAAGCTACAATGCCGGAATGGCTCGCATCACACAACAGCTTGAACGTCAGCAATGTAAAACGGCACTCGACCTTCACATAAACGAAGAGACTTCGAGATACATGTTCCGCATTCTCGTAATGAAGAAATTCTTCGAGAATCCGAAGGAATTCGGCTTCAAAATCAGAAATATAGACCTTTATCCGCCAATGGAATATACAGAGGAGTATGTTTCGGAGATGGACAACTGGGCTGATTTTGCCTTGGGACAGGGAATCAACTATTCCGACCTTCGTCAGGCAAACCCTTGGATAAGAAATATTTATCTGAAGCAGGAGAAAAAGTCATCGTCATCAGCAAAGAAAAACCGACACCACAAACAGTCGCGCAGCAAGAAAAGTCGCAGCCGCAACCGAAAGAGCCGCCACAGCAAGAAACTTGACGATGTGAGCAATGTTTCATCATCAACTAGCGAGTCGGTCTCAACAATAACAGCCGAGGTTGACACAACAAGCAATCCATCGGCAAAAAAATACAAGGTGCTGATACCAACAAGAGAGTCAATCTACTACAATCCGCAGAAGACAAAGGCTCACAACAAAAATTGGATAACAGAATAAAAAATGAAAATAGGCAATATTGATTTGGGAGAACAGCCCGTTGTTCTTGCACCGATGGAAGATGTTACCGACATCGCTTTCCGCCTGAAATGCAAGAAGTTCGGAGCATCGATGGTATATACCGAGTTTGTATCGAGCGAGGCACTAATCCGCTCGGTAAACTCAACCATGCGCAAACTCACCATAAGCGACGAGGAACGCCCCGTCGCAATTCAGATTTACGGAAGGGAGAAAGACGCCATCGTAGAGGCTGCAAAAATAGTTGAGCAGGCAAAGCCAGATGTCATCGACATCAACTTTGGATGCCCAGTAAAAAAAGTTGCAGGAAAGGGCGCAGGAGCCGGTATGCTACAGCACCCCGACAAGATGCTCGAGATAACCAAGGCGGTTGTAGATGCCGTGAATCTGCCCGTAACCGTAAAAACCCGACTTGGCTGGGACAGCGAACACAAAATTATTGTAAATCTTGCCGAGCAGCTTCAGGACTGCGGAATTAAGGCACTCACAATACACGGACGCACGCGCGCCCAGATGTACACCGGCGAGGCCGACTGGACTCTGATTGGCGAGGTTAAGAATAATCCGCGAATGCATATCCCTATTATCGGAAACGGCGACGTAACCACTCCCGAGAGAGCAAAGGAATGTTTCGACAAATATGGCGTCGATGCCGTGATGATTGGTCGCGCCACCTTCGGCAATCCTTGGATTTTCAAAGAAATCCGCCATTTTCTCGACACAGGCGAACATCTCGAGCCACTCTCATTCAGTTGGAAGTTGAATGTTCTGCGCGAAGAGGTTCTCGACAGTGTAAACCGCCTCGACGAGATTCGTGGAATCCTTCACATCCGTCGTCATCTTGCAGCCTCTCCGTTGTTCAAAGGCATTCCCGATTTTCGCCAGACACGCATCGCCATGCTTCGCGCAGCAACCGTAAAGGAATTGTTTGACATTTTCGATGTGATAGAAAAACAACTCGGCGATAATTAAAGATAGCCAAATATCAGATTTAAAGCTTATAACTATCAATAAAAACAAAAAGAAAAAAATCTTCAAAAAAAGGAACTTGGCAAAGAAAAATTTTCCAACTTTTTTGAAGATTTTTTCGTAAAAATATTGCAAATATCAAAAAAATACGTAAATTTGCATCGTGTTTTTCATAGTATTAGATTTAAGGTTAACAAGGTTGGGTGCAGGCGTGCACCCTTTTTTTATGCCTAATTTCTGATAAAAAATAAGTCGCTCGCCCAACTAAGAGCGAACGACTGTATTACTGATTATTAGCTATAGCTTACAGGCCAAAAGCCTGTTTTATTTTGTCAACATAATCAAGTTTTTCCCATGTAAAGAGTTCAACCTCCATCTCCTTTGTTGGAAGATATCTTGAGGTGAACACCTTTTTCACAACCTCTGGCTGACGTCCCATGTGACCGTATGCAGCAGTTTCTGTGTAGATAGGATTTCTCAGCTTAAGACGCTCCTCGATAGCCTTTGGACGCATATCGAACAGTTCGTCAATCTTCTTTGCAATCTCGCCGTCGGTCATATTAACATTGCTGCGACCATAAGTGTTTACATATATGTTAATTGGCTTTGCAACACCGATGGCATAACTAACCTGAACAAGCATCTCGTCGGCAACTCCGGCAGCAACCATGTTCTTTGCAATATGGCGTGCAGCATAAGCAGCGCTGCGGTCAACCTTCGAAGGGTCTTTTCCTGAGAATGCTCCACCACCGTGAGCACCCTTGCCTCCGTAGGTATCGACAATAATCTTACGACCTGTAAGACCAGTATCGCCGTGAGGACCGCCGATAACGAACTTTCCGGTTGGATTTACATGATACTTGATGTCGCCATAGAACAACGACTGTACCTTCTTGTTCTTAATCTTCTGAATTACGCGAGGCATCAAGACACCGATGACATCTTCCTTAATCTTTGCAAGCATAGCCTCGTCGTTGTCGAACTCATCGTGCTGAGTTGATACAACAACTGTGTCGATGCGCTTTGGCTCGCCGTTATCATCATATTCAATAGTTACCTGACTCTTCGCATCTGGGCGGAGATAAGTCATAATCTTGCCTTCCTTGCGGATGTCGGCAAGAACACGAAGAATAAGATGTGCAAGGTCGAGAGCCAGAGGCATGTAGTTCTCTGTTTCGGTTGTGGCATAACCAAACATCATTCCTTGGTCGCCGGCGCCCTGCTCCATAGGCTCTTCGCGCTCCACACCACGGTTAATATCGGCACTCTGCTCGTGAATAGCAGAAAGTACACCACAAGAATCGGCCTCGAACATATACTCACCCTTTGTATAGCCGATGTTGGTAATGGTGCGACGAACCACATCCTGCAAATCGACATACGCATCACTTTTCACCTCGCCGGCAAGAACCACCTGACCAGTAGTTACAAGTGTCTCGCATGCAACTTTTGATGTTGGGTCGAACGCCAATAGCTCATCAAGAACTGCATCTGAAATCTGGTCAGCCACCTTGTCTGGGTGACCTTCAGAAACCGACTCGGAAGTAAATAAATATCCCATTACAATAAAATTTAAAATCGTTAAATAATTATTACATGGGGAGAGAAATTGGGGAGAAATGCAACATAGCAGATAAATCCCGCTACGATTTTAGCATTTTTTTTCGTGGTTGCAAGCAGCCCAAATCTGTCCACATTTCTAAAGCGGCTGCAAATATACATCATTTTTATCAAACTTTATACATATCTTCCATTTTTTTTATCTATCTTTGCAACCGATATA
>JAEEGF010119147.1_pt1 | contig 10484 bp, 9 predicted proteins | sample 9134171 | NCBI WGS metagenome assembly JAEEGF01 (sample SAMN16246542, study PRJNA631951) | gut metagenome | biome: gut microbiome; feature: rumen; material: AP-attached | host: Bos | place: Iran: Karaj | collected 2018-10 | reverse complement strand
CCCTGGCCTGCCTGTTGCTTGCTCGCAATGGCAACCACATTATTCTGCCTTGCTGGCAGCACGAAAATACTTACAAATTAACGCCAAAATGTTTATAATACCCTGCCAATATGGTAAATAATAAGTATGAATACTTTGTCATGAAATTCACAAATGACGAAAGGAGAATTATAATGACTAAAACCTTATTTGACAAGACGATGCTTGGCACCATGAAACTGAAGAACCGCATTTTCATGTCACCGATGGGCACCACCGGTGAAGCTGACGGTTCCTACTGCAATGAGGGCATCGACTACTTTGAAGAGAGAGCCAAGGGCGGCGCGGCGCTGATCATCACCGGTGCGAACGTGGTCTCCACCAAGTACGAGCCCAGACCGTGTACCGAGCTCTCGGACTTCCATCATGTTGAAAGGCTGAACATGCTGATCGACCGCTGCCATCATTATGGCGCCAAGGTCTGCGTCCAGCTTTCCCCGGGCTTAGGCCGTCAGCAGTTCACTGATCCGTTTACGGCTCCCTACAGTGCCGGCAGTGTCAGTTCCTTCTGGTTCCCGGATCTGATCTGCAAGCCCTTTGCCGTAGAAGACATCAAGTATCTGGTCGGCAAGGTCGGTTATTCCGCTTCTCTGGCCGTCAATGCCGGAGCCGATGCCGTTGAGCTGCACGCCTATGGCGGCTATCTGCTCGACCAGTTCCATTCCCTGCAATGGAACAACCGTACTGACGAATACGGCGGCTCGCTGGAAAACCGCATGCGCTTCACGCTGGAGTGCATTGAGGCCATCAAGCAGAATGTTCCCAAGGGCTTCCCGATTTTGGTCAAGTTCACTCCGGTTCACAGAGTAGAGGGTTTCCGCACCATCGATGAAGGCATCGAAATGGCCAAGATCCTGGAAAAGGCCGGCATCACCGCCATCCATGTCGATACCGGATGTTACGAAGAATGGTTCCAGGCCATCACCACCGTCTACAGCAAGGACGGACATAAGCTTGATGCTCAGAAGGCCATCAAGGATGTCGTCAGCATCCCGGTTCTGGGTGACGGCAAGCTGGTCAAGCCGGAGGTGGCCAGAAAGGCCGTTGAAGACGGCATTCTGGACTATGTCGGTCTGGCCCATCAGATGCTGGCAGATCCCTACTGGCCCACCAAGGTCAAGGAAGGCCGCGAAGAGGACATCATGCCCTGTGTCGGCTGTAACGAATGTCTGCTTTCCGGTTTCTCCGGCAAGCACTACTACTGCGCTGTTAACCCGCTGTGCTACGCGGAGAAATCATTTGGCCTGCCCAAGCCCGATGGCACCAAGAAGAAGATCCTGGTCATCGGCGGCGGCCCGGCCGGCATGACCGCAGCCATCACCGCCAAGAAGCGTGGCTGGGATGCCGAGCTGTGGGAGAAGGAAGACCGTCTGGGCGGAACCTTATGGGCAGCCGGCGGTCCGGATTTCAAGAGCGATGTCATCAGACTGATCAAGGCTCTGGAAATCCAGTGCAAGAAGCTCGGTGTTGAAGTACATCTCAATAAGGAAGCTACCGCGGAAAATGTCAAGGGCGGCAAGTATGACAAGGTCATCCTGGCAGCCGGCTCTTCACCGGCAATCCCGCCGATCGAAGGAATTGAAAAGGCTAAACTGGTCAGCGACTATCTGACTCACAAGGTCACAGCCGGTAAGAAGGTCGTCGTCATCGGCGGCGGTCTGGCCGGTACCGAAGCAGCCTGCGACATTGCCCCCAATGCCGAAGAAGTCACGATCGTGGAGATGCTGCCGGACATCCTCTATACCGCAGCCCACTGTCTGAACAATGACCAGCACGTCAGAAAGATGGGCAAGGACCGCGGTGTCAAGGTCGCAGCCGGTGCCAGAGTCCTGAAGATCACTGACAACTCCGTAGTCTATGAAAAGGACGGCGAGACCAGGACCATCGAATGCGACACCGTTCTCAACGCAGCCGGCTTCAAGGCCAACAACCAGCTTGAGGATCTGCTGGAAGACCTGTATGAGAATGTCGCGGTCGTCGGCGATGCCATTGCCCCGAGAAAGATCCTGACCGCTGTTCACGAAGCCTACCACGCCGTCCGCGTAATGTAGCGCTGATACCATTTAACCTAAAAGGAGCCCGCAAGGGTTCCTTTTCAATGGGCTGATAAGAGAGATTTAAGACCTTTCTCTCATTTTCCGGCCATGGTTTACTTGAAGCCATGATAAAAGGCCCGGCGGGGCCTTCAGGCTTGAATCAGAGAAATCAGTTTATTTCGGCAGGCAGAAGGCAAAGTACTGGAAGGCCAGTTCATCGGCGTCATCATTTTTTAGAGCTTCATTGAGCTTCTGGTACTTGCCGTCATAGGAGTGAAAGGGCCTCTTATCTTCCAGATGGAGACCGTCATAGATGCGCCGGGCAAACTGATCAGCGTTCATTTCTTCATAGTCCGCCACTGTGTCAACGTAATTTTTACCCCGTTTATCGACGGAAGGCTTGATCAGCCGGACATATCGTCCGTCTTTGGTTATGGCGAGGCCGCATTGGGTAAACCAGTACTCCCGGTTGTCCCAGCGCTGCAGCTGGACGCATTCAATGGTTTCCGCGGTCTCGATGAACAGGACCTTGCGGAAATGCTTGTAGACGCGCCAGATGTCATTTTTGACCAGGGCCTGATGGTACTCGGGCAGTGCCCGGATGAAGGCTGCGACATAGCGTTGCTTTCTTTCCTCAGCCGCGCTCATCTGCCGGGATTTATCGGCGATCTGGTCGGCCTTATTCTGGCGGTTTTCCTTGATTACTTCATCGTATCTTGACATGCTTTACCTCCGTTTCCTGCTTTCTATCTTTCAAAGACGACTCCGCCGGCTTCGGTCGGATGGTCCATGTAGGTGATTTCCCTGGCATTGCTGCTGTATCTGAGCAGATTGTAAATGATCATGATATCCCCGGCCGCCCCGTCAGCCATGATTATGCCATAGAACAGAACCAGAGGATTGCGCAGAACAATGCCGGCGATCATGGGCAGAATGCCCAGAATGATCAGGGGCATGGCGGTTCCTAACAGGTAATGGTTCTTTTCCAGCGGCACCAAACAGGTGCAGTAGGGATTCAGCGACGGCTTCATGATGCCAAACTCGATGTCCCGGAAACGACGAGGAGTAAACAGACTCCAGGTCAGACCGTGGATCAGTTCATGAATGACGATCAGGATGATGGAGACAATGACGAAGATCAGGGGATTGAAACCGCTGAACTCCAGCTGACGGTAAACAAGGTAGTAAGTACCGTAACCAATCACAAATAAGGGGATCAGCAGAACGATCGCAAAGATGTTGGCCTTAGTGATGTTGACGGTCAGATCATGGCGTTGGTAGCCCTGCTGAAGCATGTCTTCAGCGATCTTCTCAAAATTTTCCAGCCGCTTTTTCTCGGCTTCGGTAAGAATTCTTTCCTTCTTCATTTTTACCTCATTCAGTGGCTTTGCCCAAGGTTATTATAACGCAGAATCCTCTAGCAGTTTCCCGTATAAACATGTTCAAGATATTCGGAGGCGACTTCGGCCAGATGATAAACGGTCGATACCGGGGTGGGAGAGCACTCGGACATCTTATAGGCCGGGAAGAAACGGGAGAGATGGTAGGGAATGCTCTTATCCAGAGAGGCGATCCAGCCGGCCATTTCCCGAATCTCCTGTTCGCTGTCATTGATGCCGGGGATGACCAGGGTGGTCAGTTCGACATGGGCGCTCTTTACCGCTTCGGTTATGAAGGCCTTTACCATGTTCAGATCGCCGCCTAAGCCGTTACGGTACCAGTCTTCATTGAAGCTCTTTAGGTCAATGTTCATGGCATCGATGTAGGGTCTGATCTCCTCCAGAACCTCCAAAGAGGCGGTGGCGTTACTGACAAGAACGTTAAACATGCCCTTTTCGTGGATCAGCTTTCCGCAGTCGCGGACGTATTCGTAGGATATCAGCGGTTCATTATAGGTATAGGCTACCCCGATGTTGCCCTGTTCACGCAGTTCATCTGCCAGCTGGGCCAGCTGCATCGGGGAAACATTACGATAGCGCAGGTTGCGGGAAGGCATGGAGATCTCATGGTTCTGACAGAACGGGCAGTGCAGGCTGCAGCCATAAGAGCCGACGGAAAGGATCCGGGAGCCGGGATGAAAACGCCTCAGCGGCTTCTTTTCGATCGGGTCCAAAGCCAGGGAAGTGAGCTTGCCGTAGTTATCGCATACTACCTCCCCGTTAACGGTTTTCCGGGCTCCGCAGAAGCCATGATGACCTTCAGCAGGAGCGCAGTGGCGCCAGCAGACCTTGCAACTTTCAGCCATGGCGGACGACCTCGAATCTTTCGATGGAGAAATCTTCATCCTCATCGATGCCGGCCTTGCGCAGGGCGATGGATATCTGCTGATCAACGCTGTCTACCCCGTCCAGATCCGGCAGCAGCACGCCCTGACGGTAGCCGTCGGAAACGATGATGCCGTATTTTCGGACATCCAGTTCATCTCTTGAATTTATCTTCTCGCTTTCTGACAGCACGTCAACGCTGATCTCCAGATAGGGAAGTTCTTCTTCCCTTACCGGGCTGAAGCGGGGATCGCGGCTGCAGGCGGAAATGGCGTTGTTGATGATCTCCTGGCCAACGCAGGACGCGGTGGGGAAAAGCGTACCGATGCAGCCTCTGAGCATGCCGTCCTTATGGAGGGAGACAAACGTTGCCGCCTTGCGGGTGGCCATGTCTGCGGGCAGATCCGGAGGAAGGTTCAGTTTCTTTCTATCTCTTACCCAGGCTTCAATGGCCCTGCGGGCCAAGGCGACATAGGGGTCTTCATTTTGTTTTCTTTCTTCCATCCTTCTAAGGACCTCTTTCTGATACTGCTGCAGGAAATGGCGGTTTTCGTCACTGCCTTCAGCCAGATAGGTACAGATGCCGTAGCCGACCCCGGTTACGTCCTGATGGACGAGCATTTCCGCTTTTACCTTAAGCCCGTCCAGAGCGCCGGCCATGATCACAAAGGAGCGGTGGCCGCATTCAGCCGCCTTATCCAGGAAGGTCTCCTCAAAGTCAAACAGCTCACCAAAGCGTCCGGAAGCCATGACCTTCATGATGCGCCGGTCATATTCCGGTCCGCTTTCATCAAAGCCATAGGGCCCGTAGGTCTGCAGTTTATGGGAAAGATCGCCGCTGCCGACAAAGACCGCCCGTCTGCCCAGGGCGTTTACCGCCTGCTGGATCAGCTGGCCGAAATGATAATGTTCGCTTAATGACAGTCCGGACAGGGATACCCTGACCAGTTTGAAATCCTTATGGTATTTTTCAATGAAATGCAAAGGAACCATGGTACCGTGGTCCAGCTGGGGATCTCTTTCGCCCAGAATGCCGGCAGGAAAGTTTTCCCGCTCAGCCCGCCGGCAGATTTCCTGCACCAGCTGCTCATCGTATTGTTGGTCAAAAGAAACACCGGGAGCACCAAAACGGGAAAAGGATCCCGAGGCTTTTTTCTTGGGAGAAAGGTGAAAATAGTCGGCGTACATCACCGAGTGCGGTGAGGAAACGATGATGGTATCCGGTCTGAACCGGCCGACAATCTTTCCGGCCTTTTCATAGGCATCAATGGTACTTTGAACCTGTTTTTCTTCACCCTTGCCGACCTCCGGTATGATCAGAGGCGGATGGGGGACCATGATCGCGGCTAATATCGGCATAACGTTACGGCCTTACTAGCCCTCTCTGGGAGGGGCAACATCGGTCTGAGGAAGCCTGTTTTCCTTGTTCACCAGAACGAGATAGTCGATGTCCGGCTTTGCCGTACAGCCGCTGACCAGTCCCATCAGTATCATTAAACTCATCAGTATGCATAAGATTCTTTTCATTGTCGTTTTCTTTTCCTTTCTCGGTGCTGCCGCAAATGCTTTCCGCAATGGCTTTAGACCGGCATAATCAGATCAGTTGTCCATCGCGGAGTCGGAAGGTCATGTCTGCCCGCTCGCCCAGTTCACTGTCGTGGGTCACGATGATGACGCAATAACCGTCTTCATGGGCCAGGTCTTCCAGTATCTTAAAGATATTATAACTGTTTTCCGAGTCCAGATTGCCGGTCGGTTCATCAGCCAGCAGCACCTTTGTCTTCATGCCCAAAGCCCGGGCAATGGCTACGCGCTGCTGCTCGCCGCCCGATAGCATGGCCGGGAAACGGTCAAGCGTTGTCTCCGGCAGCCCGACCTTTCTGATGAGTTCCGCGGCGCGCTTTTTGGCCGATGCCGGATCCATGCCTCTTAACTCCATGGGGTACATGACGTTTTCCGCAGCGGTGAGCAGCGGAAACAGGCGGAAATCCTGATAGATGACGGCCACGCGCTCCCGGCGGTACTGCTCAAGGTCGATGTCCGCGGTGGATACCCCGTCAGAGAGGACCTTTCCTTCAGTGGGAATGTCCAGTCCTGCCATCAGCGACAGCAGGGTCGTCTTGCCGCTTCCGGAACTGCCCATGATGGCATAGAGCCGGCCGGGTTCGAAACGGCAGGAGATTCCCTTCAGGGCTTCCACCCGCTGATATTGTGATTGGTATACATAGGTCACGTTGCTCAGTTCAAATACGCTCATTCCATTCTCCCTTCGTCACTCGCGGACAGTCAAAAGTTCCATGAGATCGGTTTTGCCGATCATTCTTATCGAAACCGCCGTACCCAGCAGATAACAGATCAGATAGGACACTACGGTCAGCGGCTGCATCATTCCTCCGGCATACAGTTTCAGGAAAGCCAGGCAGCCGGCCAGACAGCCGGCCAGGCTGAGAATCGCCTGCTCCATAAAGAAGGAGGCAAACACTCGCACTCCGGTAGCACCAAAGCCCCGCATCAGGGCAAATTCCCGGCGTCTGGAGAATGTCATCAGCCAGGACAGGATGAAACCGATCAGAATGATCAGAAGTGATATCAATATTGACATGATCCGGCCAATGGCAATGTTACGGTCCATGTTCTCCTTGAGCTTCAGGAAGGAGGCATCCCGGAGAAGGATGGTCGTACGGTTGGCGGATATGTGCCTTACGCTGCTGAAGTTCTGGTCTCTGAGCCGCTGTCTGACCTCTTCCAGATGACGCGCTGAGGTGATGTGGAACCGGCAGGTGCGGAAGGTCGGTCGGCCGAACAGAAGATTGATCTGCTCATCAGTTACGCCCACCGGTCTGAGTTCATCGGGGAACACGCCATTACTCATCATTTCCGGGGGAAGATAGAAGGACAGCGGTACGTAAATGTGCGGCTTGCCGCCGCTTTGAGCGTAGCTTCCCACGGCCTGAATGACTACCGTGTTTTCGATGGGCCGCCCGGCATGATTCTCGTATATGACCTGGCAGAAGAGGGTGTCACCCAGATTCAGACCATGGCTTTCCAGGAAAGCGGTGCTGCATACGGCGGGAATGGGGTCGCTTACCGTCATGATGGGATTGCGGAGCAGCAGCGGCATGACCGCTGTTTCCGCAAGCATGGTCTCATCCCATCCCGGCAGCCATTGGGCGTTCGCATCGGCATAGTAGAAATCCTTTGCCGCATCCAGATCATTAAGCGCCACCAGCTCAGGCTGGGAAGCGATCCAAATCTCCTGTTTCCAACGGCCGGATTCACCGTTTCCGAAGGCCGGCATCTCTTCCTGCAGCCAGTAGTGAAAGCCGAAGGATACGGAAACGCCGGTTATTCCTTCGGTGCTCTGAAGCTGCCTTACGGCACTGACGGGCAGGGCCAGATTTGAATAATAGGTTCCGTTCAGGCTGACGGCCATGCCGTCAACCTGCAGTTTATCCATGGCGTCGTCAAGTTCTCTCTGCCAGTTCTGATACATGCCGCTCAAAGTGATGACGGTTACCGTCAGCACCATGGAGACCAGCGGCACCAGCAAGGACCTCAGGCCGCCGCGGCGGATCGACAGGATTGCGAAGCGCAGGCCGCCCCGGTGGCGCAGGGAAGTTCTGCCGCGGGGCACTCGGACCCGGCTTCGGCCTTTTCGGCGCGTGCCGGAGCGGCTGGCCAGCCGGAGAAACGCCAGACAGAACATCATGGCAAGCAATATGATTGCCAGGGTAACGGTCAGGTTAGGCCACAGAGGTATCTTCAGTTCAAAAGACATCTGCTTCACCATGCCGACGGATGTCTCACTATACCACAGGAAATCATCCTTTCCTCTGACAGAAGAAGTAAACCAGTTGACCGCGCTGATTATTGCCGGACGCAAAAGCATGGCCAGAACGGTTCCGGCGGCCGAAGCACCGCCGCAGATCAGCAGGGCACCGGATAGGAACCACTGGGCGATCTTACGTCCGGGTGTTCCCAGGGAAACCATGATCTTAACACTGTCTTTCTGGCGGCCGATGAACAGGAAAGCGAAAAGCAGCAGCACGGTGATAACGCCGGCAGAAGAAATGGTCAGGACATTCGCTGATGTTTTTCTTACTTCCCGGAAGGGCTGCACGGCGCTGTTGTATCCTTGATCAAACAGGGTCACTCTGACCAGATCGGGCATCATGGCCCTTAGTTCTTCCACCGCCTTTTCGGCCTGGTTATTGATCAGTGATACGGTACCGAGCAGATAGCCAAACAGCGGCGTATTGGCATCATCGGCTATGGTCCATACCGTACCGCCATAGTCTGAAGAATCATTGGCTATGCCGCTGACCGTGAAAACCTGCTTTTCATCGGTGGCGGTGAGGTAATAGCGGTCATCCTCAGCCTGCTTAAGCATGCTGAGGGTAAAACTGTCATCCGGATGAAGATCCAGACTCTGGGCCAGATCAGCGGTTATTACGCAGCTGTATGGCGAGTTGGCATCCGGCATGCTGCCTTCCGACAGCTGTAGGTCGTTCTGATGAAATACGTAGACATCATTGACATCGTGGCAGGGCACGATGCGGACATAGTTGTTCATGGTGCGGCAGTGTTCGGCCTCACGCCGAAAGACTTCGGGGACTTCCTCGATTCCATAACATTCGGCATAAGGCGGATCTTCCGATTCAAAGAATGATTCGACCCGGAATACGGTCAGGCCATTCATCGGGAAGTCGCCTATCTGACTGGCTGATCGGGTGGTGTCCGGGAAAGAACCGTTGAGCACGTAATGCCGGCCTTTTTCGGGCACAAAGCCGCTGTCACCGGGAAGAATGTCGATTATGACGCCTTCCCGCTGGTTGCGGGAATAAATGGAGGTTTCCAGGATGGCGGTGTAATAGAAAAAAGCCTCTGCCGTGGTATCCGGGTTGCCGTTTTCGTCGCGTTCTTTCCATTGATAAACCGGATCCGAGATGTAGCTGACGATGATGACCCCCCGGTTTCCGTAGGGCATGGATCCCGATTGGCGCACATAGCCCTCAACTGAACCCGCGGCAGTGTTTCCCTGGGTCCAGGCAGTGACGCCGTCAACCGACAGAATGGCATCATCGCTGACGGCAGCGGCTGTTTTGCGGGCACTGGCGTCGGGTTCATCTTCATCAGGATACTCAGAACCCATGTATTCCACCAGCGCAATGGACCGGTAGGTTTCTTCACAGGCATTCATCATGGCATCACAATACAGCAGTACGCTGAGCGAAAGCATCATGGCAATGGTCAGAAAAGCGATCAGAGTAAAGAACAGTGCCGTCCGGCCCTTCTCTCTCAGAACGGAATTGATGCCATTGCGAATGAACATGATGTGCCATCTCCTTACTGCCATGCTAATTTATTTATACCATAAATATAGGAACTGTGCCCTAAGCAGCGGCCTTTTCATAAGCAATGAAGGATATGAAACTTTCCGGTGCTGCCCTGGCGCAGTGCTGATAAACCTGTTCCTACATGAAAGGAACCCCGCAGGGTTCCTTCTTCCGTCAGCTGATGATCGTAAAAGTATGTTATTCTCCGTTTCTCTGCTTCATGGTCGGGACTACGTAAACAGTTTTCACGGATTCCGCACGGATTTCGTACGTATTTTCACCGATGATTGGGGAAAAATTGGGGGCAGTGTGGGGAAAGGGTTTTAGTGGGGATTGGGCTAATAATCCTGTCTGAAGCGCAGTTATTATTCATATTTATTACAGAACCATTTATAGAATTTCCGCTCTTCATCTTCGGTATATTCAGTATCGATGAACTTTGTTAATTCTTTTTTCATAGCATCATATGTTTCTTGATAGTGTTCAGGCCTTCGAAAAACTGTATGAACCATAGAACCATAAATACCACAAGTTATAGCGTAATATCGTGGACATTTTTCTAATGTGATTCTACAAGCCTCTTCATACTCTTCGTCAGCAGATATAATTCCACCCTCAGATCCTATTGCGCCTAAAGAATGAAGAGATTTCCATTTTTCCATATTTAATTCTCTCCTAACCAGTTTTGTCATTGACTTCTCTTTTCTTGAGTTCCCTGATCTTCCTGTTTCCAAATGTACTTTTTTAGTCGTCTTCCAGTAAATCATCCCATGTCTCTTTGGTTTGACGTCTTGTATCAGCCATGGATT
>JAEEGF011751215.1_pt1 | contig 10486 bp, 7 predicted proteins | sample 9134171 | NCBI WGS metagenome assembly JAEEGF01 (sample SAMN16246542, study PRJNA631951) | gut metagenome | biome: gut microbiome; feature: rumen; material: AP-attached | host: Bos | place: Iran: Karaj | collected 2018-10 | reverse complement strand
TACTACACCGAAAGGTGTGTTACTTGTTAAGTTGATTGAACCGCCGTGTACCGAACGGTACGCACGGTGGTGTGAGAGAGGTCGGAATTTCTCACTTGTGAGAAATTCCTCCTACTCGATTGATGAGACACTGGGGACGTTTTTTGACTATTATAAAGCGATGGCTTTGTTTCTCCATTTACCAAACCTGTAGAAGAGAATACTCATTACGGCGCCGATTCCCCAGGCTATTAGCAGAGAGTAGTAGATCATATCCTGATTGCCCAGTGGAAGAGCCTCGGATTTAGTGAGGTATACCATAAGATAGGCAAGTGGCATACGCAGGAAAAAGGTCTCTATGATGGAGATCCACATGGGAGTTACGGTATCGCCTGCTCCACGCATGACACCTGTAAGAGCCTGAATTATGGCCATTAACAGGTAACCTGCTGCAAGGATTCTCATGATATGCATACTGAGATCAATAAGCTCTTCTGTATCAGTGAAGATTCCCATGAGGTGTCTTCCAAAGATAAGGATAACCGCAACGATCAGTACTGAGAACATAAGTGACATGAAAAGTCCCTGGCGTGAACCCTTTTCGACTCTTTCTTTATCGCCGGCGCCAATATTCTGGCCTGCAAATGTAGTAAGAGCTGAACCAAAAGAGAAAATTGGAAGAACTGCAAAACCGTCAACACGCTGAACCATGACGTTGGCAGTAATAAGCTGTTCTCCGAAAGTATTGGTAAGTGACTGTACAAGGACAATAGACATAGAGAAAATAGCCTGAGTTATTCCTGAAGGAAGGCCGAGCCTTATTATCTGCCCTGCATACTGTCCGTTCCATTTAAAGTATTTAAATCCGAAATCAAAGGTATCATTCATTCTTCGAAGCCTGTCTATGCAAAGAACTGCTGAAATGCCCTGAGCGATGATGGTTGCAAGAGCAACACCGGGTACGCCGAGTCCCAGCTTTGCTACAAATAATATATCGAGTACGATATTGATTACGCTTGCTACAATCAGGTATATAAGGGCCGACATTGCATCTCCGAGACCTCTTAAAACACCGCTAAGGATATTGTAAAATCCCAGTCCGATGCTACCGAGGAACAGAATGACAAGATAGTCTGTCGCCCAGTCCAGAATGCTATCCGGTGTCCTGAGCAGCACCAGCATCGGTCTTGCAATGGCAACACCGATGATCGTCATCAGAACTGATGCAATAAGGATAAGTGTTACACAGTTACCGATGGTGAGGGACAAAGCGTTTCTGTCCCTTGCGCCTAGGTACTGGGCAACCATGATCGTAGCACCCATACTTATTCCTATAAACAGAACCAGAAGAAGGTTCAGGATTGGAGCAGCACTTCCTACAGCAGCAAGAGCGTTGTCGCCAACGTATCTTCCGACAACGATACTGTCTACTGTACTGTATAACTGCTGAACAACATTTCCAAGGAGCATTGGAACCGTGAACTTAAGTATCTGCTGCCAAGGTGTTCCTACTGTCATATCAATTGCTTCAAATGCTTTAGTTTTCATAATTTATCCTCATATATTTTAAATCAAATCCCAAATTAAATTGCACGCAATCTAATATACTCCTTTTTTATCCCAATTTCAAGTCCAAAGAATTAAGTTCTTGATTTCTCGGACTTCAGTTATATAATAGGGATATGTGTTTTTAACAAATTAAAGTGTGAAATTATATAAGAGGAGAGCCATGACACTTAGTAAAAAGAGAATTGTGGTCAAGGTTGGTACTTCCACAATAACAAATGAAGATGGCAATGTAGACATCAGAGCACTGGACCATTTGTGCAGAGCTCTTTCGGGAGTAGAGAATCTCGGATATGATCTTGTGCTTGTTTCATCGGGAGCTATTGCAGTAGGCGCCAATAAGATGAGACTGGCCCAGAAACCCAAGGAGATCAGAATGAAGCAGGCTGCAGCTGCTGTAGGCCAGACTGAACTGATGCACCTGTATGACAAGTTCTTTTCAGAGTACGGAAGAATGGTAGGTCAGATCCTTCTTGATAACGGAGATATCACTGACCCAATTAGGAGCGAAAATCTGAAGAATACCTTTGATGCACTCCTCGAGAATCACATTATTCCGATAGTTAACGAGAACGACTCTGTCAGCCATGCAGAAATTGAATCTGAGAAAAAACTCTTTTCGGATAACGATATGCTTTCTGCAGTGGTTGCAGTATTCTGCAAGGCAAGTAAACTTATTATTTTCTCCGATATTGACGGACTTTATGACGGAAATCCCAAAACTGATCCCAATGCCAAGGTCATCAGCAGGGTAGAGGAGATTACGGAAGAACTCAAGAATGTAGCATCAGGATCGGGCTCAAATCGCGGAACCGGCGGTATGATCACCAAGCTTGAAGCTGCAGAACTTGCAACCTCTCATGGAATAGATGTACTCGTTACAAATGGCAAGAACCCGGAGAAGCTCTACGATGTAATTGAGAAGAAGAAGGTTGGAACGCTGTTTGTGGCGAAAGAATGATAAAGGTCCAAAAATAAAACGCTATCATTGTGCGAGCACATGATAGCGTTTTGCTTTTGTCCCTATATCATCATACATTTTCGTGATATTTGTCATAAATCTCTGTAAGATAAGTCTTAACAATCTGAATGTTAGCCATTTTGCGAAGATCTGCATTGCCCATAAGTACTGAAATCTCATCGGCAAGAAGAAGCATGTTGTAGATCTCAAGCTTAAACTCATTACGTGTAAGCTGGTCTACGTTGACCTCCATAAGAGGTGATCCGAGCTTCATGGTTACATTCTCATCAGCGATTCCGGTAAGAACCATACGAGTCTCGGGGTCGAAGTTTACGTAGAGGATGAGATGTTCTTTCTCGTGCTTTTTAAGAGTGGTGGGATTCTGATGTGATGTCTCCATCCACTCGAAAAGATCAGCCTCATCGGGATGCATGAGATACTTGGTGAGCTCCTCTTTATGCTTCTCGACGTACTGCATATATTTGCTGGCGTTAGGACCTGTATAAGCAAGTTCTACCTTTACACCGTTATCTGTCTTGACAAGACGGCATTTCTCAGCAACTTCCTTGATCTTAAGGGAAGTTTCGGTGTTGCCGATCATCTTAAATGTGCCGGTTTCCAATTCCTGTGTAAATTCCATTATGTTCTCCTTCACTATTTATCTGGACTAAACTTAAATCAGTAGTTAGTATAGCATAAAGGATTTAAAAATGGTATACTATCTAGGGTCTGTTCACGTATAATTAACAGATCGAATTTATAAAAGAAAGTTTTGTGACGGGTAGGATATAGTGGCAAATACGAGGGGAAATTCTACCAGGAGATCTACAGGAAGATCATCCGGGTCTAAAAGTACATCATCAAGGCGTAAGAATGTACGGGAGGAAGAGCTGGATTATTCTTTAAAGAGCGAACTGATCGTGATTGGTGTGATCGCTCTTACCATTTTTCTTTTTCTTTGTAATTTCGGCGTATGCGGAGCACTTGGCAGCGCAGTAAGCGGTGTCTTATTTGGATTGTTCGGCATAACCGCATATATTGCGCCTATTGTCATACTTGCAGCTGTTGTGGTGGGAATCGCCAATTTTGGGTCGATCGCATCTATTCGCAAGATAGTTGCAGGTGTTGTTTTATTCTTTGTGATCGGAATGTTGGCAGAATTGCTGACAGGCAGACCACAGTCTTCAGAATCCTATGTGATAAAAGACATTTATTCAAAAGCCAGCGAACTAAAAAACGGTGGCGGTGTTTTTGCGGGCTCAATGGCCTATGCATCTTACAAGTATCTGTCCCTGGCTGGAACAGCTCTTTTGATACTTCTTATTGGCATCGCATCTATAGTTGTGGTAACGCAGCAGTCCTTCGTCAGAGGCCTCAAGAAGGGCGGGAGAAAGCTCATTGACAAGACCAGGCAGGAAGCTGACAACTACAGAGATTATGCCGAGAAGAGACGCGAGAAGATGGAAGCAAGACGCGCCGAGATTGAGGAAGAGAGGCGACTTGCCATCGAACAGAAGGAGGACGAGAAGATCCTCCGTATGGAGAAAAAGGTCAGCGGCGTAATGATAGATACTGCACTTGATAAGCAGGATGAGGACGGCGATGACTTGGGAGAAATAAAGCTCCACAACGAGGATAAAGGGAAATCGGAGAATCTCTTTATTCCCGATGAAGATGAGTTCCATGACGATATTCATGAGATCATTTTAAAGAACAGCAGTGATGCCATAGAAGAGATAGAATCCGCCGGAAGATATGATCCTGAAGAGGATGACGAGCCGGAGACAGATTATGAGCCGGATTACAGGGATGAGGATAACTTTGAACCTGAGCCTGAACCGGTCAAAGAGCTTTCGCCTTCCATGAAAAAGCTTGTGGCAAGAGCGACAGATGAATTTGATTCCGAGGAAGATATTCTGCCGGATGTTCCTGTTCATGCAGAGCACCTTGGAAACGGAATGAACGGTGATTATGTGATCCATGCTCAGGACCACATTTCAAGAAGTGCCGGAGCTGACAGTACAATTAACGGTTCAAAGCCTTCTTCTGTAAATCTGGGTCCCGGACCTCACACAACGAGCCCGGGTATGGAAAAAGAGATTGAGAAGCATAAGAGAAGCGTACCCAAGAAATACGTATTCCCGCCTCTTAATCTTCTTGAGAAGGGTGTCAGGAACAAGAACACCGATTCGGCCAGAGCTCTTAAGGAGACAGCAGTCAAGCTTCAGGAAACACTTAAAACCTTTGGTGTAAACGTAACAGTTACCGATATAAGTCAGGGACCTTCAGTAACAAGATTTGAGCTTCAGCCTGAAGCCGGAGTCAGAGTCAACAAGATCGTCGGACTTGCAGATGATATCAAAATGAATCTGGCAGCAAGTGACATAAGGATTGAGGCACCTATCCCGGGTAAGGCAGCTGTGGGAATTGAGGTGCCAAACAAGGAGAACCAGGCAGTAGCACTCCGAGATCTCTTTGAATCCTCAGAATATCAGAACTTTTCATCCAAGCTTGCCTTTGCGGTAGGTAAAGATATTGCAGGTAAGGTTGTTGTAACCGATATTGCCAAGATGCCTCACCTTCTTATTGCGGGTGCTACAGGTTCCGGTAAATCGGTATGTATCAATACAATCATCATGTCCCTCATATATAAGGCAAAACCCGAAGAGGTGCAGATGATCATGATCGATCCTAAGATTGTCGAACTTTCTGTATATAACGGAATTCCTCATCTTATGATCCCGGTTGTAACAGACCCCAAGAAAGCTGCTGCTGCGCTCAATTGGGCCGTTGCTGAGATGACCAACAGATACAAGAAGTTTGCGGACACAGGCGTAAGGGATCTTAAGGGCTACAACAAACTTGCAGCTGACAGTAAAGATCCGGATATGACCGTACTTCCGCAGATTGTTGTAATAGTGGATGAGCTTGCTGACCTCATGATGGTTTCTGCCAATGAGGTTGAGGATGCTATATGCAGACTTACACAGCTTGCGAGAGCTGCGGGCATCCACCTTATAATCGCAACTCAGAGACCATCCGTAGATGTTATTACAGGCCTCATCAAGGCCAATATGCCAAGCCGTGTTGCATTTGCTGTTTCAAGCGGTGTTGATTCCAGGACAATCCTTGATATCAACGGTGCCGAGAAGCTTCTTGGAAAGGGTGATATGCTCTTTTACCCTCAGGGCTACACCAAGCCCGCCAGAGTTCAGGGCGCATTCGTATCAGACAAAGAAGTGCAGGCGGTTACAGATTTCTTAAGAAATCAGGCTTCAGAGACCACATATAATGAAGAGGCTATGAATTCAATCGATAACATGGCAGTGGGCTCTGCATCCGGCGGATCATCCTCAGGTGATACGGGATCAGATAGAGACGAGTACTTTGTTCAGGCTGGGAACATTATCATAGAAAAAGAAAAAGCTTCAATCGGTATGCTTCAGCGCGTGTTCAAGATTGGATTTAACAGGGCAGCCAGGATCATGGATCAGCTCTGTGAGGCAGGCGTTGTAGGAGACGAGGAGGGCACCAAGCCTAGGAAAGTGCTAATGAGTAAGCAAGAATTTGACGCGTATGTGAATGGAGGAGATTAAATGGCTGTAAAGAGTGACATCGAAATCGCACAGGAAGCTAAAATGCTTCACATCAGAGAGGTTGCCGAGAAACTCGGAATTACTGAGGATGACCTTGAGTACTATGGCAAGTACAAGGCCAAGCTTACAGAGGAGTATCTTAAAAAGGTCGAAGGAAACAAAAAAGGCAAACTCATCCTTGTAACTGCTATTAACCCAACCCCCGCGGGAGAAGGCAAGACTACTACCAGTGTCGGCCTTGGAGATGCGCTTAACAGACTTGGCTATAAGACTGTTATCGCACTGAGGGAACCATCACTTGGACCATGCTTTGGTATCAAAGGCGGAGCAGCAGGTGGCGGATATGCCCAGGTTGTTCCAATGGAAGATTTGAACTTACACTTCACAGGCGATTTCCACGCCATCACTTCAGCAAACAATCTTCTTGCAGCACTTATAGACAACCATATTCAGCAGGGTAACGAACTTGGTATCGATACACGCCAGATAATATGGAAAAGAGCTGAGGACATGAACGACAGAGCCCTCAGAAATATAGTAGTAGGTCTCGGAGCTAAGGCAGACGGTGTTCCGAGAGAAGATCATTTTGTCATCACTGTTGCTTCCGAGATCATGGCAATTCTTTGCCTGGCAAGCGATATGGATGACCTCAAGGCAAGACTTGCAAGGATAATCGTCGCTTACACAAGAGACGGTGAGCCTGTAACTGCCGGCGATCTCAATGCAGTCGGCTCAATGGCAGCTCTTTTAAAGGATGCTATCAAGCCTAACCTTGTTCAGACCTTGGAGCACACACCGGTAATCGTACACGGCGGACCTTTCGCAAACATTGCACACGGATGTAACTCCGTAAGGGCAACCAAGACCGCACTTGGTCTCTCAGACTATACAGTTACTGAGGCGGGCTTCGGTGCTGACCTCGGTGCCGAGAAGTTCCTTGATATCAAGTGCAGGATTGCAGGTCTTAAGCCTGATGCAGTTGTTCTTGTTGCAACAATCAGAGCCCTTAAATACAATGGCGGAGTTGCCAAGAAGGATCTTGGAGAAGAGAATCTTGAGGCTCTCAAAAAGGGTATCGTAAATCTTGAAAAGCACATTGAAAACATCCAGAAATACGGTGTTCCTGTAGTTGTGACACTCAATGCATTCCTTACAGATACAGAAGCAGAGATGGCTTATGTTAAGCAGTTCTGTGAAGAGAGAGATTGTAAATTTGCTCTTTCAGAAGTATGGGCAAAAGGTGGAGAAGGTGGAGAAGCTCTCGCCAGGGAAGTTATAAACACAATCGAGACCAAACCATCAAATTACGCACCTATATATGCCGATGATCTTTCTCTTACAGATAAGATCACCAAGGTCGCTACAGAGATCTACGGCGCAGACGGAGTGAACTTCCTTCCTGCAGCGTCAAGACAGCTTGCCAAGATTGAAGAGATGGGATTTGGAAAGCTTCCTGTATGCATGGCCAAGACTCAATATTCACTCTCTGATGACCCTAATATGCTGGGCAGACCAAGGGATTACAATATCACGGTTCGCGAAGCTTATGTATCGGCAGGAGCAGGCTTTGTAGTAGCACTTACAGGGGCTATCGTAACTATGCCCGGACTTCCCAAGAGACCTGCAGCCTTTGATATTGATGTAGATAAAGACGGCAAAATAGTCGGGCTCTTCTAAGGAGGATACATGAGCGCTAAGATTATTGACGGAAAAGCTATTTCACAACAGATTAAGGACGAGCTTAAAGAAAAGACAGCAGCTCTTAAGGAAAATGGAATTGAAGTAACTCTGGCTGTCATCCTGGTCGGAGAGGATCCTGCATCTCAGGTTTATGTTCGCAACAAGAAGAGAGCTTGTGAGTATATAGGATACAACTCACTGTCCTATGAGCTTCCGGCGGAGACCTCACAGGAAGAACTCCTAAAGCTGATTGATGAACTCAACGGAAGAAGAGATGTGGACGGAATCCTTGTCCAGATGCCGCTTCCGAAACATATTGACGAAAAGACAGTTATAAACGCAATAGATCCTTCCAAGGACGTTGATGGTTTTCATCCGATGAATGTGGGAGCCCTGGTAGTTGGTGATAAAGGATTTGTGTCATGTACTCCCGCAGGAGTAATACAGCTTCTGAAAAGAGGCACTGACGGATATGACATTTCCGGCAAGGAATGTGTTATTATCGGAAGAAGCAATATTGTAGGCAAGCCGATGTCACTTCTGATGCTGAGAGAAAACGCAACGGTGACAATTGCTCACTCAAGAACCAAAAATCTTGAGGAAGTTTGTAAAAGAGCTGATATAATAATCGCAGCTGTCGGTAAAGCTGGCGTTATAACCGCAGATCATGTTAAGGAAGGAGCTGTGGTTATCGATGTCGGCATCAACAGAAGAGAAGACGGTAAGCTCTGCGGAGATGTTAAGTACGATGAGGTTTCGGAGATTGCAAGCTACATTACTCCGGTACCCGGAGGTGTTGGTCCGATGACCATCGCTATGCTTATGAATAACTGCTATGAGGCAGCTCTTTTGCACAATGCTTAATTATATGGAGTGCCAATGAAATGTCCCAAATGCGGGCTTGAAATTCCGGAAGGGCACATGTACTGTGATAATTGCGGTACAGAGATCAACATTGTGCCGGATTTTGAGCCGGAAGTAGAAAATGAAATAAATGCCACTCTATCCGGGGTGGCAGATGAACTTAATAGAGATCAGAAGGCCAAAGAGGAGAAGAGGCGAAAGAGAAAAGCTCTGCTTAAGGCTATTGCAAAGAGATGGAAGATAATTGTAGCAGCATTTGCAGCACTTATTCTTGTGATAGTATTTGCCTCTGTTTTCCTTGCATATCACAACAAGACTTCGCTGTATTATCTCAGTCTTGCTGAGTCTGCCAAGGCATCAGGTGATACAGCCGGTGCTATTGAGCAGCTGAAAGAAGGCAATAAACAGCATCCTGACAATTCAGACATAATTTTCAGAATGTCAGACTACTATCTGGAAGAAGGAGACTTTGAAGGTGCTGTTGATTCTTTGATGCTTATTGTGGATTCGGGTCTTTTTCCGGAGGACAAGGTTAAATCTGCATATGAGAGTATTATGTCGATCTATAAGCAGACAGGAGATTTCAGCAAAGCCGGTGAGCTCTTTGCGGATAACGACTCAGAGACAGTACAAGAATTGCGTTCCAAGTATGTTCCCAATGCTCCGGCTATTTATCCGGAATCCGGAACTTATGATATTGTAAATGTCAGTCTTAGAATGGTTGACGGATCAGGAAACGCAATTTATTATACCGTTAATGATGGTGTTCCGAGCGATGAGAGTATTCTGTATGAGAATGAGATCGTTCTGGAAAATGAAGGCGTATATAACATTAAGGCAGTTGCGGTTAATGAATACGGAATAAGTTCGGTTGTAGCAGAAAGCGAATATGTTATCGAAGCAGGAGCAGTACCGCCTCCTGAGATTATGGAACCAAGCGGCGAGTACAATCAGAATACCATGATTGTGGCAGTTACCAAGGCGGAGTATTCGATATTCTACACAACAGACGGCTCAGATCCCACCATGGAATCCAAGCAATACATATCTCCGATAACAATGCCTGTGGGTACAAGTCATTACAAATTCATTGCATATGACAATGACGGGAATTTCAGTGAGATTGTTGAAAGGGATTATCATCTTGTCTATTCAAGACTTGTTGCACCGGAACAGGCTGTTAACAGCCTTGTGAGCACACTTGTCAGACTTGATATTCTTCTGGACAATTCAGGAAAGGTCAGAGGAATTGAAGGTCACAATGAATATATTTATAACTCGATCATCGAGATAGAAGGTGCAGGTGAGTACTATGTTGTTGTTGAGAATCATGTTCTTAATGACGGAACAAGCGCACCTACGGGACTTATGTATGCCGTAAATACTCACGACGGAACCGTAAACAGACTTGGTTATGATTCCAGTGGCAAATATACACTGATAACAATATCTAATAGATAGGAGGAGAATTTTTATGTTCAAAATTTTGGAAGCCCGTGAGCTTACAACAAACATTTTTCAGATGATTGTTGAAGCTCCCCGTGTTGCAGGCTCATGTTTGCCGGGACAGTTCCTCATCATCCGCGTCAATGAGGATGGAGAGAGAATCCCGCTTACAATCTGTGACTACGACAGAGAGAAGGGGACTGTCGAAATCGTTGTTCAGGCTATCGGTGCAGAGACCTACAAACTTTCCAAGCTTAAAGCTGGGGATGAGCTTGCTGATGTTGTAGGACCACTTGGAAAACCGTCTGATCTTGTTGAGGAAGACATCGAAGAACTCAAGAAGAAAAAGATTGTTTTCATCGCGGGAGGTGTCGGAACAGCTCCTGTATATCCG
>JAEEGF011513452.1_pt1 | contig 10487 bp, 9 predicted proteins | sample 9134171 | NCBI WGS metagenome assembly JAEEGF01 (sample SAMN16246542, study PRJNA631951) | gut metagenome | biome: gut microbiome; feature: rumen; material: AP-attached | host: Bos | place: Iran: Karaj | collected 2018-10 | reverse complement strand
AGCGCCGCGGGCCGCAGCTGCCCGGATTCAACAGCAGCGTCCGGCATCCGTCCTTTTCGATCCGGTCAGCAGCATACTGGTGGGTATGTCCGTACAGCATCACGTCATACCGGCCCAGGTCTCCGGGAAGGTCCCGGCTCCGGTGCGCCATGACAAACCGGAGGCCGAACAGCTCGAACTTCAGCGTGGTCTTTAGCCGTTCCGCCCAACCGAAATCGTTATTCCCCCGAACCGCCCAGATCGGCGCGATCCGAGCCAGTGTGTCCAGGATCTCCTCCCGGCAGATATCCCCGCAGTGGAATATCGCGTCGCATCCCTGCAGGGCGGAGACCACCTCCGGCCGGAGCAGGTCATGGGTATCCGAAATAATGCCGATCTGTTTCTTCATTGCCGGTCATTCCATCCTGTCTTGCTGCAGATTGCGTTTTACTTGCTTTCACTCTCCGGAAGCACATAATGCGGCATCATAATTCCTTCCCGATCGAACCGCGCCTTGATCCTTGAACGCAGGTCGCGCTCCACGCGCCAGTGTTCACCGATCGGGCAGATCACGGCCACCTGTGCCATCACAGCATGCTTGTCAAAGGCGACAATGCTCATCACATCCGGAACATCCTTCAGCCCTTCAATTTCGGTTGCAGCTTTCTGCATTTCCTCCCGGAGCATCTCCACAATCCGTTCCTGGTTCTCCTCATACGGGCACGGCACCTGGACAATCGCCCGCCGGAATCCCCGGCTCATATTGGTCACTGTCCGGATATCTCCGTTGGGAATGGTATACAGATTTCCGTTGAAATTCCGCATCACCGTTGTCCGGATGGAGATGGATTCCACCGTTCCTGTCAGGTCATTGATGGATACCAGGTCGCCAACCGCCAGGTTGCCTTCTCCCCAGATGAACAGTCCGGATATGATGTCCTTCACCAGCGTCTGGGCACCAAAGCCGATTGCGATACCGACCACCCCGGCCGCAGCCAGGATAGATCCGAGGTCCACGCCGAAAATGGACAGTACAATCGCTGTGATCAGGAAATACATCACATATCCAAACACACTGCTGAGAATGGATCGGACGGTATCCGTCCGCTGGATGATTCCCTTCTTCTTGCTTCTCCGGCGGATCAGCCTGGCAATGAACATCCGCCCAAGGCGGACGAGCAGGATTCCGAGCAGGATCACCACTACCGCCATTGCAAGGTGAAACAGCAGAACCGGCAGCTGTTCCCGGAACGAGGACGCCATATCCTTCGCCACACTCACTGCATCCTTGACCTCACTCACAACCTGGTTGCCTCCGCTCGGCACCGGCGTGGTCCGGGTCGCTGCCATCATTCTCATATGACTGAAATCCATAAATTCCTCCTGTACCGGGATCTGTCCGGTTTCCCGGCAGTCCCTGATAATGTATTATACAACAAAACCGTCCGGACGTCATTTTTCAGCTTTTCACGTCCCGCCGGGAGCCGTTCCCCGGCAGCCTGCGGGAATAATTCGTAAAAAACAGCCGCCAGCGGAAGGACCTCCGGTATATATGTAGAAAAAGAATTAAGAGGTATTATGGAATTCAGTTCATATCAGTTCAGTGAAAATCAGGTTTCCGGCTGCTTGTACAGGAAGAAAAGCACCGGATTCATCGTTGTATGGTTGAAAGGTTCAGACTTGAATTGGAATTGACGGGGGGAACAGTGATGATCAGCATCAGAAAATGGTCCTTAATCCTTGCAGCAGTGCTTTTACTGGTCTGTGTGTTTTCCGTTTCCGCCTTTGCGGATACCGACCTGACCAGCGGTAATGCGGGAGAATCCTTCTCCTTCTATGTGGAATCCTACGGAAACGCTTCCCTGGTGTTTTCCCAGGTGGAGGGCAGCTGCAATTACCTCAATTATGCCCAGTCCGCCGCAGGCACCATGGGTGTTGCAGACGCATGGGGAATGTACCACATTATCATTACAGCCCCCGGCGGAAACCAGTACACCCAGAACTGGGAATCCATGAATAACGGCAGCGCCTTTACGCTCCAGCTGTACGGCGCGGGAACCTATCAGATCCAGATGGTTCCCTACAGTTCCAGTGAAATCAGCACCGCATGGGGAATCAACCGCTTCGTCCGGTGGAACACCTACCCGGTCTGGTGGGTGGACAATACCATCAACTGTACCGTCCGCACGGCCTCTTCCGCGATGATTACAATCCAGCAGGTGGATGCCAATACCGGCGCGGTGCTCGCCACCCGGAATGAATCCCTGGCGTATGGCAACAACACGGTCAGCGCCCCCGATACCCCCTACGGATACCGCCTGGCATCCAGCGGCTCCGTCAATGTGTACGTGGACAATTACGGTCAGCCCAGCACCTATACGGTAACTTTCTACTACGCAAAGGAAGCCCAGCAGGTCCAGTCTCCCGGCGCCGTCTCTGTCAACTGCTACGACGAAAACGGAAAGCTTCTCCGTTCATATACAGAAACGGTCGTCAGCAGCCGGCCGGTGATTCCCCGTTATATTGAAGGCTACTACACAACCAGCAACAACGTATTTGTCACATACTCCTACGGTTCCTGCTCCCCGTATTCCCTGAATTTCTTCTATAAGGCATACCCGAGCGGCGGTAATCCGACACCGGTTCCGGGGCCCACAGCTCCCCCTGTTCCCCCTGCACCCACCCAAAACCCGAATCCGAATCCCAATCCCAATCCCGGGGATGATTCCGCATACCGTTATACCAATAACCGTGCTTCCACGGACAGAATTGCGCAGCCTTCTCAGTGGAGCACACAGTTCAATCCTCTCACGGCAGGCGGCACGGACAAATACAACGACAACTGCTACCAGAAGCTCGGAAACCTCAGCGACGGCGATTACCGGACTTCCTTCAGCTGGCTGATCTGGGAGCGCGACAATAAAGACAGTATTCCGGAACTGACGGCTTATTTCAATGGCGAGACTATCAGCGCCATCGGCATCCGGAATGGCTGCCAGCAGAGCTCTTACGAATACGGCCAGTATGCGCGGTTCAGGACCATGAAAATTGATCTGTATGACGCGGACGGCCGGAAGTATTCCACAGAGATCAGCATCGCAGACAGCTATTCCACAGACTTCCAGTACTTTGCCCTCGGTGCGTCTTATACGAACATCGTCCGGGCAGATCTCTGGGTCACCGGTTTCAGGTCCAACCGGGAGGCCGACCTGAATCACAGGAACTACGTCCACGTCTCCGGCATTGAGTTCTACAGATAATCCCACCCCGTACCTTCCGGCTCCTGATTTGCCGGAATACTCGGTTGCAGACCAGGGTGCCTCCCCGCGGAGGCACCCTGGTTTTCATTTATCTCCCGGCTGCCTGTATCCATTGTCTTTCCTTTCTGGTATAATAGACCCTGATTTATCGATCCGGAGGAGGGTTGCTTATGAACGAAGCCGGAAAACAACACAAGGCGGCATGGGAATACGACGCCTACAATTTCTGGGTGGAACACTCCGGAACACCGCAGGAACGGGCGGCGGAGGACAAGGCCGATCCCGTCCGGATGCTGCGGAAATACGCCGCCTACTTTGACCGGTACGAGGGCGTCCGGGTCGCCAATATCTGCGGATCCTGCGGCAAGAAAGCCGTTCCTCTGGCCCTCCTGGGTGCAGATGTCACCGTCTTCGATATCTCCGAGGAAAACCGCCGGTACGCCATGGAAACCGCAGAGGCTGCCGGTGTCCGCATGAACTATGTGGTTGGGGACGTCATGGAAACCGACCTGGAAATGTATGGCGGGTATTTCGACGTCGTGTTCATGGAAGGCGGAATCCTCCATTATTTCCACGACCTGGATGCGTTCATGAGCATGATGTACGCAATGCTGAAACCCGGCGGAAAGATGATCTGCAGCGACTTCCATCCGTTCATCAAAATCGCCGATATCCAGCATTTTGAAATGCCGGCGGTGGGTTACTTCTCAACGGAGATTTTCGAGGCAGAAATGGCCCATGCCCGCTTCTATGAAGAACCCATGCGCAGCCAGATCCCGAAATGCCGGTACCGCCGGTACAACATCAGCGAGATCATCAATTCCATTATCGGCGCCGGCTTCTGCCTGAAGCGTTTTGATGAGCATCCCGCCTGGGACAATGACAAACTGCCCGGGGAGTTTACCGCGGTCGCGTTCAAATAAGAATCGGGGGATCACATCGATGCGAATGCTGTTTGATATGGACCTGCATGATTATGAAAGCTGTACCCGCACATTCGTCCGGAATTCCGCGCGGAGCATTATCATCCGGCACGGAAAGATCGCCATGATCCACAGCCTGAAATACGATTACTACAAGTTCCCCGGCGGAGGAATCGAAACAGGCGAAGACCCGGTGGAAGCCATGATCCGGGAAACCCGTGAGGAGGCCGGACTGATCGTCATTTCCGAAACCGTCCGGGAATACGGATATGTCCACCGGATCCAGAAGAGCCAAAGCAATCCTGATGAAGTGTTTGTCCAGGACAATTTCTATTTTCTCTGCAGCGTACAGGACAAGGCCGTTTCCCAGGAACTTGACGGATATGAGGCCGGCGAGGATTATACCCTGGAGTTTGTCAGTCCCCGGACCGCCATCCGGAAAAACCGCAGTGTATCAAACAGCCCGTATAACCGGATGATGTTTGAGCGGGAAGCCCGGGTCCTGGAAATGCTGATTGAGGAAGGGTTACTGCCTGGCGAGAAATAAATAACCAGGATATGTAAAAGCAGGAAAGTATGGTTTGCTTTCCTGCTTTGCTTTTTCAGGAATCGAAGCTATGTCTGTTCCCGCCGGACTCGAACCTATGTCTGTACGCTCAATCTTCGCTGCTCGCGCTTGGAGCGCACTCGCCTCTCGTTTCGCGCCGACAAACTCAAGTTGTTTTTCACAGGACTCGAACCTATGGTCACAATTCGATATGGTCGCCTGCCTTCGCTGTACGCTCGGCCGTCTCCCTATCTCATTGGACCTCCGATTCGCCCCGCAACCTCAATCTGCGCGACTCCACACTGTGGAGATCGCTTGTTTCGGTTGACCTCACCTCTGACGATTTTTCCGCCACTGGCGGTCGTCAGAGGTTCGCCCACCGGCAGCGCTCATCTCCGGTCTCCCCACGATCGTGGGGGAGACCATAGATTCAAGCCTGCTGCTCCGAAACCAAGAAAAAACAGATCCATGAAGGATCTGTTTTTTCTTGGTGGGATTAGTAGGACTCGAACCTATGACCCCCACGATGTCAACGTGGTGCTCTAACCAACTGAGCTATAATCCCAAGCGGTCAACATCGGGGATTATAGCATATCAGCCGGAAAAATGCAACCGTAAATTATACGGTTTATCAGAGATCAACCGAACCGGTCCTGTTTTCGTTTTTCACCCAGTATGCCTTTCCTTCATCGGTGCGGACATAAATGGATTCCACTTCCCCGACTTCGCCGGTGACCTTCTCCAGGATATCAGCTGCTGTCAGTGTCTTGCCTCCCGGCATCTGGATAAACAGGCTGGAAAATGCGGCTTTTGTATCATCATTCCGTTTCTTCGGCGTCCGGCCGCGCCGGGAGGTTCCGGGCTTCAGGGAAACACCGTACAGCTCATGTGCTTTCCGGATGATTTCGCTGCTTGGATGAATCCGTCCGGCTTCGTATGCAGCAATCGTACCGGGCTTTACGCCAAGTGCGTTTGCTGCGGCAGCCTGGGTCAGTCCAATTGCGGCCCGCATTTCACGTATTGTCGTGACACTGTTCACATCCACCGGCTCAAGCTGTACCGCATTCATTCCGGCCAGGCTCCGGGGCCTTGTGCCGGCTTTCTTGCGCCGCTTCTCCATCGGGGCAATCGTCACATTGTACTGCTTGCGGATCTGGGCGGCAATCACCGGTCCGGGATTGGCCTTTCCGCTTTCATAGGCCGCAACCGTAGGCTGCCGGATTCCGATCGCCCTCGCCAGGTCATTCTGGGACAGGTTCTTCATCCGTCGCATTTCACGCACGGTAATCGCCGGCTCCATCCGTCCGCTGTACTGGTCAATTCCGCCAAGGTTGACCGCATTCTCATACCCTTTGGCCTTCAGCATGTCCTCTGCCTGTTTGGACCAGGCACCGGTATAGCAGTACAGGAGGATTTTTGTATTGAATGTGGCCAGCCTGCGGATCTCATCCCGGATATTTTCCAGGGTCATATGCAGTGCGCCGGGAATATGCCCTGCATCAAAGTCTGCCTCATCCCGCAGGTCAATCAGAAGACCTCCGTCATGACTCTCGAATTCCGCGATTTCCTGTTCCATGAAATTGCTCATTTGTTTCTCGCCTTTCTGTTTGTCTCTTTGTACATTAACAACCGTAATTCCGGGCCGTAAAACTACGCCGGAACAAATCAATGTTGAATTGTGACAGTTAATTTGTCTGTTATTATTATAACAACAAAAAATCATATAATCAAGTATCTGGATAGAAATTATTCTGTATTTTTTATCAGTATGGGTATCATATCCCGAAAAAAGCCGTCTCCTGTCCTGAAAAATGGTGAACACAGGATATCAATATATCACTCTTTGGATTGAATGATTCTAAACTTTTTGTTAAATATTGATAAATCTATTGCATCCGTATACGTTTTATGTATAATTTCCCCTGGTTTAGTGATTTTTTATCATTTGTTTAGTAATTCTAAATGACGAGAGGAGCGGAGGCCAGGAATGAAAATCGGAAAAAGGATCCGGCAGCTGCGAATCCGCAACGGTCTTACGCAGGCGGAGCTCGCCAGTCGCTGTGAACTGACAAAAGGCTTTGTTTCCCAGCTGGAAAACGATCTGGCTACTCCTTCCCTGCCTGCGCTGAATGATATTGTGGAAGCGCTCGGTACCAATATGTCCGCCTTCTTCTCAGAGGAGAAAGAATCCCGGCTGGTTTTCGGGAAGGATGACTTTTTCGAGGATGTGCGGGACGAATACACCGTATCCTGGATCGTGCCGGATGCCCAGAAAAACACCATGGAGCCAATCATCCTGACGCTCAATCCCCACGGTACATCTCAGGTGATGATGCCGCATGAGGGGGAGGAATTCGGCCTGGTTCTCAGCGGAAGCGTCAGCCTGGTCAACGGCGGGAAAAAGCACCGGGTGAAGAAAGGGGAAACCTTCTACATCCGGGGAGACGAGGAACATTACCTGCAGAATGAAACAGCTTCGGCTGCCCGGGTCCTCTGGATCACGACCCCGCCGTTGTTTTAATGAAGGGAGAAGCAAAGGATGCGCAAGTTAATTGAATTCCGGAACATCGTCAAAAGCTTTGACGGCCAGGTAATCCTGAAAGGTGTAAACCTCAACATCTACGAAAACGAATTTGTTACGCTTCTTGGCCCCTCCGGCTGCGGCAAAACCACACTTCTCCGGATTCTCGGCGGCTTTCTGGAACAGGATGAAGGCACCGTTATTTTTGACGGAAAATGCATCGACAAGGTACCGCCCTACAAGCGGGAAATCAACACTGTCTTCCAGAAATACGCCCTGTTCCCCCATATGAATGTCTATGACAACATTGCATTTGGCCTTCGGATCAAGAAAACCGGCGAGGACATTATCGCCCAGAAAGTCAACCGTATGCTTTCCCTGGTTAACCTGGAAGGTTTTGAAAAGCGCAATGTCACCAAACTTTCCGGCGGCCAGCAGCAGCGGGTGGCCATTGCCCGTGCGCTGGTCAATGAACCGAATGTGCTGTTGCTGGACGAACCGCTCGGCGCGCTGGACCTGAAGCTGCGTAAGGAAATGCAGCGTGAACTGAAGCGGATTCAGCAGGAAGTCGGCATTACCTTTATCTATGTCACCCATGACCAGGAAGAAGCCCTGACGATGAGCGACAAGATCGTCGTCATGAATGCCGGTGAAATTGAGCAGATCGGCACCCCGCTGGAAATCTACAACGAACCGGAAAATGCCTATGTTGCCCGGTTCATCGGGGAGAGCAACATTGTGGACGGCGTGATGCGCGAGGATTACCGTGTCCGCTTTGATGAACGCGAATTCGAGTGCCGGGATTTCGGTTTCAAACAGAACGAACCGGTGGACGTGCTGATCCGCCCGGAAGATATTTCCATTGTGGACCCCGCAAATGCCGTGATGCGCGGTGAAGTGAAAAGCGTCGTATTCAAGGGCGTGCACTACGAGCTGATGGTCGAAACCCGGACCGGTACCAGCAAAACCGTCCGTATGCATGTGGTCACCCAGCACGACCTCTACAATGAGGAAAACCAGGAAAAGATCAGCGCAAACGACTTCTATGTGGACTCAGAGGACCTGATCAACAATGAAATGACTGATCAGGACTTCGTCTCCATTGCGAATGCCCAGGCCTGGGATGTCGATGACCGCGATATTTCCCTCACCCGGATCAGCCACAACATCGAAAACAAGCCCGGCATCTACAGTATCACATTCGGGACCGACAAACGGACGGAAATCACCGTCAAGGTATACGTAGTGCATCCCGAATATGTGGAAGATGCCCGCCATAACATCGGTATCAGTGCCCTGGACTTCTTCATTACTCCGGATGAAATCATGGAATCCATGGCGATCTCCACGGACCTGAAAACCTGGGCCAGTGCTGAGGCATGGAACCTGCAGGATGACTCCCCTGTTGAAATTACAGATGTCAAGTTTGACTTCGATCCTGCGGAAATCCAGGAAGGCGTCTATGATATCACCTTCTCTACCCGCGGCCGGGTGTACAAGGTGGAAACCACCTCCGCCCATGAGGAGGGCGACCGGGTCGGCCTGAATATCGGACCGGATGATATCCATGTCATGCATAAGGCGGTGGGTGAATCATGAAATCATTCTTCCGGATGACTTATCCTTACTGCCTGTGGATCGGTATTTTCGTCGTCGCACCGATGATCATGATTCTTCTCTACGCATTGACGAAAACCACCGACAACAGCGTCCTTACCTTCCAGTTCACGCTGGAAAACTTCGCCCGGTTCTTCAATGAACCGTCCTTCCTGCGGGTGCTGCTGACCTCCCTGCGGATTGCGCTGGTGACAACCGTGCTTTGCCTGCTGGTCGGCTATCCTGCAGCGCTGTTTATCGCCGGCCGGCCGGAACGGACCCAGACCTTCCTGATCCTGCTGCTGACCCTGCCCATGTGGATCAACATGCTGCTGAAAACATACGCCTGGCGCGGCATCCTCGAGGATATGGGTTTTGCGAGCGAAGTAAAGGTACTCATCGGCATGGTGTACGATTTCCTGCCCTATATGATCATCCAGATCCATACGGCCATCAGCAAGATGAACCGTGACCTGCTGACTGCAAGCTATGACCTGGGCGCCAACCGGTGGCAGACTTTCCTGAAGGTCACGCTCCCCCTGAGCGTGCCCGGAATCATCTCCGGAATCACCCTGGTCTTCCTGCCGGCTGTTTCCAGCTTTGTGATTCCCAACATGCTGGGCGGCGGAGATTACTACCTCATCGGCAACCTGATTGAAAACTGCTTCGTTCACACCGGCCAGTGGAATTTCGGCAGTGCGATTTCCCTGATCATGGCCCTGATTATCATCACGTCCATGCGGCTGACAAAGAAGCTGGACCGTGAAGCGCAGGAGGCATGAGCAAATGGAAAAGAAACGTTTTTCGCGCTTCCTCTCCGGTGGTTACCTGGCTGTGGTGCTGGTGTTCGTTTACCTGCCGATCATTTATATGGTCATCTTCTCATTCAACGACAGCAAATCCATGCTGAATTTCACCGGTTTCTCACTGCGCTGGTATGAAAGCATTTCCAAGGACCGGTTCATGCTGGAGAGCATTTCCAACACTTTTATCGTCGCAATTATCTCAACGGCAGTTTCCACGGTGCTCGGTACCGTAACGGCCATCGGCCTGTCCAAATCCAGGAGGCTGGTCCGCGAGGTGGTGCTGGAGATCAACAACCTGCCGATCATGAACCCGGATATCGTCACGGCCATCGGCCTGATGCTGCTCTTTACCTCCATCAAGATCACGACCGGTATGCCCACCCTGATCCTGGCGCACGTCTCCTTCTGTACACCATTCGTGATCCTTTCCATTATGCCGAAGCTTCGCCAGCTGGATGACAATGTCGCGGAAGCCGCCATGGACCTGGGAGCCACGCCGTTCCAGGCGCTGGTAAAAATCATCCTTCCGCAGATTTATCCGGCCATTCTGTCCGGTGCGCTGATCGCCTTCAGCATGTCCCTGGACGACTTCGTCGTTTCATACTTCACCAAAGGAGAAGGCCTGAATACCATCTCCACGTATGTGTATACGATGAAGCGTTATAACTACACGGTCAACGCGCTCTCCACCATTATTGTGGTTGTGGTCGCGCTGGTATTGATCCTGGTTAATCTGATCCCGCGTCTTACGGAGAAAAAAGCCAATAAGGAGGAAGAATGAACATGAAAAAGTCCATGAAGATCCTGTCCCTGATTCTGGCAGCCGTCCTTTGCCTGCTGCTGACCGGCTGCCAG
>JAEEGF010613541.1_pt1 | contig 10487 bp, 6 predicted proteins | sample 9134171 | NCBI WGS metagenome assembly JAEEGF01 (sample SAMN16246542, study PRJNA631951) | gut metagenome | biome: gut microbiome; feature: rumen; material: AP-attached | host: Bos | place: Iran: Karaj | collected 2018-10 | reverse complement strand
CATCGGAATTTGGCCCCCTCCCGGGCTTTTCCAAGGGCATGGGACGAAGTCCGATGCCTGCGGGAAAATACAGGGCTCCCGAACGAAGTGAGGGTGGGGGAGTTGGGGACTCAAGTGTGCGAAATTGCTTCAGCTTGGAAACTTAATTTTGACAGATTGTAACGAAGGAGAAAAAGCATGACGTTGCGGGTTTACAATACGATGTCGGGATGCAAGGAAGATTTCCAGTCGGTGGAGCCGGGCAAGGTACGGCTCTACGTTTGCGGCATTACCGCCTACGATTACTGCCATATCGGCCATGCCCGGGCCAACGTGGTTTTCGATGTCATTGCCCGTTACCTGCGCTGGCTGGGCAACGAAGTCACCTATGTCCGCAACTTTACCGATATTGATGACAAGATCATCCGGCGCGCACAGGAACTGGGCACGAGCTGCGAGGAGCTGGCCGGCCGTTTCATGCAGGCCTTTTCCGAGGACATGGAACGGCTCAAATGTGAAAAGCCCTCCTTTGAGCCGCGCGCGACCGAAAATATCCCGCAGATTATCGCGCTGGTGGAGAAACTGGTGGAAAAAGGCATGGCCTACCCGGCGGAAGGCGATGTCTACTTTGCGGTGGAACGGTGCCCTGCGTACCTTAAGCTCAGCAAGCGCAACATGGAGGAAATGATCGCCGGAGCCCGTATCGCACCCGGTGAGAAGAAACGCAATCCCATGGACTTTGCGCTCTGGAAGGCGGCCAAACCTGGCGAACCGAGTTGGGAATCGCCCTGGGGGGCGGGCCGACCGGGCTGGCATATTGAATGTTCGGCCATGAGCATGCGCTACTTGGGCGAGAGCATTGATATCCACGGAGGTGGCAAGGATCTGGTCTTTCCGCATCACGAAAATGAAATCGCCCAGAGCGAATGCGCGACCGGCAAGCCCTTTGCACGCTACTGGCTGCACAACGGCTTTGTCAACATCAACCAGGAAAAGATGAGCAAATCGCTGGGCAACTTCTTTACGGTGCGTGAAGTATTGGAGAAATGCGATGCCGAGACGCTGCGCTTCTTTATCCTTTCTTCCCATTACCGTTCTCCCATCGACTTCTCGGACAAGAATCTGGAAGACGCCCGTCACGGGCTGGAGCGTGTCTACGAGACGCTTAAGGCACTGGAGGAACTGGAAGAACCGGTGAAGAAAGGCGGTGGAGACGCTGAGGAGGAGCCGGGCTGGGCACCGGTAAGCGCCCTGGAGGAAAACTTCCGCGCGGCGCTCGACGACGATTTCAACACGGCGCAGGCGCTGGGGCATGTGTTCGAGGCGGTACGGACGATAAACCGGGTGCTTGCGGAGAAACACGCCTCGGAGAGCCATGTCTGGTGGGAACGTCTGCGGCAGGCGCGCAAACAGATCCTTGGCATCGGAGCGGTGCTGGGGCTGTTCCAGGAGGAGCCCGGCACGTGGCTGGGCCGGATCCGGCAGTCCGGTCTTGCGGAAAGCGGGCTGGATGAAGCGGCAATAGAGGGGCTCATCGAAGAACGGCGTCTGGCGCGTAAAAATCGTGATTTTGCCCGGGCGGACGCAATTCGTGACGAGCTGGCCGAAAAGGGCATCGTCCTGCTTGATTCTCCGCAGGGGACAACCTGGAGGCGTAAGTAACAAAAGTTGTGGAATTCCGGCAACCTCCATCGGCAGGTTGCCTTTTTTGTCTCTTGCCCAAAGGAAAGACAATGGCGCAATTTGTTTTGTCTTCGGCTTTTACTCCCAGCGGCGATCAGCCGGAAGCGATTCGTGGTTTGGTGGCCAATCTGCGCCAGGGGCTGCAGCATCAGGTGCTGCTGGGCGTGACCGGCTCCGGCAAGACCTTCACCATGGCCAATGTCATCGCGCAGATGGGGCGTCCCGCGCTGGTGCTGGCGCCCAACAAGACGCTGGCAGCCCAGCTTTACGGCGAGTTCAAGGAGCTCTTTCCCGAAAACGCGGTGGAGTACTTTGTTTCCTACTACGACTATTACCAGCCGGAAGCCTATATCCCGGTCACCGACACCTTCATCGAGAAGGATTCGGCGATCAACGACGAGATTGACAAGCTGCGCCACAGTGCTACCCGCAGTCTGCTGACCCGGCGCGACGTGGTGATCGTCGCTTCGGTGTCCTGCATCTACGGCCTGGGCTCGCCGGAGGCCTATTTCGGCATGATGATTTCCCTGAAGCCGGGGATGACGCTTGACCGCGACGATCTGTTGCGGCGGCTGGTAGAGATCCAGTACACCCGCAACGACATCGACTTTCATCGCGGTACCTTCCGGGTTCGGGGGGACTGTGTGGAGATTTTTCCCGCCTACGAGGAAAAGCGTGCCCTGCGTGTCGAATTTTGGGGCGACGAGGTAGAGGCGATTCGCGAAATTGATCCAATTCGCGCCGCCGTGATCGGAGAGTTACCACAGACTGCGATTTTTCCGGCCAGTCACTATGTCGCGGGCCGTCCCGCGCTGGAAAACGCCGTGCGGCGGATCCGGGAGGAACTGGCGGAGCGTCTGGCCGAACTGCAGGCCGCCGGAAAGCTGCTGGAGGCGCAGCGGCTGGAGCAACGCACGACTTTTGATATGGAGATGCTTCTGGAAACCGGCTACTGCCAGGGCATCGAGAATTATTCGCGTCATCTGGATGGCCGTGATGCCGGTGTCCCACCGGCGACCCTGCTTGACTATTTTCCCAAAGATGGCTTGCTCTTCATTGATGAAAGCCATATTTCCATATCCCAGTTGGGTGGCATGTACCGCGGCGATCGCTCCCGCAAGGAAACGCTGGTGGAGTATGGGTTTCGTCTGCCTTCCGCGCTGGACAACCGCCCTTTGCGTTTTGAGGAGTACGAGCGCAAGAACTTCCAGACGGTTTACGTGTCGGCCACGCCTGCCGAATACGAACTGGAAAAGTCCGGGGGCGTCATCGTGGAACAGCTGATCCGCCCCACCGGTCTGCTTGATCCGGTTATCGAAGTGCGGCCGGCCCGCCATCAGGTGGACGATCTGGTGGAAGAGATACAAAAGGTCGTGGCTCGTGGGGAGCGGGTGCTGGTCACGACCCTGACCAAGCGCATGGCGGAGGAATTGACCGCCTATCTGAAGGAAATAGGCATTGGAGCGCGTTATCTGCATTCGGACATTCATACGGTGGAGCGTGTGGAACTGATCCGCGATCTGCGCAGTGGGGTCTTTGACGTGCTGGTGGGCGTCAATCTGCTGCGGGAAGGCCTGGATCTGCCGGAAGTTTCACTGGTGGCGATTCTGGATGCCGACAAGGAGGGATTTTTGCGCAGCGAACGTTCCCTCATCCAGACCTGCGGCCGGGCGGCGCGCAATGCAGGGGGACGGGTCTTGATGTATGCCGATGCTCCTACCGGCTCAATGCTGAGATGCCTGGAAGAAACTGCGCGGCGGCGCGCGGTGCAGGAGGAATACAACCGCGAACATGGCATTACTCCGAAAACTGTGAAAAAATCACTGCGCAGCCTGCTGGACGATCTCTCCACTTCTGAAGAAAAGGAACAGGCAAAGGCTGCGGAAGAGGAACTGGCGTATCAGGATGGACGATCCTTGCGCAGGGAGATCGAAGCTTTGCGCAAGGAAATGTTTCAGGAGGCTGAACGGCTCAACTTTGAAAAGGCTGCCGAACTGCGCGATCGTTTGTTAAAATTGGAAAAACGCGAACTTCAGCTGCGCTGAAAAAAGTGCCGCCATGAACGCATATTGCAGCAATTTTTTCCCAGGGAAAGGAAGAAGAGGGTAATGGCAGGATTTTGGAGAAAATATGTGAGCCTGATGGCGCTGGTACTGCTTTGGGGAGCGGGAAACGTCTGGGCTGAGAAGACCGCTGACGCTTCTGCATCATCCGCGGTTTCCGCCCCAACGGCGTCTTCGCCGGCTCCGGACCATACAGTGCGGGGGGGGGTAGCCGATATCATTCCTCGCGCTTCGGCCCTGAAAGAGATTGCTGCTCGCGAACGTGAACAGATCGAGATGCTGGGGATTATCTCCAGTTTTGAGGAACAGATTCGGGAAGCCATACAGGAGCAGGATGCCATAGACCGGCAGAAGGTTGAGATTGACAAATCCGGTCGGAAGGATATCGATAAGCTAAGTCTGTTCCAGGAGACGGTCAACCAGCACAACAAGGCTCTGAAGAAGCTTGAAAGCGATATTTCGGCGAATTTGTCGGCACTTGAGACGATCCGGAATGACTGGAAAGGCCGAAAGGAGTTCTGGGAAAACTGGATGAAGATGCCGGAAATCGAAAGGGTCAAGGGCAACTATGCAGACGCCTTTGGAGAAGTGAACAAGACCATTGCCACCCTCCTCAAGGCAATCGAAAATATCTACAAAAATTACGCACTTATCCAGAAACAGGTTGCCAGCCTGCTGGAAAAGAACAACGCCTATCTACGGTCGGTAGAAAAGTCGTTGGCGGACAACCGCGGGCATCTGTTGGATCGGAAGATTTCTCTTTTCCACAAGGATTTTTATGCCAGCCTGCGTGATACGAGCCTCCTGGCCCAATTCCGGCGGGACATGATCCCCTCGTTTCGTCAGGTGGATGTCGGCGGCGCCAAGATCCCGTCGCGGTTCATTCTCGGTGCGCAACTGCTGCTGGCGCTGGTGATCGGTCTGCTGATCCTGTTCAAACGCGCGAAATTGGCAGAGATGGAAGAGTGGCGTTTCATCTGGGAACATCCCTGGGCAACCGGCTGTTTTTCCGCAATAGGCCTGCTCAGTTTCCTGTACACCGGCCTGTTGCCGATTTGGCGGCTGATCCAGTGGCAGGTGATGGGTTTTGCCGCTTCCACCATGCTGTCGTCGTTTTTGCGTGATCGCAACAAGATCTTGGTGATTCATTTCCTAGCGTCCTTTTTTGTCCTGACCATTATCCTGCACATGACTTCTTTTCCGGAGCCGCTGTTCCGGCTCTATCTTGCTGCGGTGACCCTGGGCGCGGTGATTGCCTTTTTTCTGCTTTTGTTCTACCGCATTCGCCGGGAACCGGAGCATCAGTGGGATGGCTTTTCCTGGCTGCTCAGAATAGGAATCCTGTTGGCCTCCATATCGTTTGTCGCTCAGTGCATCGGTTACGAGACGCTGGCCGTGGTCCTTCTGCTGACGCCGATTGTCAGCCTGTTTACCGTTCTGTTCGCGTTTCTGGGGATCAAACTGGTGGATGGCGGACTGACTTTTCTCTTTGCCCATTTTCCATTGCCCAAGACCATGTTCTTCGAAAGTCTGCGGCGGGACCTCAACCAGCGTTTTCATTTTATTTCCCATGTCGTCATCATCGGTTTCGCCATCCTCTATATTTTAAGAGGCTGGATGGGAAAAAATACGGTGGCGGATGCCTGGGCCGCTGTTTTGCATCTCAGTTTCACCGTGGCCTCCATCAGGGTTTCGGTCAAGAAGGCGCTTCTGATGGTTCTGTTTATCTACTTGTCCTTTACGGTTTCCGAATTGATGCAGCTGTTTCTGGACAGAGAGCTGTTTCCCAAACGCAAGATGGAACGCGGAATGCGCGATCTGATCAAAAAGATGGTGCACTATGGGCTGATTACGTTTGGTTTCCTTTGGGCGATGAGTATTTTCGGCATTGACCTGAAAAATTTTGCGGTATTGGCTGGTGCGGTCAGTATCGGCATCGGTTTCGGTTTGCAGAATATCGTCAACAACTTCGTCAGCGGATTGATTCTGCTGTTTGAACGTCCCATTACCGTGGGCGATGTGGTGGTTCTCCAGGGACAGTGGGGCACAGTACGGCGGATTGGCATGCGTTCCACCATTGTAGAATCCTTTGATCGTTCGGAAATTGTGGTACCCAATTCCCAGCTTGTGTCGGAACCCTTTGTCAACTGGACGCTGTCCAACAGTACCGCTCGCTGTACCATTACGGTTGGCGTTGCCTATGGCACGGACGTAGCCCGTGTTATCAAGCTTCTGGAGGAGATTGGCAAGAATCATCCGGAAGTGCTGGCGTCACCGCCGCCGCTGGCGATATTTACCGGATTTGGCGACAGTGCGCTCGACTTTGAACTCAGGGTCTGGATAGCCAACGTCGCCAACAGTCATCTTGTGAAGAGCGATCTGGGACGGGCGATTGCCTCTCGTTTCGAACGGGAGAACATAGAAATTCCGTACCCGCAGCAAGATTTGAATGTGCGGGTTACTGGAGGAGACAACAAGGCCAATCAGGAGCTTCTGGCTGCTCTTGATCCCCAGAAAGAACCGGATTCGGAGAAGGAGACAGAGCCGGATACGGATTCGGAGCCATAGATTTTCTTAAACAGTTGCTGTGACGGTTGGACAAGCAAAGGGGGATGCCGTGCTGCATCCCCCTTTCGTACATTTTCTGACAACCAAAAGAAAACAGTCTTTTGTTCAGCGCTTTGCTTTTCCCTTCTGCGAAGGTGCCGCCGTCTTTTCCGCTGCGCCGGCGGCATTGTCGGCAGCCTCTTTCACCTCTCCCGAAGCGGGCTCCGGTTCGGTGTCGGCTTTGGCAGGAGCGGTCTCGGCTTTGGCCGGTTCAGCCTTGGCGGCCGTATCCTTCTTCTTCGCATCCGCCGCTTTTTCCGCCGGTTTCCCGGTCAGCGTCTGGAATATCTCCACCGTCTTGGCTTTCACTGTTTCCCACTGGCCGCTTTTCCAGAACCAGACGCCCGCGGCCAGTGCCGCCAACAGCACAAGCAGGAGGAGCCTGCGGATCCAGCGTCCGACATGCCGTTTTTGCTCTTCAGGGAAGGGATCCAGTATCGATTGCCGTTCGATGTTGCGCGGCGGTTCGGCAATGTCGGTCAGCGCGTTGCCCAGTTTCGAAGTGATGGGCAGCTGTGTGTTGACGGCCCATCCCGATGCTTCCAGGATCGGTCCCAGTGTGCGGTTGCTGCACTTGCGCCAGGCCGAGAATACGGAAGGACCGGAAACCGCGGAGAAAAGCCCCAGGAACAGCAGGGGGAACTGCCACCAGGACAGGGAGAAGAGCGCCTGGGTAATACTGCCTACCGCGGTGCCAATGGCGCCCAGCGCGATCCCGACGGCGGCGAAGATGCCGACGCTTTTGCCCATGTCAAAGGGCTGTCCTGCCGGTTTGGGAGCGGCAGCGGTTCCGGCCGGGGCTTTGGCTGCCGCAAGTGCGGCGTCTTTGTTGGCCGCAATTTTGGCGACCTGATCTTTGACCATCTGGCTGAGCCGTTTATATGGCGACCAAACCGACTGCTTGAAGTCGATGGGATTGTGAACGATCTGGGTCAGGGTCGCATCCCAGTCCTGGCCGGTGTTGTCCACAAAAACACCGTTGCGGCCTTCGACCAGCACGTCGTCATTACCGGCGGTCAACGCTGCCATGATGCTGCGTTTTCCCGGGCCGTCTCCTTCTCCGCGGCGGGTGCAGTCGCAGTAGAGCAGGCACAGCTGGCTCATGCTGGCCATCTTGCTGTGGCTTGCACGGTCCTCGACCGGAACGCAGAGCTGACAGGAACGGCCATCTATGTACAGTGTGCCGGCCCGGAAGGTGACGTCCTTGCGCAGGCTGTAGAAGTCGTGGAAGGAGACGAAATTCATGAGGAGGCGGTGCAGGTGGCAGTAGTAGAGTACCAGCTTCTCCAGTTCGGCGATGTCTTCGGCTGCCGACGCGCTGGACAGATCTTTGGCACAGAGCTCGTTGAAACGGCTCTGCGCGCCATCTGCAAGCAGATGATGTATGGCGTCCGCGCCGAGGGCATCGATGGCCGCAGCCGGGTTTTCGGGCGGGGCGAAGGCGCCTTCCTCGTAAACGCCAACCTCCGGACGCGCGGCCAGCGCTTCACCGTAGGGGGCCAGGGCTTCCTGGACGGTTTTCCAGTCGGCAGGCGACAGGCTCTCCGTTGAACTCAGCAGTGGTTTCATCAGTTCGACAAAGCGCAGTACGCGATCCCTCCAGATCGGATTGAGGCCGCTGCCCAGAGGGAGATTACACAGTACTCGATCCCGCCAGATCGAATTGGGCCCGCCGCCCAGAGGGAGATCGGCGTTTGTTGCAATGCGTGCCAGTGGCAGGGTCGTGATGATGTCCTTGTCAATATCCGGTTTGTCGGTTGCGGCCAGCAGGCGCTCGTCGGCGTTGAGCGGCGCTTCGGCCTGGGGCGCAAAGGCGGCCAGACTGCAGCGCAGAAAATAGTCATCCACCTTGTCCCGGATTTCTTCCAGGAGTGTCCAGGCTTCAGCCGTGTTTTCCACGGGATGCGGCGCCGCATTCACCTGTTCCTGCCAGCCTTGCCAGGTTTGCAGTTCCTGCACTAGCGCTTCGGCCAGCGCGGTGGACAGGCCGGCTTCGCCGCTGGCGTCGCGGGTGCCGCCGACGATGTCCAGTCCGGCCTTGATGAAGGCGCGCACGTCATCATCCAGTCCGGGCAGCGGGGGGAGAATGCCATCGCCGTTCAATGTTTGTTCTGCGGCGCCTTTTATGGCGGTTTTCACGTCTTCCGGGGAAATGCAGGTCGCCTCTTTCCGCCCCAGGTGGCCAAGCACGGTGTTGGCGGTCGTGAGGAGACGTTGCCCCTGCTCGTTGGTTGTGTCAATGACGGACAGCGGCACGTAGGCAGGTTCACCGGTGATATTGGCGGTATCGTTGATGCGTGCGCAGAGCCATTCCACAGCGTCCAGCACTTCGGGCATGCGGATGCGGCCGTCTCCATCCGCATCAAGCAGCGCTATGGTGCGTTGGTCGAATTCGATGCCGGTGGCGGGGCAACTTAGGGCGCCCCACAGTTTGGGGTCGAGCTCGCGCAGATGACGCAGCTCCTCCATGGTGGTCAGGGTGACCTGATCGGTTCCGCCCATGCGGCGGCAATGCCACTTGAAATTTGAACGTTTATCGGACATTTTTATACGGTCCTCCTCCGGTTTTGATCAAATTCCCTAAAAGAAATGAAAATGAATGAAAGAAAAAGGCCAGTCTGAATGACTGGCCTTCTCGTGTTTCCGGTCGGGATTCGATTATTTGCCGACGACGATTTGGGTGAAGGGATTCGCCATCAAGGTGATCATCGCGACAACGAATACGTAGATGGCCAGTGCTTCGATAAAGGCCAGACCGATGGCCATGCTGACCATGATTTTCGTACCGGCGCCGGGATTGCGGGAGATGCCCTCAACCGCTTTGTAAACGCCGATACCCTGACCGATGCCGCAACCCAGGGTAGCGATTGCCGTGCTGAAGCCTGCCACAATGATGCACCACGTAAAGTAACTCATCTTCTGTTCTCCTTTTTTGATCTTGGGTTTATATCCTAAACGGAATAGGACTCAAAAATTGATTGTTAATGCTTAATGCGCTTCCTCAATGGCCCCCGAAATGTAAATTATGGACAGGAGCGTGAAAACAAATGTTTGAATAAAGGCCACCATGATTCCCATAAGCATCATGGGCAATGGAACAAACAGGGGAACCAGTGCCAGGAAAACCATCAGTACCATCTCGTGACCGTACATATTGCCAAAAAGACGCAAGGTCAGGGAGATCGGCCGGGCGATGTGGCTGATGACCTCAATGATGAAGATCAGCGGAGCAAGCGGCAGAACCGGCCCCATGAAATGTTTGATATACTTGAAACCATGCTCCTTGATGCCGATGTAGTGGGTAGCGCCAAATACCGTCAGGGCCATGGCCAGATTGGTGTTGACGTTGGCGGTGGGCGGGTAACAGCCAGGCACCAGGGCAATCAGGTTACACGACAAAATGAACAGCGCCAATGTTGCGAAGAGCGGGAAATACTCTTTTCCCTTCGGTCCGGCATTCTCTTCGATAAACTTTTCCAGACCTTCAATAACGACTTCCATGAAGTTCTGCAGGCCGGAAGGCGCGCCTTCGTTCAAATTTCTGGTGGCACGCCATGCCAGAACAATCAGCAGGATCGCAATCAGCCATCCGTAGATGACATGCGGTCCGAGATTAATGTGAATCTGCTTTGCCAGCCACTCAAATACGAGAAACGGATGAACCACAGCTATCCTCCCTGCCTGTATGAGTTGATAAGATATTTGAAAACTTCAATCGTGATGCTGACGATGACTGTTGACAGGCCAACACTCAACGCAAAGACATTGCACTTTATAAGGACAATCGAAACAAAAAGCGCCCCAAGAATACATACCGCGCGTAACACATAAGATCCTGCGCATCGGCTTATGGAAACTTTCGACGAGTTCCGCAGCATTTCCTTCAATGTCGCACAGAGCCACCAGTAACTGACGATGGAGATGAAACCGCCGATAAAAACGCCGCCCGTTATTGCCAAAGATCTCCACCACAAACTTACAACACTGGCCAGCAGCCAGAAAATGATGCTTTGCCGATCTATTGCCGCCGCAAGCAACTCCGTTTCGAGAGTATCCTTGTCACGCCCGAAAGTTTCACGGCTTTGATTGTCCATCTGAAGGATCGTCGGATTTATCCGCCTGTTCCATTTGTTCAAGGGCCCGGCGGGAAATGAC
>JAEEGF010050644.1_pt1 | contig 10487 bp, 6 predicted proteins | sample 9134171 | NCBI WGS metagenome assembly JAEEGF01 (sample SAMN16246542, study PRJNA631951) | gut metagenome | biome: gut microbiome; feature: rumen; material: AP-attached | host: Bos | place: Iran: Karaj | collected 2018-10 | reverse complement strand
TATGTCAGGCCTGTATACCATTATTTATATAGTAGATCTTTTGGAAGATACTATCATTCCTGTCAGCTATCCGGAAGGTATGGATAAGGACAGACCCAAGAACCTTGGAGCCAATGAACAGTTCAAGAATCTGTATAAGTTTGATGCAGCAGAGTCATATCTTGAACCTTTGCTTGAATTTGGTGATCTTACAACTCTCCCCGAGAGGATGAAAAACAGGAATAGTATATCTATTGAATATATCAGTAAAAATTTTGGCTGGAGCAGGATCAGATTTATCAATATGGATGCTGGTTCCGGAAGACCTGTTGAAAAGGTTCTTTTTACTGCTGAACAGATCAGTGAGGAAAAGAAAGAGATCGATAAGATCTTAAGAAAGGTTGAAAGAGCAGAATCAGAGAGCAGGGTTAAGAGCGCTTTTCTTGCAAACATTTCAAAGGAGATCAAGACTCCTATTACTGTTATGCTCAAATTGACCAATCTGATAGTTGAACGCAGCAATGATGACGATATCACTTCTTTTGCCAAGTCAGTCATCAGTTCCGGCAAAGTACTTATGGCTGAAGTTGACAGCGTAATCGACTATTCCAATCTGGAAGTAGGAAAGCTTGAACTTTCACCAGAGGAATACTCTTTAAGTGCGTTTCTTGATGAAATATATGAGCTTATCTGGCCAAGAATGAAATATAAAGGGATGGAGTACCAGACAGATATCACAGACACGATTCCGGATAAAATGAATGGAGATTCTGTCAGACTTAAGCAGATTCTTATTACACTGATCATGTATCTTGTCAGCCGTAATAAGACTGGTGGATTACGCCTGGGTGTTTTTGGTAAGGTTGTTGATGAAGATAAGGTTCACCTTCTCATTTCTGTCAAGGAGATCGAGCCAAAGAACAGACCTGATGAAAGAATCAAGTTTTATCGCAAATATATGGAAGCTGATAATGGTGTTCCTAAGGAAAAAGAAAATGAGATCAGTATAGATCTTGTGGAAGGAATGCTTAAAGCTATGGGTTCAGAGCTGAATATTTCTGATACATATGACAATGGCAATGACTACTATTTTGAAATAGATCAGGAAATAGTTGATCGAAGTCCTATTGGAAAATATAGCGTTAGAGAAAGTGAGATAGACTGGTAAATGATTACGTCTTTTTATGGTATACTTCTTATCATTTCCGCGCTTGTAGTTATTTTTATGGCGCAGAAAAATTATGAGAATATTGATATTTACTATTGGACTCTTGTGATACTGGTTCCTGTCGTAATACTTGGATACTGGCTTAAGACGAGGGTTACAACTGTTGAAGGGGCAAAAATATGCTTCTGCTTTTTGTACCTTGATAGTACAGTTCTTTTGACAGTTGTTATATTCAATATAATGCGATTTGTTGGTCTGACAGTAAGATCATGGATGAAAATACTGGCTTATGGAGTGGCATTTCTTCATTTGTTCGGCATATGGCTCTGCTTAAATAATGATCTGTATTATAAGAACATAACTCTTATAGACACCGGAATGGGCACAGCGACCAAGATGGTCAACGGACCTTTGAAGATCATTCACTGGATCTATCTTTTGTTCATGCTTGGAATTATGCTGGCGCTCATGATCGTTGCAGTTGTCAAAAAAGGTACATACTCAAGAAGAACCCTTGCACTTTTTTCACTTTTGACGGGACTTGGAATTGCTATTTATATAGTTGAAGCGGTCCTTGATGTTGATTTTTCCAATCTTCCGGCCCTTTATGCAACTGCAGATATTTTGATAGCACTTAATTATGACCATGCGCATACCCATGACATAGCATGTCTTATATCTGAACAGCAGAAGTATCATGGAACCAAGGGTTATGTTGCTTTTGACCTTGATAAAAACTTTCTTAGCTGCAATAACAAGATCTATGATTTTCTTCCAGAACTGAAAAAACAGATAGTTGATGACAAGCTTCCTGAAGAAAGCGAGCTTAGATCGATCTTTTACAGTCTGATAGATGATTACAGAAGAGATATAAGGAATATCAAAAAGTTCAACTGTGGCGGCAAGATCTGCCAGTGTGAGATCTCCGAATTTTCCATAAGAAAAGATGGTAAGATCCAGGGGTATCTTTTTGATATAGGAGACGTTACTGAAGAAGAGAAGGTTCTTCAGGTCATGAAGGACTATAACAATACTCTCAACAAGGAAGTTGACCAGAAGACTGAGAATATCAAGAATATTCAGGAAAAGGTTGTTCTTGGTCTTGCCAACATGGTGGAGAACCGAGACAACAATACAGGTGGTCACGTTAAAAGAACCAGTGATCTTATCAAAATAGTAGTTAATGAAGCTAAGAAGCAGGGTACATATCATATTTCAGAGCAATTTGCAGAAGATGTTGTAAGAGCAGCACCTATGCATGACATCGGTAAGATCACTATTGAAAACTCGATTTTGTGTAAGCCCGGAGATCTGACAAGAGAAGAGTTCAATATCATGAAGACTCATTCCATCAAGAGTGGCGAGTTCGTTAACCTCATTTTAAAAGGAGTTGAGGAAAAACATTTCGTAGACGTTGCTTACAATGTAGCAAGATATCACCATGAAAGGTGGGATGGAAGAGGATATCCTGAGGGTCTTGTTGGTGAGATGATTCCGCTTGAAGCAAGACTCATGGCTATTGCCGATGTATATGATGCACTGGTCAGCCAGAGATATTATAAGAAAGCTATCAAATACGAAGAAGCGGCAAGGATCATGATCGAGGGTATGGGAAGTCAGTTTGATCCTAATATGCTAAGCGTATTTGTAGGATGCAGGCGTGAACTTGAAGAGTATTATATGCATTTGCAGAATGATGAGCATAGTGCTCATGATGAAAAACTGTTGATCAGCTAAAACTGATATGGAAAAATATGTGAATTCTTTGCAGGATTTGTATTTTCGGAAATATAGTGGCTACGTCTTGTAGTAAACATGAACATAATAGTGAAAGTAATGAAAGCCAAGTGCAATCTGGCAGACTCTTTTTGAGCCTGTGAAAGATAAGCACTTGGCTTTTTGTTTTATTTGGAATTGATTCTTTGATCATCCATGGAAATGCGATTTGGTGAAAATATGATCTGTTGAAAACATGATTTGAAAAAATGAAAACCCCCCTTTACATTGATTAGATTTGTGTGCGATAATCTTTTTGTCAAAACGGGACACGTGTTCCGTTATAAAAACAGAGAAATTGATTGAAACGCAGGAGGTTACTGTAATATGGGGAAATTATACGCACTTACTTCTGATGAAGTTACAGCTTTAGAGAAGGAGAATCAGGCACTTGTAAGATCACTTGCCGGAGAATGCATGGTCGTTCTTGAAAATGATGGAACACTTCCTCTTAAGAAAGAGGAAAGAACAGTTGCATTATACGGAAGCGGTGCAAGACACACAGTTAAGGGTGGTACAGGATCAGGAGATGTTAACTCAAGAGAAGTTATCAATATCTATGAAGGTCTTAAGGCTGAAGGCTTTAATGTTGTGTCAGAAGACTGGCTTGATGAATATGACAAGATACTTTCAGATGCTGAAAGTAAGTACATGGATGATGTTAACAAAAAGGCGCAGGAGAAGCATGTTCCGCCTATCATGATCATGTTCTCCACACCATTCGTAAGTCCTGATGAGAATCTTATAACAGATGTTAAGGACACAGACGTTGCTATATATGTTATCAGCCGAAATTCAGGTGAAGGTGCTGACAGATTCAATGTAAAAAAGGATTACGAGCTTGATGATGCAGAGATTGCTAATATTAAGTTCCTTGCAGAAAAATATAAAAAGACAATCGTCCTTCTTAATACAGGCGCAGTGATCGATACTAAGCCTCTCAGAAATACAGAGGGAATAAACGCAGTTATGATAGTAGGCCAGATGGGTAACATCGGCGGTAATATTGTTGCGGATGTTCTTACAGGTAAGTCTGTTCCTTCAGGTAAGCTTACTGATACATGGGCTGAAAATTACAGTGATTATCCATCATCAGAAACATTCAGCCATAATAATGGCAATATTGATGATGAGTATTATACAGAAGGTATATATGTCGGTTATAGATATTTTGATACTTTTGGTAAAAAGCCTGCATATTCTTTTGGTTATGGTAAAGGATACACAGAATTTGCTTACGAAGTTAAAGATGTAACTGCTGATGAAAAGAAGGTAAATGTATCTGTTGAAGTTACAAATACAGGCTCCGAATATGCCGGACGTGAAGTAATCCAGGTATATGTAACAGCTCCGGAAGGTGCTATCGAAAAGCCATTTAAGGAGCTTAGAGGATTTGCTAAGACTTCTCTCCTTGAGCCCGGCCAGAAAGAAACTGTTACAGTTACATTTGATACAGTAAGCATGGCTTCTTATGACATAACAAGAGCTGCATATGTTCTTGAAAAGGGTGAATATATCGTAAGAGCAGGTAATAGCTGTGATAACGTAACAGCTGCAGCTGTTCTTTCACTTGATAACGATGTGGTAACACTGCAGTGCAAGAATCTCTTTGGACTTGATGAAGCCGTTGACGAGATACATGCTCCTAAGAGGGAAAAAGAAGATGCAAGTGGCCTTAAGCATATAGAACTTAGCAGTGCTTTATTCGTAACTGAGAAGATAGAGTATCAGGAGAATAGACCTGTTCTTGAAGATAAGCGTTCTGGTGAGAAGCTTACAATGGACGACGTACACGAAGGTAGAGCTACTCTTGAAGAGCTAGTTGCACAGCTTTCTCTTGAGGAGATGGCACAGCTTTGCGTAGGACTTTATGACAAGAGTGCAAGTAACGTAGTAGGTTCAGCTTCAGGATCAGTTGTTGGTGCAGCAGGAGAAACTGTTGGAATTCCGGATAGAAAGATCATTCCTACTATCAATGCTGATGGCCCTGCAGGACTCAGACTCCAGCCTCACTTTAAAGTGGCTAAAGATGGCAAGATCCTTCCCGGCGGCGAAGTATTCGGTATGTCAGTAAATCCTTTCCCTGAAGATACACCTGAAGATGCTATAGACTATTACCAGTATTGTACAGCTATTCCGATCGCTTCAACTCTTGCGCAGTCATGGGATATGGACCTTATTGAGAAAATGGGTCATCTGGTTGGTAAAGAAATGCAGCAGTTCCACATTCATCTGTGGCTTGCTCCTGGTATGAACATTCACAGAAACCCTCTGTGCGGTCGTAACTTTGAGTATTATTCAGAGGATCCGCTTGTTTCAGGCTCATGCGCAGCAGCAGATACCAAGGGTGTCCAGAGCTTTGAAGGACAGGGAACAACCATCAAGCACTTTGCAGCTAACTCACAGGAAGATAACCGTATGTACAACAATGCTCATATTTCCGAGCGTACAATGCGTGAGATCTATCTTCGCGGCTTTGAGATTGCAGTTAAGACATCACAGCCTCTTTCTGTTATGACATCTTATAACCTTATAAATGGTATACATTCTGCCAACAACAAAGACCTTCTTCAGGGCGCACTTCGCGATGAATGGGGATTCAAGGGCTTTGTAATGACAGACTGGTTTTCAAGTCAGGACGCTCGTTCTATAGGTCTTGCACCTGAGAATGTTAAGTATGACTGCGCATCAAGCCCGGCTTGTATCGAAGCAGGTAATGATGTACAGATGCCTGGATGTAAGCAGAATGTAGATGACATCATAAGCGGTGTTAAAACGGGGAGAATCAGCCTTGGCGATGTTCAGTTCTGCGCAAAGAATATACTTGGCGTTGTTGCTCAGTGTGAATGATCTAAAAATGTAATATGTATTACTAAAAAACTCCGAAGCGTACAGTGACGTTTCGGAGTTTTTTTAAGTGTAATCATGATGAAGATCATTAAAATGTTATTTTGTATTAAAGCATCAGACCAAAGCTGAGGTATTGTCAGGTGTCGTTCTTTTCAGTAGTGTTTGAACCTGCGGGTTCAAGAGGGTATCCAACTGAAATCTTAAGAAGTCTGATTATCTTTTCCTTGTTCTCAGATGTGAAGCTGTAAATGTTCTTGATAAGATAAGTCTGTTTACGTGAAAGTTTTGGAACTCTTTTCATAACAGCTTCTCTTATTGCATTACCGCCATGCTCTTCAATGAACTTGCCTGCAGCATTTTTTCTTTCAACTGCTTCGTGCTCTATATCTTCCATAAGCTTATTAAGGTCGATTATGTTGTTAATAGAAAGGAATGTATCTCCACCAAGGAAACCTGCAAGGATTATAGCTATGACAGAAGCTGTTTCAGTAGGAATGGCATCAACATGTTCAATGATAGGAATGATAGCTCCCGGAAGGAGGATCACACCTGCAAGTCCAAATGCGATCGAGCATGACAGACATATTCTTCCGTGTATGTTGAGCGGTATTGTTGAATAATCCCACCATCTGGCACCAAAAAACTTCTCTAAAACAAATGAAGTGATGTATTCAAGTGCTGCTGAACTTATCATACATACGAAGAACAGCTTAAAAGGATTACCAACCAGTGATCCGAATAAAGCGGCTGCTATATTGGCTCCAAATCCGTAAATTGGGCAGATGGGGCCGTAGAGGAAACCTCTGTTATCAGGCTTACCTGATAAAATGGTATATAGGACAGATTCCCAAAGCCATCCGCAAAATCCAAATATGATAAACTTAATTACAAATGCTGCAAACATAATAATACTCCCTCATACAAACTCATACGCTGTATATTATACATGATTAGCGATTGAAAAGAATAGCTTTTCATTCTTTTCTTAATTTGTACTATAATATATATCGGAAAAGCTTGATAAAATACTGATGAACAGGCAAAAATGTATGACGAAATGCCTGCTTCATGCCATACTGCTGCGCGTAGAAGCGTTAACGTGATAATACGAAAAAGCAATTATTATATTGTAAAAAAAAGTGCTTTTTTATTGTAAAATGTGCTGAAAATGGACACTAGATATTGAATTTCGGTGTCCATTAATATAATAATAAATAGCTCTGAATATATTTCAATAACAATAGCAGGAGAGATACGCTTAATGAATATCAGAATAGAGAACCTTACTAAGGCTTATGGCGATTTTAAAGCTGTAGACAATATGAATCTGACGGTAGAAGATGGACAGCTTGTTGGACTTCTCGGACCATCCGGATGCGGAAAGTCTACAACTCTTTTTATGTTGGCTGGTCTCACAGAGGCTACAACAGGTAGAATTTTCTTTGGCGATAAGGAAGTAACCAGGGTTGCTCCTGAAGATCGTGGAATAGGTCTTGTATTCCAGAATTACGCCTTATACCCACATATGACAGTAGAAGATAATATTATGTTCCCTTTGATCAACCGCAAGGTTAGGAAGGATGCGGCACGCCAGCAGGCATATGAAATGGCTAAGCTTGTTCAGATCGATACTCTGCTTAAGCGTAAACCAAGCGAGCTTTCAGGTGGTCAGCAGCAGCGTGTTGCTATCGCAAGAGCTCTTGTTAAGAAGCCTAAGGTTCTTCTTCTTGATGAGCCTTTATCAAACCTTGATGCTAAGCTTCGTGTTGAGACAAGAGAAGAGATCAGAAGAATTCAGCAGGAAGTTGGTATTACAACTATCTTCGTAACACACGATCAGGAAGAGGCTATGAGTATCTCTGATCAGATCGCAGTTATGAAATCCGGTGTAGTACAGCAGTTTGATGTTCCACAGAGCATGTATCTTAATCCTTGCAATCGCTTTGTTGCTACATTCCTTGGAACTCCTGAGATCAATATCATTGATGTTGAAGTTCTTGGCGGCACTATCAAATGCGGCGATGTTGTATTAAGAACTGGTGTTGATGTTAAGAACGGTACATATAAGGCTGGTATCCGTCCTGAGTCATTCACACACAGAGAAGATGATCACAAATACAGCGTTAATTCAGTACGTATGATCGGCAGAGACCTTCTGCTCCACCTGGACATGGCAGGCAAAGATGTTCGTGCTATCACTCATTCCGGCCAGTCCATTACCACAGGCGATACAGTTGAATTCTCAGTAAGAGAGTCTTCAATCATATTATTTGGATCAGATGACAAAGTTATCGGTAAGTTCTGATTAATATTTTTATCCGAATTAGGAGATCGTTTATGGAAAAGAAAAGCATGAAGGGTTGGCTTTATCTGTTGCCGGCTTTAATTATAATAACAGTGTTCACACTGTATCCCCTTATCAGGGCATTCAGCATGAGTATCATGCTGGATTATGATATGATACACAATACCTTTACAGGTTATGGTCTTGAGAACTATCAGAAGGTTCTTTCTGATAAGACTTTTCACAAGGCTCTTACCAATACAACTATCTATGCAGTTGTAGTTGTGCCCTGTTCTATAATTCTTTCACTATTAATTGCAGCAATGATCAATGGTACGAAAAAGACTAAAGGTCTTTTTCAGACCATTTATTTCCTTCCATATGTTACCAGTGTTATTGCTATCGGTATTGTATGGAGCTGGATCTATAACAGTAGATATGGTCTTTTGAACAGCATTATCGGTTTCTTTGGTTTTGAACCTATTGAATGGCTCAATAAGCCTAAATATGCTCTTCCTTCACTTATCATCTTTGCAGTATGGAAGAGTATGGCATTTAACATCATGGTATTTCTTGCAGGTCTTCAGACTATTCCTAAGGAAATATATGATGCAGCCAAGGTTGACTCAACTCCAAGATGGAGAGTATTTCTTCGCATCACAGTTCCGGGAATCGCTCCTATGATCGTTTATTCCTATATCATGGGAATCATCGGTGCATTCAAGGTATATAACGAAGTATATTCACTGTACGGTGGCAAGGCAGGCCCTGCTAACAGTGCTATAACAGTCGTTTACTATATCTGGCAGAAGTTCTATCAGAGCTTTAAGTATGGCGAAGCAGCTGCATCAGCAGTTATTCTTTTCTTTATAATTCTGGCATTTACAATGGTTCAGAAACTGGTTCGCAAACTTATGAGCCGCTAAGCCCGGCACTGAAACACATACTCGATACGGAGGGGTATCATGAAATCAACTAGAGTGTCCAATATTATTTTGGATATATTGAAATTTACAATTCTTATATTAGGTGCGATCATCACTATGATGCCTTTTGTATGGATGATATTATCATCCCTCAAAACGGCTTCAGAGATCACAGCAATTCCACCTACATTCTTTCCAAAAGATCCTCAGTGGAGTAACTATAAGGAAGCATGGAGCAGAGCTCCTTTCCTTAGATATTTTATTAATACGGTTATCGTTGCTGTAGGAAGCACTTTTGGTGTTCTTATTACAACTGTTTTTTCAGCATTTGCTTTTTCAAGACTTAACTTTCCGGGTAAGAAGCTTATTTTCTCACTTCTTATGGCTACACTTATGATCCCCGGCGAAATGCTTGTAATTACTAACTATATTACTGTTTACAACATGAAGATTGAGATCGGTGAGACAAGGATCATGGGAATCGATTCCTATGGCGCTCTTATTATCCCGTGGATAGCAAGTGTATTCTATATTTATCTCTTAACACAGTTTTTCATGCAGGTTCCGGATGCTATCTATCTGGCAGCCAAGGTAGATAAATGTTCTGACTGGAAGTTCATGTGGAAGATCATGCTTCCTATGAACAAGCAGGCAGTAGTTACAATCGGTATTCTTAACTTTATCAGTAGCTGGAATGCTTTCATGTGGCCACTCCTTGTTACTAACGATCCTAACATGAGAGTATTGTCCAATGGACTTACTCAGTTCCAGTCTGAAGCAGGTTCTGATTATCAGCTTATCATGGCTGCTTCATGTATTCTGGTAATGCCAATCATCATCATATATCTTTTCCTTAGAAAATATATTATTGAGGGTGTTACAAGATCTGGTCTTAAAGGATAATAAGGTAAAAGTTCATATTGTTTATATACTAGATACGTTCTATAGCTCCATCAGTATCAAGTTATGTACTAACTAAAGGTAGTAAATTGCCAAGAGGCAAGTTAACTATACTAATGCAGATGATTCTGCGCAATTACCGGTATTCGGTACAAAGGAGGATACGTATTATGAAGAAGAAAATCGTTGCAACATTGCTTACAGCAGTGATGGCAGCAAGTGCTCTTGCAGGCTGTGCACAGAAGGTTGATCCTAATGCAGATACAGCAGCTTCTAAAGAAGCTAACGAAGAGTCAACTCAGGTAGAGAACAAGGAAGAAGTTAAGGAAGAGAAAACAGAAGATGCTGCTCCTGTAGAGAAGACAATCGAGTCTTGCGAGATCGAGTTCTGGCATGGAATGTCAAATACTCAGGAAGAAGTTCTTACTCAGCTTACAGATGAGTTCAATTCAAGCAATGAGTACGGAATCACAGTAACACTTGTTAACCAGGGTTCATATGGTGATCTTTCTCAGAAGCTTCAGGCAGCTGCAGCAGCTGATGGACTTCCAGATATGGCTCAGGCTTATAACAACTGGCTCAATCCTTACATTGATAAGGTTGT
>JAEEGF012408369.1_pt1 | contig 10488 bp, 7 predicted proteins | sample 9134171 | NCBI WGS metagenome assembly JAEEGF01 (sample SAMN16246542, study PRJNA631951) | gut metagenome | biome: gut microbiome; feature: rumen; material: AP-attached | host: Bos | place: Iran: Karaj | collected 2018-10 | reverse complement strand
AGTGGGCCCTCCCCGGCGCCTGTCCCGCGCAGGGACATTCAATGAACTCCGAAAGGCGCAGCCTTTCGTACCCGGATCCATGCTGCCCACACAGGGCATATAATAGATCACAAAGGCGCAGCCTTTGTTTCCTTAAGAGAAGGAAAGTTTTGCTTCATTATGTGAAGGAAGGTTTTCTTTTCTCGCTTTGTAAATTTTGTTTTAACGGATGGAAATCCGCGCTTTAACGGTTGATTTTGGACGGATTTTGGGGTATAATCCTTCTGTGCACAGTCTGCCGAAAGGCATATCAACAAAAAAGGAGTACATTCATTCTATGAGCGATCTCGTTTATTCCAAAGAAGTAGAAAATATGTGCTGCGTCGTCAAGGGACCCGATCACGGTCCGGCGCCCCTTCCCGAAGAGGGTAAGTGGATCCAGGCAAAGCAGATTACGGATATCTCCGGCTATACCCACGGCGTGGGCTGGTGCGCTCCCCAGCAGGGCGCCTGCAAGCTCTCCCTCAACGTCAAGGAAGGCGTGATCGAGGAAGCGCTCGTGGAGACCATCGGCTGCTCCGGCATGACCCACTCCGCCGCCATGGCCGCCGAGATCCTGCCCGGCAAGACCATTCTCGAGGCGCTCAATACCGACCTCGTGTGCGACGCCATCAACACCGCCATGCGCGAGCTGTTCCTGCAGATCGTATACGGCCGCACCCAGTCCGCGTTCTCCGAGGGCGGTCTGGTCATCGGCGCGGGCATGGAAGACCTCGGCAAGGGCGAGCGTTCCATGGTCGGCACGATGTACGGCACGAAGGCCAAGGGCGTCCGCTACCTGGAAATGACCGAAGGCTACTGCACCAGAATGGCGCTGGACGAAGACGGTCAGGTGATCGGATACGAATTCGTCTCCCTCGGCAAGATGACCGACTTCATCAAGAAGGGCATGGAGCCGAACGAAGCATACGAAAAGGCCAAGGGAACCTACGGCCGTTTCGCCGAAGCCGCGAAGTATATCGACCCGCGCAAGGAATAATCAAGAGGAGGACAGCGACAATATGGCACAGTTTGAAGGTTATGAGAGACGCGAGGCGAAGATCCTCGGCGTCCTGAAAGAATACGGCATCTCCTCCATCGACGAGTGTAAGGAAATCACCCTTGCCAAAGGCATCGACGTCGACCAGATCGTCCGCAGCACCCAGCCCATCTGCTTTGAGAACGCCGTCTGGGCGTACACCGTCGGCGCCGCCATCGCCATCAGGAAAGGCTGCACGAAGGCAGCGGACGCGGCGGCTGCCATCGGCATCGGCCTGCAGTCCTTCTGCATCCCCGGCTCCGTCGCGGAAAACCGCAAGGTGGGCCTGGGCCACGGCAACCTCGGCAAAATGCTCCTTTCCGACGAGACGGAATGCTTCTGCTTCCTCGCCGGTCACGAATCCTTCGCGGCTGCCGAAGGCGCCATCAAGATCGCGCTGAACGCCAACAAGGTCAGATCGAAGCCCCTGCGCGTGATCCTGAACGGCCTCGGCAAGGACGCCGCCATGATCATCTCCCGCATCAACGGGTTCACTTACGTGAAGACCGCCTTCGATCCCTATACCGAAACCGTCACCGTCGTCTCCGAGACCCCCTATTCCAAGGGACCGAGAGCCGACGTGCGCTGCTACGGCGCGGACAATGTGCCGGAAGGCGTCGCCATCATGAAGCTCGAGAACGTGGGCGTGTCCATCACCGGCAACTCCACCAACCCGACCCGCTTCCAGCATCCCGTCGCCGGCACCTACAAAAAGTGGTGCGTGGAAAACGGCGTGAAGTACTTCTCCGTCGCTTCCGGCGGCGGTACCGGCAGAACGCTCCATCCCGACAACATGGCGGCCGGCCCGTCCTCCTACGGCATGACCGACACCATGGGCCGGATGCACTCCGACGCCCAGTTCGCCGGCTCCTCCTCCGTTCCGGCTCACGTGGAAATGATGGGCCTGATCGGCGCGGGCAACAACCCGATGGTCGGCATGACCGTTGCCGTCGCGGTTGCCGTGGAAGAGGCCATGAAGGCGTAAATCATACGGGTTTCCAATTCCTGCGGGAAGGCTTATGCAAGTCTTCCCGCTTTTTTCGGAGGATTTCATGATCAAGCGCAAACGCCTGGACCGGGACGCATGGACCGACATCACGAAAAAGCGGTATGTCCAGAAGGAGATGCTCTCTCCGGTTTTTTTCCCCGAGTTCCGCGGGATCGCCGCGCTGTTGTGCATCGACGAGGTGAAACGGGAATCCCGCTGGGACTATCCGGACGGGTACGTGGTGGTCTGCGGGGCGGGCATGAGATGGGTGGAGCTTCTTCCCTATGACCGGAACTATGCGCTGACCGCCATGTTCGCGCCGGACGGACGCGTATCCGAGTGGTACTGCGATCTGACCGCCGGATACGGATTCGATCCGGACGGCGTTGCCGTATTCCTCGACTGCTTTCTCGATCTCGTGGTCCGCCCGCCGTGCGCCGCGCTGCCCGGAGGCGCCCTGAAGGAGGACGACCGGGACGAGCTCGAGGAAGCGTACGCCGACGGGGAGATCACGGAGGAGCAGTACCGGGAGGTGATCCGGGAAACGGAGAGAATAAAACAAGATCTCTTCTCCGATCTGACAAGGCTGGAAGAGATCTCTGCGGCTTTCCTTGCGGACCTGTCGGGGAAACGGGAGGGAACGGAATGAGCGATTCTTTTTTCACGGTATACCGCACCGCGAGCTGGTCTTCGTCCTTTCCGCTCTGGGGGCGGACGCATCTCATGTGGCTCGGCGGGTTTGCCGTTCTGCTGCTCATCGTCCTGCCGCTTTATGCGCGCGCCGGAGAAAAAGCCCGCCGCGTTTCGCTTTGCATCATGACCGGACTGCTCGCGGCGGACGAATTGTTCAAGCACGGGATGCTGCTCCGGATCGGGGAGGAAGACGTGGACTATCTGCCCCTGCATCTGTGCTCGGTCGGGCTGTTCTTCTGCCTCTGGTACGCTGTGCATCCGGACCGGTGGGCGGGAGAGCTTCTGTTTGCGGTCAGTCTTCCCGGCGCAGCGGTCGCGCTGCTCTTTCCCGGGTGGAGCATCCTGCCGCCGGAGAGTTTTCTGACGATCCCCAGCTTTACTTTTCACATGCTGCTGTGCCTGATCCCGCTGTGTCTGCTCGCTTCGGGGGAGATCCGTCCGGATGCGCGGAGGCTGTGGTTCTGCGCCTTGTTCCTGGCTGTCACCGCCGTGCCGATCCGGTTTTTAGACAAGAAATGGGGGACGAATTTCTATTTCCTGAATTTTGCCGGGACGGGGAATCCGCTGTCCTGGTTCGAGGACAGGCTCGGCAACCCGGGGTATCTCGTCGGGCTGCCGATCTGCATCGCGGTCCTCTGGGGAGTGATGTACGGGATCCTTGCGCTGATCCGTGCGGCGAGGAAGCAAAAGCGCAGCCTTTGTGATCCGCATTGATTCCGCGATGCGCGAAGCGGTTTCTTGAAAGGCAAAGCCTTTCAAAACCTTCCAACGCTCCGCGCATGGCGGATTCACTGAAATCCGAAAGGCAAAGCCTTTGCGTACCCCCTTACTCCACTCCGAAGAGCAGCGCGGCATATGTGGGGTACGGCCAGTATTTTTCCGCCGTGACGGATTCCGCCTCGTCGCAGAGCGCGCGCAGCGAGGCCATGACGGTTAGCAGCGAATCCCGCGCGGCTTCAGCCTGCGCGCGCGCGTCCGTCAGAGCGGCCCCGGAGGCGAGATTCGCTTCCAGCTGCTTCGTCTTTTCCGTGATCGCTCCGTACAGATCCGAGAGTTTCGCGGCAAGTTCCTCCTCGGCGATGGGGGTCAGGGCGAGGGAACGGAGGGAGAGCGCGGTTTCCGCCGTGTCCTTCGCGAAGGAGGCGACGGCGGGCAGGATCTCCTTCTTCACCATGTCGACCATTGTGTTCGCTTCGATGCGGACCGTCTTCGCGTAGTTGGCGAGGGAGATTTCGTACCGGGAACGCATTTCCACCTCCGTGAACACGCCGTGGGAGGTGAAGAGCTTCACGTTCTTTTCGTCGAGGAAGTGGGGGAGGGCGTCGGGCGTGGTGGCGAGATTCGAGAGGCCGCGCACCTCCGTCGCCTCCCGGATCCAGTTCTCGTCGTAGCCGTTGCCGTTGAAGATGATCCTGCGGTGCTCGCGGACGGTCTTGCGGATGAGGTGGTTCAGCATGTAGGTGAAGTCCTCGGCCGCTTCCAGACGGTCGGCGAATATCCTGAGCGCCTCGGCGACGGCGGTGTTCAGAACGGTGTTGCAGTCCGCGACGGACTGGGACGAGCCCACCATACGGAATTCGAACTTGTTGCCGGTGAACGCGAACGGGGAGGTGCGGTTGCGGTCGGTGTTGTCGGCCGGGAAGGAGGGGAGCACGTCCACGCCCAGCTCCAGCTTGCTCTTTTCCTTCGGGTCGTAAGTCTTGTGCGCTTCGAGCGCATCCAGGATGGCGGTCAGCTCGTCGCCGAGGAAGATCGACACGACCGCCGGGGGAGCTTCCGCCGCTCCGAGCCGATGGTCGTTCCCTGCGGTCGCGGTGCTGATGCGCAAGAGGTCCTGGTATTCGTCCACCGCCTTGATGACCGCGCACAGGAAGAGCAGGAACTGCGCGTTTTCGGCGGGCGTGTCTCCGGGGGTGAGCAGATTGGTCCCGTCGCTTGTGCCGATGGACCAGTTGTTGTGCTTGCCGGAGCCGTTGACGCCGGCGAAGGGTTTTTCGTGGAGCAGGCAGACGAGGTCGTGCCGCTTGGCGACCTTCTGCATCATTTCCATCGTCAGCTGGTTGTGATCCGCGGCGATCCCGGTGCGGCAGTAGACCGGTGCGAGCTCGTGCTGGGCGGGCGCAGCCTCGTTGTGTTCGGTCTTGGCGAGGATGCCCAGCTTCCAGAGTTCCTCGTCGAGGTCCTTCATGAAGGCATCCACCTGCGGCTTCAGCGTGCCGAAATAGTGGTCGTCCAGCTCCTGGCCCTTCGGCGGACGGGCGCCGAAGAGGGTGCGGCCCGTGAAGATCAGATCCCGCCTCTGGTTGTACAGCTGTTTCGGAACGAGGAAATATTCCTGTTCCGGTCCGACCGAGGTATGGACGCAGGCGACGGAGGTCCGCGGATCGAACAGGCGCAGGATCCGCATGGCCTGCGTGTTCAGCGCTTCCATCGAGCGGAGCAGGGGGGTCTTCTTGTCCAGCGCGTGCCCGCCGTAGGAGCAGAACGCCGTCGGGATGCAGAGCGTGCGGTCCTTGATGAAGGCGTAGGAGGTGGGGTCCCACGCGGTGTAGCCCCTCGCCTCGAAGGTGGCGCGAAGACCGCCGGAGGGGAAGGAGGAGGCGTCCGGCTCGCCGCGCACGAGCTCCTTGCCGGAAAACTCCATGATGACCTTTCCGTCGCCTGCCGGAGAGATGAAGCTGTCGTGCTTTTCCGCCGTCACGCCGGAGAGCGGCTGGAACCAGTGGGTGAAATGCGTGCAGCCCTTTTCGATGGCCCAGTCCTTCATGGCATTGGCGATCACGTCCGCGATGGCGGGATCCAGTCCGCGGCCTTCGTCCATGGTCTTTTTGAGGGAGCGGTAGGTCTCCCGGGGGAGGCGGGACTTCATGACGGAGTCGTTGAAAACAAGGGAACCGAAATAGTCGGATACAGTCGGCATGGGGATCCTCCTCGCGTTCGGAACGATAAATATACTTCATTATAGCGCAGTTTTCCCCGGATTGCAAGGCAATGGGAGAAATTCGGGAAAAACCTGTACATCCGCGCCGGATTGTGGTATAATTTCAAAAAATACGGGATTTTTGGCCCGTTCTCCGCAGGAGCGCGAACGGAGGAAAAAATGACGGAAAAAACGATACTGACCTGCCGCGGCCTCGGCGTAGGCTACGGGGAAGCGGTGATCTGCGGCGGCATCTCGCTGTCGATCCGGGAAGGGGAGTACGTGTCGGTCGTGGGGGCGAGGGGATGCGGGAAAAGCGCGTTCATCGGGACCCTGCTCGGCGCGCTGGAACCCATGGAAGGCGAGCTGATCTACGAAAACGGGCTGAAGCGGGCGGAAATCGGCTGCATGCCCCAGCTCTCCGAGATCTCAGGCTCTTCCACCGTGCGGGATACCGTCATGGCGGGCTGCCTCGGACAGATGCGGCACCTGTTCGTCGGCCGGGCGGAGCGCGCCATGGTCGCGGAACAGCTGGAGCGGCTCGGGATCGCGGACCTCGAAAAACGGCGGATCGGAGAGCTTTCCGGGGGGCAGCGTCAGCGGGTGTTTCTGGCGCGCGCGTTGTGCGGAAAGAAAAAGCTGCTTCTTCTGGACGAGCCGCTGAAAGGGCTGGACTGGAGCGCGCGGGACAGCCTGTTCGCGGAGATCGCCCGGATCCGGGAGGAAGAGGGATGCGCCGTGGTCATCGCGGACGGCGAGGCAGTGGACGGCACCGTTCTGCACCTGTCCGGTGAAAACCGGGATAACGGCGTTCTGTTCTACGGGCCTGTGGAGGAATACGTGCGGTCCGTCCCGGGACAGCTGTATTTCGCCGGGCATATCCTGTAAGGGAAACGCCGATTCATTCGGTTCCTAAGGAACAAACGGATTTGACGGGAGAGTTGCGCCTATGTCAGTCAGAACGGATTAACGGCACACGATTTACGCCAGCTACATCGGCTATGTGACGCAGGCGGTGGTGAACAACCTGCCGACCCTGTTGTTTCTGACCTTTCGGGACAAGTTGGGGATCCCGCTCACGCAGATCACGCTGCTCATCACCTTCAATTTCGCGACGCAGCTCGCGGTGGATGCGGCAAGTGCGAAGTTCGTGGACCGGATCGGCTACCGCCCGTGCATCGTCGCAGCCCATGTCTTCGCGGCGGCAGGCCTGATCGGGATGGCGGTGCTGCCGTTCGCGCTCCCGGATCCCTTTGCGGGGCTGCTTCTTTCCGTGATCCTCTACGCGATCGGCGGAGGTCTGACCGAGGTGCTGGTATCCCCGATTGTGGAGGCATGCCCGACGGACAACAAGGCCGGGGTCATGAGTCTGCTGCACTCCTTCTACTGCTGGGGGACGGTCGGCGTGATCCTGCTGGCGACGGCGTTCCTCACGCTTGCCGGGCGGGAGCACTGGCGGCTTTTATGCGTGCTGTTCGCGCTGATCCCTGCCGCGAATACCGTCTATTTTTCCTTCGTGCCGATCGCAAGGCTGACGGAAGAGGGAGAGGGCATGAAAGTCGGGGAGATCCTCCGGTCCGGACTTTTCTGGCTTTTCGTCGCGCTGATGTTCGCGTCGGGCGCGTCGGAACAGGCAATGGTACAGTGGGCGTCCGCGTTCGCGGAAAGCGGGCTCGGCGTGACGAAGGCCGTCGGGGATCTGCTCGGTCCCTGTCTGTTCTCCGTCCTTATGGGCGGCGCGCGGGTGTTTTACGCAAAGAACAGCGAAAAGATCGATCTCGTGCGCTTTCTGATCCTGAGCGGCGTTCTCTGTATCGGGACCTATATCGCGGCGTCCCTTTCACCTTCCGCGGCGTGGTCTCTCGCGGCGTGCGCCGTGTGCGGCGCGACAGTGGGCATTCTCTGGCCGGGTGTGTTTTCGGTTGCATCCGCGGCATTTCCGCGGGGCGGGACGGCGTTGTTCGCCTTCCTTGCGCTGGCGGGGGATCTCGGCTGCGCGGGAGGTCCTACGGCGGTGGGGTTCCTCTCCGGCCTTCTGGGGGACGATCTGAAGAAGGGACTGATTTTCGGCGCGCTTTTCCCGGCGGTGCTCGTCGTCTGCGCTGCGGCGTACAGGAGAAGAGGGAAGAGATAGAAGGGGACAAAGGCGGAGCCTTCGTTCCGCTCAGAATGACAAAGCGCGGCGATTCTTTTAAGCCACCTGTCCCGCGCAGGAACAGGTATCGCTCCAAAGCCGCAGCCTTTATGCCTCCGGAAAAATCTTTCCGGAAATTTGATAAAACCTCTTGACAAAGATTCCGCCCGGTGTTATAATCTTGCCGTTGACAGCGCTTCGCGCTCTCAATGCTAATATGGCTCAGTTGGTAGAGCGCGTCCTTGGTAAGGACGAGGTCCCCGGTTCGAATCCGGGTATTAGCTTGAAAAGACGGCACCCGGAAACCGGGTGCCATTTTCATTTGTTTCCGGAGTCCTGCATTTGTCTGCTCCGCGCGGCTTGTTTGAACATTTTTTGAATTTTTTCAGACCTTTTTCTTTTCGATTGCTCTTGACAAAGAGCGGACAAGTCATTATAATAGACAAGGAAACTTGTATCGTTTCACCAAACATTTTTGACGGAGGCATGTCATGAAGAAACTTTCAGCGATCCTGCTGATCCTGCTTCTCTCGGCTGCCCTTGCCGTCACGGCCTATGCCGCGACCGGAGAAGAGCTTCTGAAGAAAGCGGAAATGTACCTGACGTTCGAGGATTCTTACGCGGACGTCAACGGGAAGGTCGAGGTCCAGGTGGACGGCGACGATCCCGCGTTCGTTGAAGGCCGTTTCGGCAAAGCCGCGGCGTTCCTGAGCGGCGAAGGCGCCCTCTACACCGAGGATCTTAAGTTCGAAACCAAATCCTTCACAGTCACCACGTGGGTGAACGTCCACGAGCACGACGGCGACCCCTGCCTGTTCGCCAACAAGGACTGGAACAGCGGCGCCAACGTCGGATTCCTGCTCTCCATCCGCGGCAACGACTGGAAATACAACTGCAACGCTGACGGCGGTACCCGTACGGATACCGAGTATCCCTATGAAATCGCCGGCATCGGCCCGATGGAAAATCAGTGGTACCACGTCGCGATGGTCGTGGACCGCGACGCGCAGATGTACTGGCTGTACATCAACGGCATTCCGCTCAACAAGGGTGTGAGCTTCGCCGACAAGGGCCATGAAGGACTCTCCTATGACGACGAGTGGGGCGAGCTGCCCTTCTACATCTGCGAAGACGGCACCGGCATCTACAACATGGGCCAGCTGCTGAACTGCGACGTGGACGAGTTCGCCGTGTTCTTCGAGGCGCTCTCCGAAGAAGACGTCGTAGCGATCTATACCTACGCTCCGGAAGGCTACGAAGCCGCTACCGTAGCGGAGGCCAAGGACCTGCACATTCCGCTTCCGGAATTCTCCGTTGATCCCGCCGCGGTCCTCGATTCTGCGGACGTTTACATCTCCTTCGATGACGGCGTCACCGACGCGAAGGGCCACGCCATCCGTCAGGAAGGCGAAGTCGAGACGGTGGACGGCATTGCCGGCAAGGCTGTGAAAATCGACGGCGACAAGGGCCACCTTGCGATCGACGATTACAAGTTCGGAACCGATTCCTTCACCGTGACCGCGTGGATCTACGGTGAAAGCGCGGGAAGCGACCCCTGCGTCTTCTCCAACAAGGACTGGGATTCCAGCTCGAACCCCGGCTGGCTGATCAGCCAGAGAGGCGACAACTGGAGATACGCCGCCAACGCTTCCGGTTTTGAGAAGGTTGACAAGACGTTCAGCTACGCGCTGATGCCGGAAGACGCCTTCTCCATCAACGGCCAGTGGTATCACATGGCTCTCGTGGTCGACCGCGCGGCGCAGACGCTTCAGCTGTACATCAACGGCAGACCGTACTTTGAGCCCGTTGAGTTCGGCGTCGACCATACCGACGCTTCCTACGACACCGAATATCCCTTCGTCATCGGCGAAGACGGTCCCGAAAAATACACGCAGAATGCCGACGACGTCTCCCTCGTCGCCCTCTTCGACGAGATCGCGATCTTCAAGAAGGCCCTCACGGGTGAAGAGATCGCTGCTCTGTATTCCATCAACATGCAGGAAGAAGCCACCGCTCCGGCTGAAGAAGCTCCCGCCGGTCCGACCGAACTTCTCGGCAAGTCCTGGGACAACATTTACATCGACGGCGAGCAGATGGTCAACGGCGGCGCGGACGGCTGGCTGGCCTCCAACCCGGTCGAAGGCGATATCGGCGAGCTTGCCGTGCGCGGCTGGGCGTACATCAGCACCCCGATCACCGGCTTTGCTTACGCGCTTGACGGCGGCGACGCCGTGAAGTCCGCCGACTACATTGTCGACAGACCCGACGTGAAGGCTGCGATCAGCGAAGAAGCCGAAGGCTTCGAGATCAAAGTCGACGTTTCCGGCGTCGATGCCGGCGCGCATACCCTCAAGTTCTATGCGATCGACGCGAACGACGAGCTGATCGACACCGGCTTCGATCTTCCCTTCACCAAGGGAGCGGCTGCTGCGGAAGAACCCGCGGAAGAGCCCGCTGAGGAACCCGCTGCCGAGTCCAAGGGCTTCTCCACTGCTGAGGACGCCGCTGCCGGCAAGGCCGTGATCACCGGCTACACCTTCGTGGAAGGCTCCACCGGCTTCGGCGGAGAAGGCGCGGAGAACCTGTGGGACGGCGACACCGCCACCAAGTTCTGCACCAACGAATTCCCGGTCGTCTCCATTGCCGAGCTTGACGGTGTTTACAACATCAACGGCTTCACGATGGCCACCGCGAAC
>JAEEGF011688524.1_pt1 | contig 10489 bp, 9 predicted proteins | sample 9134171 | NCBI WGS metagenome assembly JAEEGF01 (sample SAMN16246542, study PRJNA631951) | gut metagenome | biome: gut microbiome; feature: rumen; material: AP-attached | host: Bos | place: Iran: Karaj | collected 2018-10 | reverse complement strand
TTCATCTTGGTGTGGTTGGCCTCAGTAGCGGGCTCAAACTCTACGATAGGCATACCGTAGGTGTTGGGGAAAAGCTTCTTGATTTCTTCCTGATCACCAACACTCTGGGTTGCTGCACCCTCCTTTACTTTTACTGCACCCTGAAGTGCCTTAGGCAACTTGGGTTGATAAGCGGCTCTCGCAATTTGCAATGCACTTTTTTCCATAATAAATTGATGTTTTATAATGAATAATTCTTATTTCGGAATGCAAAAATACTCTTTTTTTGTGAGAAAAGAGAAATATTTCATCCTTTTTAATGTTTTTTTTCGTTGAAAGACTTGGAATATAGAAATTTTTTCGTATCTTTGACCATCGAAACATAATAACTCATATAAAATAGGAGGACTATTTATGACAAACAAAAGGACACTTAAAAAGGCTATTAAGCAAATTTGCGAGACTTTGTTCGTAGAATGTTTTGCAGCATGCAGCGCTGCCAACAAGTCTCAGTTGGAGAACATTGATGCTTTGTTCTTCAGCATTATTAAACTGCAGGCAAACTACACATCCCGTATCTCACATCCAGAGCCGGGCATCCCTGCAAAACAGTATTTCAAAGACCTGCGTGAGAAATTTACCGCACAGGCCAGCGAAATCATCGACCAAATCAATAACCTCCATTAAATAAACTATGTGGAAATCATTTTGCCGATGGCTGCTGTATAAGCAGCTTGGATGGAGCATAGATGTAACTCAAGAGCATCCGAGCAAATACATTATCTGTCTGGCACCCCATACCAGCAACTGGGACTTCCTGATAGGGCAGCTGTATAATGGAGCCGAGGGACTGAAAAGTAATTTCCTAATGAAGAAAGAGTGGTTCTTCTGGCCCTTAGGTCCTATTTTCCGCAGTTTGGGCGGCATTCCCGTGTTCCGTTCGAAGAAGACAAGCATGACCGATAATTTAGCTGAGGCAGCACGAAAAGCAGAGACATTCATGCTGTGCATCACACCGGAGGGAACTCGCTCGCCGAATCCCGAATGGAAGAGGGGTTTCTACTATATTGCCCAAAAGGCCGAGATTCCCATTCTGCTTTATGGCGTTGACTACGAGCAGAAACTCATCCGTTGCACAAAGACCATTGTTCCCAACGGCGATATTGATACTCAGATGCGTGACATCAAACTTTATTTCAAGGACTTCAAAGGAAAGAAGCCCGAAAACTTTACGATTGGTGAATTATAAAAATGCAAAGACGAACCCTATACATATTTTTATTATTTATATTTGCAGTAACACCTGTACTGGCTCAGACGTCAAAAGACGAAGCAAAGCTGGCCGACAATTTGAAGCAGTATTTTGCCAAATACAAACCCAAAGGCACCCGTCTGACCCAACAGCCGCGAATGCTCAGCTATGAGTTGGACAATCAGGCACAAACACTTGTCATCACCGCTGACGAATATTTTGCAGCACAGGAGTTTACACCGGAAATCACAGAACATATATACAAAAAAATCAGAGGGACGTTACCTAAGCCCTTTCGCGATTATACCATTACGGTCATGACAATTGGTATGACCATTGACGAACTCGTCCCAAACAGATTGTCGCAGAATGCCGATAAATCGAGACTCTGGGGCGATATCGACTACGACGGAGAACCTTGGGTAAAGAACATCTCAACACCCCTGAAATTAACCCACGGCCTACAGGGACGTCACCTGTCGCTATGGGCCAGTCACGGACGCTTCTACGATCAAAAGAAAGGATGCTGGCGCTGGCAGCGTCCAAAGTTGTTCGGTACCACAGAAGATCTTTTTACACAGACTATCGTTGTCCCCTATCTCATTCCCATGCTGGAGAAAGCTGGTGCTGTCGTCTTTACTCCACGCGAACGCGACTGGCAGACGGAGGAAGTCATTGTCGACAACGACGGTCCTAAGCGTAACTATTTCGAGGTCACCGCTCAAGGCAAATGGCAAACGACATCCTTTCCCGGATTTGCCTGGCACACGGGAACCTATTCGGATGGCGAGAATCCTTTCGAGGCTGGCAGTGCACGTATGACCATGACGACAAATAGCAAGTCGCGCTATTCGGTAGCTACTTACCAACCCGATTTCAAGAAAGCCGGACGTTATGCCGTCTATGTCAGTTATCAGACAATGCCCAACAGCGTTGAAGATGCATTATATACTGTCTGGCACAAGGGAGAGTGTACCCAATTCCGCGTGAATCAGCAGATGGGTGGAAGCACGTGGGTATATCTTGGCACTTTCGACTTCGACGCTGGCTATAGCGAGTTCAATCGTGTGACATTGACAAACCAAAGCGACCATCGAGGCGTTGTCACTACCGATGCCGTACGTTTCGGTGGCGGAATGGGCAATATCGAGCGTTTTGGCGAGACCAGCGGCATGCCCCGTGCAGTTGAAGGCGCACGCTACTACGGACAATGGGCCGGAATGCCTTACGCTGTCTATAGCAGTAAGGACGGACAGGACGACTATGGCGACGACATCAATGTTCGTTCCCACATGACCAATCTTCTAGGCGGTGGGTCATGCTATATGCCTACCGTTGAAGGCCGCAAGGTTCCTATTGAGCTCTCGCTGGCCGTGCATAGTGACGCCGGATATGACAAAGAGGGTGTCGGACTCATTGGTTCGTTGTCTATCTGTACCACCAATTTCCACGATGGCAAGTTGAATGCTGGCATTTCCAGGATGGCATCGCGTGACTTTGCTGATGCCCTGCTCTCAAACGAGGTGCTCGATCTTAAATATAAGTATAAGGACTGGAACCGTCGCGAGCTCTTCGACCGCAACTATTCCGAAACCCGTTTGCCTGAAGTTCCAAGCGCCATCCTTGAAACCATGTCACACCAGAATTTCCCGGATATGCGCTACGGACAAGACCCGAACTTCCGTTTCACTTTGGCGCGTTCTATCTACAAAACCATCCTTCGCTACGTCAACGACCAGCACGGGACACCGTTCATCGTCTCTCCGCTGGCTCCCAACTATTTCCGCATCGAATTTACGGGAAAGAATACCGTCCAACTGAATTGGAATGCCGTTGACGACCCCCAGGAACTGACATCAAAACCGACTGGATATATCGTCTATACCGCCATTGGCGATGCTGATTTTGACAACGGAACATACATCCGCTCAAAGACCAGCTATGAACTGGAACTGGAACCCAACGTGCTCTATCATTTCAAAGTAACAGCTGTCAACCGTGGTGGCGAGAGTTTCCCCACGGAGGTGCTGTCCGCACTCTACAATCCCAAAGCCAAGAGGACAGTCATGGTGGTGAACGGTTTCCACCGACTCTCATCGCCTGCCATTCGTAACACATCAACCGAGCAAGGCTTCGACCTCGATGAAGACCCGGGAGTGACTTATGGTCCTACGCTTGGATGGGTGGGACGCCAGATTAATTTCGACCGCAAACAGATGGGCAACGAAAACGGCGGACTGGGCGATAGCGGTGAAGAACTTGCCGGACGACTCATTGCTGGCAACGACTTCAATTACGTCAAGACCCACGCCGAAGCCATCGCGTCTGCCGGACGATACAATATCGTCAGCTGTTCCAGTGAAGCTTTAGAGACCATCATCCCCTCGCCTACCCGATATCACGCAATCGACCTGTTACTGGGTTTGGAACGCGACGACAAGCATAGCCTCCTGTATTACAAGACTTTTACTTCCACCATGCGCAGCACCCTGCAACACTATGCTTCTAATGGCGGTTCGCTGCTCGTCAGCGGAGCCTATGTCGGTTGCGACATGATGAGTGATGCCGAACGGCTATTCATGCAGAACGTCCTGAAGTGCCACTACTCCGGTCACAATATATGTGCTGACAACAATATCAACGGACTGGGCACGACATTTCAATACTGGAACCAGTTGAATGCAGATCATTATGCTGCCGTTTCTACTGACGTCCTGCAACCTGTCGGACAGGCATATCCTGCCATGCAATATGGCGACGGACGTGATGCTGCCGTTGCATACAAGGGAACCGACTACAGCTGTTTCACCATGGGATTCCCCTTCGAGTGCATCACAGATGCCCAGAAGCGAAGTTCCATCATGCGCGGACTATTAAGCTTTCTCATCAAATAACTAAAATACAATTTTATGAAGTACAAAATTCAAACTAATTCAAGTGGTACACGCAGTATCGAAATCTCTGAAGACCATCTGCAGACCATAGAACAGTATCAACTGTTTCGTGACCTTATCGACTCTAATGGCTATGTCGATGAGGATGTATTGAACAAACTGAAGTTGAACATCCGTTCATTGCTGGAGTCTGATGCTGGCAAGGACAAGCAACTGCTCGACCTCTGCCTCGATGTGGTCTATCATCCTAACATGAAGGCTTACGGTCTGCAACAGCTCGTACTACTGTTTATCAACTGGAAGGACCGTGGCAACGATAATCTCGGAACGACCACGCGCGCTTTCCAAGGAACCCCGTTCAATTAAGAAGAGGTGAGAGGTAAGAAGTAAGAGGTAAGAGATATGGCCGAGTATAGACTGACGGATTTTCTCCCCACGACAAAGAAGGAGATGGAACTGCGCGGATGGGATGAGGTTGACATCATCCTCTTCTCAGCCGATGCCTATGTTGACCATCCTTCCTTTGCCAATGCTGTCATCGGACGCACACTCGAGGCCGCTGGCTATCGCGTGGCTATCGTCCCACAACCCGACTGGCACGGTGATTTCCGCGATTTCAAGAAACTCGGACGCCCCCGCCTCTATTTTGCCATTTCGCCCGGCAATATGGACTCGATGGTGAATAAGTACACCGCCAACCGTCGTCTGCGCTCCGAGGATGCCTATTCGCCTGACGGGCGTCACGGTCTCCGTCCTGACTATCCATCCGTCGTCTATTCCCAAATTCTGCGCCAACTCTATCCCGATGTGCCTATTGTCTTGGGCGGTATTGAGGCTTCGTTGCGCCGACTCACCCATTATGATTATTGGCAGGACAAACTACGTCCGTGTATTCTTTGCGATGCTCCTGCCGACATCCTTGTTTATGGCATGGGTGAGAAACCAATGGTTGAGTTAACGCGTCGTATTGCCGACGGTCTTCCCGTCAGCGCCTGCCACGACATTCCACAAACAGTCTATCTCGCTGACAAAGTAACACGTCGTGAGGGCGATATTGTGCTGCATTCCCACGAAGAGTGCTTGCGCAACAAACGCTCGCAAGCCGAGAACTTCAGGTATATCGAGGAACAGTCGAACATGATGCACGCCCAGCGCCTGCTCCAGCCCCTGTCGTCAGCCAAAACTCCCGACGGGTCGCCGTCGGGCACCTGCGTCGTCGTCAACCCACCCTATCCGCCTATGACCACCGATGAGATTGACGCCTCGTTCGACCTGCCTTACACGCGCGTACCTCATATTAAATATAAAGGCAAACACATTCCCGCCTACGAGATGATCAAGTTCAGCGTAAATATCCATCGCGGCTGTTTCGGCGGTTGTGCCTTCTGCACCATCTCCGCCCATCAGGGCAAGTTCATTTCGTGTCGCTCAAAGGAGAGCATCCTGCGTGAGGTCAAACAAGTGATGCAAATGCCCGATTTCAAAGGCTACCTCAGCGACTTGGGTGGTCCGTCGGCCAATATGTACGGCATGCACGGGCGTAACCTCAATGCCTGCGAGAAGTGCAAACGGCCATCATGCATCCATCCGCAGATTTGTCCGAATCTGAATACTGATCACTCGAAACTGCTGGAGATTTATCGCGCTGTCGATGCCTTGCCTGGCATCAAGAAAAGCTTCATCGGCAGTGGTGTGCGCTACGACCTGCTTCTGCATCGCAGCAAAGATGAGAAGGCGAACAAAGCTGCGATGGAATACACCCGCGAACTGATTAAAAGACACGTCAGCGGACGCCTGAAGGTGGCCCCTGAACACACCTCCGACCGCGTGTTGCGACTGATGCGCAAACCTTCGTTCCAACAATTCTACGAGTTCAAGCGCATCTTCGACCGCATCTGTCGCGAGGAACATCTCAACCAGCAAATCATCCCCTACTTCATCTCCAGTCACCCGGGTTGCAGCGAGGCTGACATGGCCGATTTGGCTGTAAAGACTAAGCATCTCGATTTCCAACTGGAGCAAGTACAGGACTTTACGCCGACCCCCATGACCGTCTCCACAGAGACATGGTATACGGGCTACGACCCCTATACCCTTGAACCCGTCAAGAGCGCCAAGACCCAACAGGAGAAGCTCGCCCAACGACAGTTCTTCTTCTGGTATAAACCGGAGGAACGTCGCGGCATCGAACAGAGTCTGCGTCGCATTGGCCGTGCAGACCTTATCAACGAACTCTGTCCCTTCAATCGCCGTCGCCGCTGACTTAACGCCTCCGTTCGTGCAACGGCCACAGCACCTGTTCGTATAGCAGATACGGATTCAGCAACTGACAACGACGTTGCGGTTTCCGAATCCTTGCATCACGCTGGCCGGTAACGGTAAAATCATATCGTGACGTGTTTCCCTGGTAGTCGCGCAACAAATAGGTAAGGTGATACGGGCGCTCTTCGTCAAACGTGACAATACCGCCGTTGAAGTCGGTATGCAGAATGGGCAGTCGCATGCCCGGTTCTTTATACGACTTCATATACCAGATACGTGTATGGCGCCAATGGTCGTAGTCGCCCCATTGGTTTACTTCCGGCTGACAACTGACGGGAATGCCCGACACATCGGCAGAGAACACCTCCCGACCATCCACCGACAACTGCACATGACGCACACCATAATGATTGTACGTCGCCTCGGAATAGTCATCGGCCCACAATGCGAAGCCTACCCTGCCCCATGCTGTAAATTCGCGGGAGAGTGTCCACGTCGTGCTATGTTTCTTGACGTCAGGCTGTCCGAAACCAAATGTTTGTTTCGTCGCACCGCCGTTAAACAGCCCTTCACCCACTACGGGAACAGCCATAAACGAATGTGCCTGCGGAGCCACCGTGTCGGCAATAAACTGCGCCAGTTTCTCCATCGGGTCTATCATTACCCACGTATTCGTGTCGTGCAATTCCAGATGCAGGTGCGGCCCCGTCGAGTGACCAGTATTGCCGCTGAGGGCAATCAAGTCGCCACCTTTCACGGGCAATTGGTCTGCAGCATATCGAAAATCCAGCGTGTCGCGCCAACCCGTTCGTTCAAACAATTGTTCATATTTGTCAGCAAAGCGCTTCAAATGGCAATACACGCTCGTCAGTCCGTCAGGATGGTTCACATAGATGGCATTGCCGAAGCCGTACTTATTAACGGTGATGCGGCTGACATAACCATCGGCAATAGAGAAAATCTGCTTGCCCTCCTGGTTGTCTGTCTTCACGTCTATTCCTCCGTGGAAATGCCACGGGCGAGGCTCACCGAAATTTCCTGCCAGCACGATGTCGTAATCCACCGGCGACTGATAGTCCACGCTATGATTACTGACAGGCTCGGCATCGTCGCCACAGCCTGTCAGCAATAGAAAACAGCATGCTAAAAAATAACTTTTAACTTTCAATTTTCAACTTTAAACTTTATCAGCATGCCTTAAAGCTCATATCCAATCCCTTTACCGAGTGGGTCAGAGCACCCACTGAGATAAAGTCGACGCCCTGCTCCGCATAGTCGCGGATGGTGTCAAACGTAATGCCACCGCTCGACTCCGTCTCAAAGCGACCGCCAATAATATCTACGGCCTTCTTTGTGTCGGGAACGCTGAAATTGTCCAACATAATACGGTCCACGCCGCCGTGATCCAACACCTGCTGCAGTTCGTCAAACGAGCGAACCTCTATTTCAATCTTCAGCTTCAAGCCCTTCTCGTCCAAGTACTTATGGCAGCGGTCAATGGCGTTCACAATACCGCCAGCGAAATCCACATGGTTGTCCTTCAGCAGTATCATGTCAAACAATCCGATGCGATGGTTGCAGCCACCGCCAATCTTCACGGCCTGCTTCTCCAGCATGCGCATACCTGGCGTCGTCTTACGGGTGTCAAGCACGCGAGTCTTCGTACCCTTCAGGCGCTCCACATATTTGTCCGTCATGGTGGCAATACCACTCATGCGCTGCATGATGTTCAACATAAGGCGCTCCGTCTGTAACAGTGAGCGCACGCGGCCCGTGACAATCATGGCGATGTCGCCCTTCTTTACACGTGAACCGTCGCCCATCAACACCTCGACCTGCATGTCGGGGTCGAAACGGCGGAACACTTCCTTGGCTATCTCCACACCTGCTAAGATTCCGTCCTCCTTGATGAGCAGGTGCGACTTGCCCATCGCGTCCTCAGGAATACAACACAACGTGGTATGGTCACCGTCGCCGATGTCCTCTGCAAACGACAAATCTATCAGTCTGTCAACCAATTCTTCTACACTTAACATAAGCCTTGTCTTTTTACTTTCTTACCTTCTTACCTTTTTACCTTTTTTACTTCTTCATGTACTGGTCCTTAAACAGATACACGCCAATGCCCACGCGCAGGCCATAGCACGTATAGTCGAACTTCTTCGTCGAGATGTCGAAATAAAGCTCTGGCTCCAGCGTCACCGTACGACTCAGGAAGAAGGCGTAGCCCAACTGGAACGACGGCAGCAGGTCGTTGTAGCTATCGTTACTATGCTTAAATTTCAGTCCGGCACCAAGGTACAGGCCATTCTGCACGATGTAGTAGCGTGCTCCGGCACCCACCACCAGCGCGTCGGGACTTTTATCCCAATGGTCGAAGCCAAACTCGCCCAAAGCCATCAGGTTGTCCTCAAACATGTAGCCCAACTTGGCGTTCAGTCCAAAATGGAACTCCTTGGTCTGGTTACTGATATCGAGGCCCGACATCGATGCACCAATGTATCCCTTACCCTGTTCAAACTGTGCGTTGGCAGCAATACTCATCACCAGCGCCACCACGATAAATGCAATTTTCTTCATAGTCATTATTATATTTTATATGTTAACGTTCAATGTTTTCTTGTACCAAACGGCAAACCACACCAGCGATACAATGACAGCACCGGAGGCGGTTAACCATATAGCCGTATCATCCAGCGTGAAGAGTTTCACGCAGAATAGGTAAGACGTACAGACAGCCGTCATGAATATAGCTGGTATAAGCGTAACCACGAAAGGTTTCTTATGGCGCACCAAGTAGACCGTTATTGCCCACAGCATAAAGACGGCCAGCGTCTGGTTGGACCAGCCAAACCAGCCCCAGATGGTCTCAAAGCCCTTGGCGTCGGACATCTGCCAGGCCAACAGGGCTATGGCACCTGCAAACATCGGGATGCACACTGCCAAGCGATTGCGGATGGGACGCTGCTTCAGATGAATGAAGTCAGCAATAATCAGGCGGGCAGAACGGAATGCGGTATCGCCACTGGTGATGGGCGCTGCCACGACACCAAGCAAAGCCAAAATGCCGCCAACGATACCCAGCCACTCGTTGCACATCTTGTTGACGATAGACGGTGCATCACCTACAGCAGCTGCACCGCCGGCAATCTGCTCGTAGCCCGGCGTAGGCTGGTCGTAGAAGAAATACATGGCCACCGTAGCCCATATCAGAGCAACCAAACCCTCGGTAATCATAGCACCATAGAAAATGGGGCGACCCATCTTTTCCGACTTCACGCAACGCGCCATCAGAGGACTCTGCGTAGCATGGAAACCACTGATGGCACCACAGGCAATGGTGATGAACAAAGCGGGGAATACGCTTGCCGACGTCAAAGGCTCGACGGACAATCCCTCCCAAATCTCAGGTAAATCGGGCATCTTCACAAACAGCATTACCATCAGGGCTGCAGCCATAAAGAGCAGCGAGAAGGCGAAGACCGGATAAATCTTACCGATAATCTTGTCGACAGGCAACATCGTGGCAATGATGTAATAGAAGAAGATGGCCACCGACCAATAGACGTACTCCATCTGCATCTGTCCTTGCTGAGCAGCTACGGCGTCGGCACCGGTCATGTCGCCCAGAATCTTGGCAGGGCTATAGACAAACACCACACCCACCATCACCAGCAGGAATACCGAGAACACCAGCATGATGCGGCGAGTTGTATCACCCAGATAGCTACCAATAATCTCGGGCTGGTTGGCACCACCGTGACGCATCGACAACATACCGCTGAAATAATCGTGTACGGCACCGGCAAAGATGCAGCCGAACACAATCCACAGATACGCCACCGGTCCGAACTTCGCACCCATGATAGCACCGAAAATCGGGCCCGTGCCCGCAATGTTCAGGAATTGAATCATGAAAACCTTCCAGTTCGGCAACACGATATAGTCCAATCCGTCGGCCTTTGCCACAGCTGGAGTTTTGCGGTCATCAGGTCCGAACACCTTTTCCACAAAACGCCCGTACAACAGATAACCCAGAATCAGAGCCACCAGGCTCACACTAAATGAAATCATCTTTTCTCTTTTATTTATTTACCAATTT
>JAEEGF012470557.1_pt1 | contig 10490 bp, 5 predicted proteins | sample 9134171 | NCBI WGS metagenome assembly JAEEGF01 (sample SAMN16246542, study PRJNA631951) | gut metagenome | biome: gut microbiome; feature: rumen; material: AP-attached | host: Bos | place: Iran: Karaj | collected 2018-10 | reverse complement strand
TGATCAGATTCAAGAAGTTCCTGCTCGGTGAAAACGTCAGCATGAACGGCAAGACAGGCGATCTGAACGGGGACGGAAACGTGAACCCCACCGACCTTATCCGTCTGATGAGATATCTGCTCGGCGAAGCAGTAGAGCTCCACTAACAGAGTAAACTCTTGTTAGAAAGGAGAACTGCTATGAAACAGATAAAACGAAAACTTGCGCTTTTACTGACTGTTATAATGGTACTTGCTCAGCTCCCGTCCGCAGCTTTTGCGGACGGGGAGGGGGCAGGCCCCACAATTACTCTGTCAGATGAAAGCGCCAAACAGGGCGAAAGCGTGTCCATGTCCGTCGATATTTCGGATAACCCGGGACTGATGGTCATGATGTTCACAGCAAGCTACGATTCCGGCAGGCTGGAGCTTACAGGTATATCGGCTGAAGGCATCAGCGGCTGGGATGTGAGCGGAGACAGAATGCTTTGGCTCGGAAGCAATAACAACGATTTCAACGGTACTATATTAAAGCTGAATTTTAAGATCCTCGAAACCGCAGCTGCGGGTACAGTGCCCGTGACACTTGTCTGCATCCCGGGAGATATGGCGGATCACGAGGAAAATCAGTATACGCCGGATATCAAAGCCGGCAGCGTGACCATAATCGGCACGCCCATTATGGGTGGCGGCGGTACGGACAGCGGTTCAGGTTCCACTGATCCCGGTTCCTCTGGCGGATCCGGAAGCGGTTCTGGCTCCGGCGGCAGCACTGGCGGCTCCGGTTCTTCCGGCTCAGCAGCCGGCAGCGAGACCGAAGCAACAGGCACAGCTATCAAGCCGCCCCTGTCCCAGCTGACCATAGACTTTGAGGACGTACCCAGAAACGCATATTACTACACACCCGTGGTCTGGGCCTTCCACCACGATCCCCAGATAACCGACGGCAAGAGCAAGACAAAGTTCGATCCCCTGGGCACCTGCACCAGAGGCGAAGTCGTCACCTTCCTGTGGAGAGCGGCGGGCTGCCCTGAACCCAAGAGCCTGAAGAATCAGTTCACCGACGTAAAGGAAACAGATTACTTCTTTAAGCCCGTACTCTGGGCCGTTGAACAGGGCATAACAGAGGGTACCAATGCGGCAAAGACCCATTTCTCCCCCTGGACCACCTGCTCCACGGCGCACATCATAACCTTCCTCTACCGTTCCATATACACCGGCCGCGACGGCTGGTATACGGAGGCAGGGGACTGGGCAAATGGTTTCGGAATGCTCAGCGAAACGGGCCTGCTGACCGATCCCAACGAAAACTGCCCACGCGGCGCTGTCGTGACCTTCCTCTACAGATGGTCACAGCAGCAGTAGACCCGCAAAAAACTATTCAGGAGGTAATTCCATGAAAAGAACCAAACGGAGGATATTATCACTTATCCTGTGTCTGCTGCTGTGCATAGCGATGCAGCCCATACCTGCATTCGGCGCCACCATTACAGACACTCCGGTGCTGTCAGTCGTATATGCAGAAGGTGCGCCCGGAGAAGATATCTCTGTGGATATCGACATCTCATCCAACCCCGGAATAATGGGTCTGAAGTTTACAGTAGACTATGATGACAGCTACATGACGCTGACCGGCTTCACCGATGGAGAATTCACCGGCTGGCAGAGAAACGGAAACAGTTTCATCTGGGTCGGCGGAGCGGATTCAGACGTCGAGGGCACCATTATAAGCCTCATTTTTACAGCAGACACAGCTGCAGTTTCGGGCGATTACAACGTAACGCTCAGCTGCGGGACCGAGGATGTGGGCAACCATGCCGAGGATCTTTTCATCCCCCAGTTTCTGGGCGGCGTGGTACACATTCATAACTGGAGCCAGGTAACTTATACCTGGGCAGCGGATAACAGCACAGCATCTGCTTTCCGCAGCTGCGACGCACCAAACGCGTGCGTGGAAGAAGAGACTGTGGATGTGGTGGCAACGATCACCACTCCCGAGGCCTGCGAAAGCACCGGCTGGACCACATATGTGGCCACCTTCAGCAATGCGGCCTTTGAGGAGCAGACCAAGGTCCTGAACGACCGTCCCGCTCTTGGACATGACTGGAGCGAGGTCAGCTATACCTGGGCAGATGATCACAGCACGCTGACGGCCTCCAGAAGCTGCGGCAACGATGCGGCACACGATGAGGAGGAAACGGTTTCCGTCACCGCAGCTGTGACCACGCCTGCAGCCTGCGAAAGCAAGGGCTGGCATACCTACAGCTCTGCTGCATTTACAAACACAGCCTTCACCGCGCAGGTACTGGCGCTGGAGGACATCGACGCTCTGGGACACGCCTGGAGCGAGGTCACCTACACCTGGGCGGCTGATCACAGCACCGCCAGTGCCATCAGGACCTGTCAGAACGATGGAACCCACGTGGAGAGCGAGACTGTGAACGTGGTTACGGACACTATTCAGGAGCCCACCTGCACGGAGCCCGGGACCCACGGCTATGTGGCCAACTTCACAAATCCTGCCTTTGAGCAGCAGAGCATAACACTTGGGGACATCCCCGCCAAAGGCCATGACTACGGAGATCCCGTATACACCTGGGCTGCTGATTACAGCACCGCTTCAGCTGTTAAGACCTGCAAACACGACGCAAGCCACGTGATAAGCGAGACAGTGAACAGCACCAGTGTTGTGGCGACTCCCGCGGCCTGCGAGGCCAAGGGCTGGACCACCTATACGGCTGCATTTACCAATGCGGACTTCGTACAGCAGACACAGACCGTGGAGGACATCGATGCTCTTGGACATGACTGGGACACCCCGACCTACACCTGGGCGGCTGACAACAGCACCGTGTCCGCTATTGCAGTCTGCAAGAACGATCCGAGCCACGTACAGACCGAGACTGTTAACACAGTTATTTCCATCATCAAGGAGGCAACCTGTGAGGAAGATGGCAAGGAGGGCTTTGTAGCCACATTTACGAAGGAGCCCTTCGAGACCCAGAGCAAGGAGCTTAACAGCATTCCTGCCATCGGTCACGCATGGGGCACGCCCACTTATACCTGGGCTGAGGATAACAGCACTGTCACTGCGATCCGCATCTGCGGAAATGACGCAAGCCATGTGCAGAGCGAGACCGTTAACACCGTGGGCGTGGCAACCACCCCCGCAGCCTGCGAGGCCAAGGGCTGGACCACCTATACCGCCAGCTTCACCAACACCGCCTTCGCGGAGCAGACCAGAACTGCTGAGGATATCGAAGCTCTCGGTCATGACTGGGGCACACCAAGCTATGAATGGTCTGAAGACAACAGCACTGTTACAGCTTCTGCCATCTGCACAAGAGATGCCAGCCACGTGCTCACGGAGACTGTGAACACCACCAGCCAGGTATCCAAGCAGCCCACCACGGAAGAGAAGGGCGAGACCACCTGGACAGCTGAGTTCACCAACGATGTGTTCAAGGCTGCGCCGCCTGAACCCAAGACCGAGGAGAACATCCCCGTAAGAGTTCAGACAGCAACCATGCCTGCCGGCGGAGGCTTCACCGGAAGCAAGGAGATAGCTCTGGAGACTGACGTCACAGGCGCCGCCATCTACTACACCACAGACGGCAGCGACCCCGACGAGAACAGCACTCTGTACACAGAGCCCTTCACCATCACAAGCACTACTACAGTAAAGGCAGTGGTGGTGCTGGATGGCTACAGCAACAGCGAGATCACAACAGCGGTCTACACCGTCTACAGCTATTCTGATGATGACGACGAGCCCGCTCCTCAGCCCGAGCCTGCCATCGAAGTTCCCGACTACGTGGACGTTCCCGAAGGCAGCTACTACGAGGACGCCGTGGACTGGGTAGTCGGAAACGGGATCATGGAAGATTCAGACGAAGAACACTTCAAGCCGGAGAACCCCGGCACCCGCGCTCAGCTTGTGTACTACATCTGGGTGGCAGCCGGTTCTCCTGAGCCCACAAGCTCCACGAACCCCTTTGAGGACGTCCACGAGAGCGATGATTACTACACCGCAGTTCTGTGGGCAGTAGAGAATAATATCGCACAGGGCACAAGCGCCACCACTTTCAGACCTGACAAGTCCGTGACCCGCGCCCAGACCATAACCTTCATCTATCGCGCTATGGGCTACTTCGTTGATGCTGTAAGCCCCTTCGAGGATGTTCCGGAAGAAAGCTACTACTTTGACGCTGTCAACTGGGCTTACGCTGCCGGTGTTACAGAAGGAACCAGCACCAACAAGTTCAGCCCCGAAGAGTACTGCATCAGGGCTCAGATAGCCACTTTCCTCTACCGCACCTACAGTGAAAAGTAAGAGAAGGGCGAACGACACAGAAATAACAGAAAAGACCCGGGACTATCCCGGGTCTTTTCCTTAAGGAAGTTAATTATCACTAAAGGAGTTTGTCAAAATGCGTCTTTCTTTATCGCAGCTAAAGCATAACTCCCTTGTGTAAAGAAAATGTGTAGAAGCTGTAAAGCTTTGACCATGTATTCTTGTGAATTAGTTCATAAAAGATTGACAAATAGTTATCATTTATTTATAATAATTTGAAACGGAATAGGGAGATATATTCATTTTCTATATCCGGATACAAATTTTTTCTTGCAAAAGAACATTGTTGCAGGTAAAATTATAAAGTGTTTTTGTTAATGTTATCCGTTTTCAAAAGCACCAAAAAAAGTATGTGAAGTAGCATAAACTTTAAAAATCTAAAATGAGAGGAGATAAAACATGAATTTTAGAAAGATTTTATGCTTAGTTCTCTCTCTTGCAATGGTTCTTTCCCTTGCCGCTTGCGGTAAGCAGGAAGAGCAGCCTCAGCAGCCGGATGAACCGGAAGTTGTTGAGGTCACCTATGTAAGAGGAGACGAAGAAGAAGCTTACGAGGAATCCCTCGGTGGATACGAGAGCCTCGTAGAGAAGGCAAAGGCAGCCAAGACCATCGACGAGAGATTCGTTCTCTTCGCTCAGGCTGAGGCTTACCTGCTGGATTCCGCAGTAATGCTGCCCACCACCACTCAGGGCGGTGCTTACACCATTTCCAGAATCGCCTACAGAACCGTTCCCTATGTAAACTGGGGCAACGACGACGACAGATGGAAGGGCATCATCATTTCCGACGAGTTCATCAGCAAGGAAGAAAGAGCTGACCTCATCGAAATGTGGAACAAGGCAGTTCTCGGCGAAGCTGAGTATGATCCCGCTGCTTATCTTGAAGGCAAGGGTCACACCATCGTTAAGGACTACAAGACCACCTTCTCCACCGCACCCGTAACTCTGGATACCCTGAACACCTCCAGCCAGTCCGATACCGAGATCCTGGTAAACTGCACCGATAACCTGGTACAGTACAACAACCTGGGTCAGATGATCCCCGCACTGGCAGAGAGCTGGGAAGTATCCGCAGACGGACTCACCTACACCTTCCACATCAGAGAAGGCGCTTACTGGTCCACCTCCGAAGGCACCAAGTATGCTGAAGTTACCGCAGCTGACTTCGAAGCTGGCTTCAGACACATGCTGGACGCTCAGGCAGGACTTGAATGGCTGATCGACGGCGTAGTAAAGGGCGGTACCGATTACTATGCAAACGGCGGCAGCTGGGACGATGTAGGCTACAAGGCTACTGACAAGTACACCCTGACAGTTACTCTTGAGCAGCCCATTTCCTACTTCATGACCATGCTTACCTACTCCTGCTTCAGCCCCATCTGCAAGGACTTCTATGAAGCCCGCGGCGGCGTTTACGGCGTAGATGAGTTTGCCAACAGAAACACTGATACCTACAAGTTCGGCGAAGCTACCGATGTATCCTCCCAGGTTTACAACGGCGCATTCCTGCTCCAGAAGCTGAACTCCGACTCCGAGATCGACGTAGTTAAGAACCCCAACTACTATGATCCCGACAGCGTAAAGATCAACAGCATCACCTGGATCTTCGATGCAGGCGAGAACCCGACTCAGCTCTACAAGGACGTTTGCGACGGCGTTTATGCCGGCACCGGCCTTTCCGAAGCTGCAGGTACTCTGACTCTTGCAAAGAATGACGGCAACTTCGACAAATACAGCTACATTTCTGATACTACTTCCACATCCTACTTTGGCGGTCTGAACCTTGCCCGTGGTACCTATCAGCTGGAATCCGGCGCAGTTAAGTCCCCCAAGACCGAACAGCAGAAGATCGACACCAACACTGCACTGCAGAACAAGAACTTCCGTAAGGCCATCCTGATGGCATTCGACAAGAAGGCTTACAACGCAGTTTCCAGAGGCGAAGATCTTGCACTCACCAACCTGAGAAATATGTACACTCACCCTGAATTCGTTCAGCTCGAGAATGACACCACCGACAGCGAAGGCCACACCTTCCCCGCAGGCACCATGTATGGTGCAATGGTTCAGTACTACTGCGACAAGCTGGGCGCTGGCATCACCGTTGCTGACGGCGTTAACGGCTGGTACAATCCCACCGCAGCAAAGAGCTACCTCGACGCAGCTAAGGCTGAACTGGGCGACAGTGTAACATTCCCCATCACCATCGATATCGTATACCTGAGCTCTGCAGTTACCAACACCGCACAGGCACAGGCTGTTAAGAAGGTTATCGAGGAAAACCTCGGCACCGACAACGTAGTAATCAACCTGGTTGAAGCTACCACCGCAGAAGACTTCTATGCTTCCGGTTACAGAGCTTCCAACGGTGAAGCAGGCAACTTCGACCTGTTCTACGGTTCCGGTTGGGGCCCCGACTACGGCGATCCCTCTACCTATCTGGATACATTCCTCGGCAGAGGCGCTGGCTACATGACCAAGGTCATCGGTCTGTTCTAATCGTTAAGAAATCTGTTTCTTAATAAAAATCGGAGGGAGCACTGTATGCTTCCTCCGATATTGATATTATTTAAGAAGGTTTCCAATTATGAAAAAATACCTCGCAAAGCGAATCGCATTCTCCATATTTTCGCTCCTGGTAGTAGTACTGACCGTTATGACCCTGGTTTATTCCCTTATAAACCGTACCGTAATATTCCAGACGGACGATGCCTGGAACAAGCGGAGCAATAACGACAGAAGCTACTACGAGTACACCATGTACCAGAAGTACGGCTATCTGGAGTTTGTGAATTACAAGACATTTCTTGCGCAGAAGTACGAGGCAAAAGTCGGCTCGAATTATACAGCCGACAAAGCTTATTCTGCTGACAGCGCCATAATTCAGAACGAAAAAAAGTATCTGGATAATGACTCTGTAAAGGAATTCATATCCACATACGAAAACGAAGGCTACAAGATAGTCTATCTTAAGCCTATTCTATATTCCAACGGAAAAGCCAAGCCGGGCGGCACCGGCTATCTGCTGGCCACAAAGGAGCGCCACATGGTGGTAAGGCTCTGGGACTACATCAAGCAGATAATCAAGGTCGAAAGCAAAAATGATGTTCAGGATCCCACCATCACCGAGCGCTATGTGCGCTGGGAGAAGGACCCCTACAATGGCTTCTACGCCAGAGTGGGCATGGGTACTCCCCACAAGTATCAGCTCTATTTCGACAGCAGATTCCCCTTTATCCACCAGAACAAGATCCATCTGAATCTTGGTATTTCGTTCACCAAGTACAGAGGGCAGGAGATAACCGACGTTATAACTCAGCCCACAGGAGATCTGAAGACTGTCCGTACCCAGTACCCGTCAAAAATCGGTACTGACGAATATGTGGACACCGCCATCGATTTCCACAAGCTGAGCTGGAACTACGGCGAGCTCACAGAGGCTGACAAGGCTAATTATCCTGACAAGTACACCGTGGCAGGCTACCAGCGCAAGGGTCTCTCCATGCTGGAGAATTCCTTCGTCATCGGCCTTATCGCCACCGTCTGCGCCTACTTCCTGGGTCTTCCCCTTGGCATACTCATGGCAAGAAAGAAGGACAGCCTGGTGGACAAGATCGGTATGGGCTATATCATCTTCATCATCGCAGTTCCTTCCCTGGGCTACATCTTCCTGTTCGCAGCCCTGGGTACCACGGTGCTGAATCTGCCGTATAAGTTTGCAAACGCGCAGGTCAAGATACTGGCCTATGTGCTGCCCACCATCTCTCTGGCACTGCCCCAGGTGGCAGGTCTTATGAGATGGATGCGCCGCTACATGATAGACCAGATGAACTCCGACTACGTCAAGTTCGCCAGGGCAGAGGGCATGTCCGAGAGCGAGATCTTCAATCAGCACATTTCTAAGAATGCCATGATACCCATCGTACACGGCATCCCCGGAAACATACTGGGCTGCCTTATAGGCGCCATCATCACGGAGCGTGTGTACTCCGTACCCGGCGTGGGTAATCTTCTTACCACCGCAATAAACGGACACGACAACGGCATCATCATCGCCTGCACCGTATTCTACACATCACTGTCCCTGATCTCCCTGATCCTGGGCGACTTGCTCATGGCCAAGGTGGATCCGCGGATCACATTCGAAAGCAAGGCAGGTAGATAATCATGGAAAACGAAAAGAGAATCGCTGAAAACGAATTATTTACCTTCATCGACCACGACTCTATAGAATCCGAGCGCATCATCGCGCCCAGATATTCCTACTGGAGATCCGTGCTTAGAGTGTTCTTCAGGAAAAAGAGCAACTGGGTGTTCATTGCGCTGTTCGTGCTGCTTATCGGATGCTCCTTCATCATCCCGATATTCGCTCCCTACTCGCCCTACGAGAACGTAACAGTTCCCTCCACCTATCACCTGAGCCCCGCAAAGGCCATGTCATACTTTGGCGGCGGCGGACTCAAGTGGATACTGGGCTCCGGCGGCACCGGAAACTCCATCTTCTATGGCATCTGGTCATCTGCAAGGACCTCTCTGGTGCTGGCAGTAATCTGCGCAGCCATCAACATGACCATAGGCATCATAGTAGGCGCTCTCTGGGGCTACTCCAAGGGCGTGGATCAGGTTATGCTGGTCATCTACAACATCATAGCCAACGTACCGTACATACTGGTGGTAACAGTCTTGATGTATGTTATCGGCTCAGGCTTCGGCAGCTTCATCTTCGTATTCACGCTGACCGGCTGGCTGGGCATAGCCTACTTCTTCAGGACCCAGGTAATGATAATAAGAGACAGAGAGTATTCCCTGGCATCAAGATGCCTGGGTACTCCCACTCTCAGGATAGTCAGCAAGAACATCCTGCCTTTCCTGGTATCCGTAATCGTAACACTGCTGGCCTCGGAGCTGCCCAGCTACATTTCCCTGGAGGTGTTCCTCTCCTACATCGGAGCAGGCCTTTCCGCGAATGTAAACTCCCTGGGACGCATGATACAGGAAGCACAGACTGCTTTCCTTATCTACCCCTGGGAATTCTGGCCACCTGTAGCCATAGCGTCAGCAATCACCATCATCCTTTACGTTCTGGGACAGAACCTGGCAGACGCCTCGGATCCCAGGACCCACATGTAGGAGGGCAGAGCCATGTCAGAAGAAAAAAAGGTACTGCTTTCGCTTAAGAATGTGGAAGTAAAATTCAATGTAAGAGGCAGGATACTTACGGCTATCCGCAATGTATCTCTGGACGTTTACGAGCATGAATCCCTGGCCATCGTAGGCGAGTCCGGCTCCGGCAAGTCCGTTCTCACCAAGACCTTCGCAGGCATGCTGGATTCCAACGGCTTCATCTCAAACGGAAGCGTCATCTTCTCCGACGATGAGATATCCAAGACGGATCTTCAGCTTACCGGAGAAAACGAGGCCCTGCTTAAGCAGGCTCAGGAGATGATAGCAAAGCACGAAAAGCTGGAGAAGGGCGCCGTCGAATACAAAGCCTACATGGAAAAGAAAGCCGAGATAGAGCATGCCCAGAACCTGAGCTTGGAGGAAGAGGAGGACTATGCAGCCAGACTGAAGAAGCTGGAGGATACCATAGTCGACACCAAAAACTTCATTCAGACTCTTGACAGGAAAAACGCAGAGGACAGAAAGACTCTGGAGGAGAGCACCCGCAAAATAGAAGAGCTGAGCATGGAGCGCGACACTCTGGTGGCTGAGAAGGATCAGCTGGCCAAGAGCCGCGCGGAAAGCTACAAGAGCAATGCCGCAAAGGCTGAAGCCGATGCAAAGGAGCTCCAGGCTCTGCTGGATGCCAGCAAGGCCAAGATAGCTGCAGCAGGGGAGGAGACAGATCCTGCTCTCATAAAGAGAAATCAGGAGCTGGCCTACGAGGTTGTCCTTTCCCTTGCAAGGCTTTCCGCCAAGGAAAGAAGAAAGGCCATGCCAGAGCTGGACAAGGCCCTCCGCAAGGCCTTCGAGCTGGGTCTTGATCTGAACGACGACACCGTCCGCACCCAGATCTTCGAAAGCGTAGGCCTTCGCGTCCGCTATGAAGGCTACGACGAAGCCAGCAGGACTCTCCATGGCTATACCATCATCGACTGCGCCAAGGCCACGAGTCAGAAGGACTGGGAGATGATCAGAGGCCGCAGGATCGCAAC
>JAEEGF010432820.1_pt1 | contig 10490 bp, 3 predicted proteins | sample 9134171 | NCBI WGS metagenome assembly JAEEGF01 (sample SAMN16246542, study PRJNA631951) | gut metagenome | biome: gut microbiome; feature: rumen; material: AP-attached | host: Bos | place: Iran: Karaj | collected 2018-10 | reverse complement strand
AATACAACGGCAAAGGTACAAATAAGTTTTCAGTTATCAGTTTTCAGTTATCAGTTTTCGTTTATGAATGGCTGGCTGGGACTTTGTTGAATGCACAAAAAAAGGCCGCGCTGAGGCGGCCTTTTTAGGTTTGTAGGCAATGATTACCATCCAGGATTCTGTCCAATCTGCGGGTTGAGGTTATGCTGATCGTTCGGAATCGGGAACAGGATGTACTTGCCGTCGTAGATGCGCTCAGTACCGTTGTTCTTGCAGTTGATGTAACCATCGGCATCATATTTGATATCGCGAAGCAAATAGATGGGTCTACCTTCGCTATCAGTACCGACGACAACATCTGCAAAATCTCCCACATAAGCACCACGGCTCAGGTTAGGATACTTCTGAGTATCCAGCTTGTCAAGCTGGTTCCAACGCTGCAACGAGTAGTAGCGGTCGTTCATGCAGTACATCATCTCAACACGGCGCTCGCGGCGAATCTCCCAGATGATGTTGCTCACACCCATGTTGTTGGCTGGGTCAGCAGCGACATCGACAGTGAGGTGTGGCATGCCAACACGGTCGCGGAGTTTGTTGATTGACTTGTCGAGGTCGGCATTGGTGATTTGGCCGAGCTCGGCGCATGCCTCAGCATAGTCAAGCAGGATCTCAGCATACCAGAAGAGTGGTGCGTCGCTGTAGTTACCATTGGTTGCCTGGCGGGTACCGTTATCGTTAGCATACTTCACGTTGTCGAACAACATCACGCCATAGCCAGTTGAAGCGGTCGACTGAGCACCACCAAAGCGTGCGAAACCGCTGCCAGGGAACTGGAGGATGGAGTCAACAGCAGCGCTGAGGCGCGGGTCACGTTTGGCAAGTACATCAGCGATGTTGATGTGCTTGGCCTCGCCATAACCTGAGTGGTCGTCAATGCTAACAATCCTACCAACATCACTCTTGTCCAAAGCGGTTGAAGCCAGAGGCTTGCCATCGCGGAACAGATAGCTGTCAAAAGCATCCTTGGTCATACCGTTAACTTGAGTAGAACCGCAGGTGTAGTCGATAGTACCGTGAGCCATCACACCGAGCACGTAGTGCTTGTAGAGAATCATCTCGGTATTGCCCGAGAGGTCATCATCATCAAAGTTGCCCTTGTAGCTACTGTTGAGTGAATACTTGTTCGAGTTCATAATCTCAAGGCAGGCGTTCTTAGCCTCGGTGAGATAAGTGTTGGCACGACTGCTGTTCTTGGTCACATACTTGCTGTAGGTTCCCTCGAACAAGCAAATCTCGGCCTTCATAGCCAGAGCCACCCACTTGTTGAATGCAGTGCGAGAATTGTCGTTGTAAGTAATGTTGGCAATAGCGAAGTTGAGGTCATCAAGCACCTTGTCCATCACGTCGTTGCGCGGCTGGCGGGCGCCGTAGATAATTTCCTCATCGGTCGCGTCAAGCTCCTTGTCAACCCAGTAGCAGTCGCCATAGGCGCGTACCACCTTGTAGTGTTGCCAAGCGCGATACAGACGGCCAATACCAATCCAGTTGTTTTTGGCTGCTTCACTCATGTCTATTCCAGGAACTGCAGCAATCAGCGTGTTGGCACGGCGAATCTCAACGTAAGGAGTGTTCCAAACGCCTGAAGAACCAGGAACCGAGGTGAACGACCAGTTGGTGATACCGGTTGAAGCTTGGTCGTCGTTCAAAGTGTTGAAGTAGTAGTCGCCACTGCCTGATCCATAACCAGTGAATGTGTTATAGAAGTAGTTGGCAAACAACTCCACGTTAGTTTCGTTAGTGAAGTAGTTTTGCTTCGTGAATTGATCGTATGGTTCGGTATCGAGCAGATCGGAGCACGAAGTGAGCAGTAATCCTGCTGCGAAAAATAAAAATATCTTTTTCATTTTTTTGTCATTTAATTGTTTATATCTTCAGTCCTTATTAATATATAATGTGGACACCGAATTAAAGATCAATCTGGATACCAAATGAGTAAGTACGCATAATCGGGTCGATACGGCCCCAAACGCCATTACCATAATTACCTTCACCGTTGTTCATTTCAGGATCGATACCTGTGCCCTTGTTGTGGTTGATGATATCGAATGCATTGCTGATGGCAGCATACACGCGAACACGGCTCAGGTAAATCTTGCGGGTAATGTCCTTGGGAATTGTGTAACCAAGGGTGATGTTCTTCATGCGCAGGTAAGACATGTCAACAAGATACTTGGTCTGAGGATAGAAGTTGTAACGACCGCCATTCAGGATGCTGCCCGAAGCGTTACCCTGGCCAGCACCGCCACCCCACATGCGCGGGAAGTCAACGCTCTGGTCAATCACGCCGCTGGCAAACATGGCCTCGGTCACATAACTTGTCTGGTTAGCATAGAGTGCATCGGCACCACGCATCATAGGCATCACGAAGGCCGATTGAGCCCAGTAGTCGCGCTTGCCCACACCTTGCATATACAGGTCGAGGTCGAAGCCCTTCCAGCTACCGCCAATGCGCAGTGAGTACTGATAGCGGGGAGTGGTGTTACCAATCTTCTTGAGGTCGCCATGATCTTCGGGAGTACCCTTACCCCAGTCGATCACGCCATCACCATTCAGGTCCTTGAACTTGATGTCACCAGGGCCATACACAAAGCCACCGCTCTGCAGCTTGGTCTGGTTGGCTACGCCATTAGCGTAGTTCCACGAACCATCGGCATTCTGGCCGTTGAAGTCGTTGAAGTCGAAGTAGCGCTCGGTTTCGAAGCCCCAGATTTCGCCATATTCCTTACCAGTGTAGTAGGAGTTGATCAGGTTGTTGCTGTCCCACTCGGTAACCTTGGTCTTGTAGTCGCCAATCGAAGCGGTAGCATACAGATAGAGGTCGTTCATGAATTTATGACGCCAGTCGATGGTAAGTTCCCAACCGCGAGTGCGGAGCGAACCGGCGTTCTCCCATGCTGCACTTGCACCCAGCACCGAAGGCAGAGCCTTACCGGGAGCGAGCATGTCCTTGGTGTCGCGCTGATACCAGTCGAAGGTCACATTCAGGTCGCCATTCAGGAAACCGAGGTCAAGACCGATGTTGGTGGTGCGGATAGTCTCCCAAGTGAGAGATTTCGACACCAGCTTGGGCTGTCCGAAGTAGTCAAGTCTTGAAGAGCCAGTGCCAAGCCAGTTCACACCGTTACCCACTTTGCTCATGGTCTCGAGGAACATATTGTCACCAATCTCCTGGTTACCGATTGAACCATAAGAAGCACGAATCTTACCGTTGCTGATATATTGCTTCAGATTCTGGAAGTAAGCTTCTTCGCTGAAGCGATAGCCAACCGAAGCCGAGGGGAAGAATGCCCACTGGTCTCCGCTGGGGAACTTGCTCGAACCGTCGTAACGGCCATTGAGTTCTAACAGGTAGATGCCCTTGTAGTCATAGTTGATACGACCGAAGAAACCAGCCGAACCATGGTGAGTGTGATGATGCTCATAAGCATAATCGCTGTTGGTCAGCGCAAGCTCTTGCATGTTGTAGTCTTGCAAGTCATGACGCTCGTAGTAGAGATATTCCCAGTCGTCCTTGTCAACATTGGCACCGGCCATGAGGTTCAGGTTGTGTGCATCGTTGAACGAGGCTGCATAGTTGAAATAGCCGTTGAACACATGGTTCTGGAAGACGCTGCGGTCGGTCTCAATGTAGGTAGTAGTCGACAATTCAATGGGACCCTTAGGAGCCAGACCCCAAGTGTTGTAGAGCGTAGCGGGGATAGCCACACACTTGTAGTTGGTGTTCTTGCGGATAAAGGTATAGTCGCCGTTGAAGGTCAGGCCTTTCACGAGGTTCACTTTCACGAAACCTGTCATGCGCAGGTTGTTCATGTGACGCTTGGTGTCGGCAGCCTGTTTGCGATAACCAATCATGGTACGGGCGTCATACTCCATACCGTCGTCGGGATTCACGAAGTAACCATAGGGGCCAAAGAACGAACCCCAACGCCACATGTACTGGTAACCTTCCTGGCCGTAAGACTGACGGTTGTTGGGAGTGGTATAAGTGCGGTCGTTGTAAGCCACACGGGCACCCAGCAGCAACCAGTCGGTAGCCTGAGTCGATACATTCACTGCAGCGTTGTAGCGTTTCACCTTATCGGGGTTGAACTTGAACAGACCTTCACGCTGGTTGTAACCAAACGATACATAGTAGTTGGTCTTGCCAGAGTTACCGGTAACCGAGATGTTGTGCGACATAGCGGGAGCAGCATTGTTGAACATGATGCCACGCACGTCCCAGTTGGCATAGTAGCCATATTCATCATAGTCGTCGCCGTAGATCATTTCACGGTACTTAGCCTTGGTGTCACCGTGTTTCTCGATCCAACGATTCATACCAGCCTGGAACTCGGGCTTGTCCATGTACATACCAAAGAGCTCGACTTCCAGACCCATGCGCTTGTTCACATCGATAAGACCCTGTACCTGCGTGGGCACATTAGGATAGTCGGGCAGTGCGGTTGCCTGGCTCCACGAGAAGTTGTTCTTGTAAGATACCGTCACATGGTCTTTGGTCTTGGCAGTCTTGGTAGTGATGAGCACCACACCAAAGGCAGCACGAGTACCGTAGATCGAGGTCGAAGCAGCATCCTTGAGCACCGAGATGCTCTCGATGTCGTTGGTGTTCAGGTACGACAGGTTGTCGGTGGGAACGCCGTCGACAACATACAACGGAGTAGAAGTTCCGTCGTTAGACAGCGTACCGATACCACGAATCACCACGCTGGGGTCGCTGTTAAGACCACCGTCGGAGTTCAAGATGGTCAGACCGGGCACCGTACCTTGCAGCGATTTAGCCAGGTCGGTCTCGCTCTTCGATTCAAGAACCTTCGACACATCCACATTGCTCACAGCGCCGGTCAGGTTGGCCTTGCGCTGCACACCATAACCCACAACAACGACTTCGTCGAGCAGCGCGTTATCGTTCTCCATCTGCACGCGCATGCCGTTGGTGGCATCGAGCTTCACGGTCTTGTAGCCAATGTAGGAGATTTGCAACTTGGCCTTCGGACCTACTTTAAGAGAAAAATGTCCGTCAACATCCGTAGCCGTAGCACGAATGGTTCCAATCTCGGCAATGCTGGCGCCGATCACAGGTTCACCGTTCTCGTCGACAACAGTACCGCTCACAGTAGTGGTGTTGGTGTTCACCACCTGTGGCGCCGGGGCAGCGCTAACAACACTGCTTCCCATGCCACATGCCAGAAAAAGTGCTCCAATAAGAGCAAGCTGTTTTTTCATAAGCGTGATTGTTTTAGTTATACAAAATAAAAATCAAATTAATCACTCGTTTTGTCATTACTATGCCCGAAAAATGTCAAAAGGCCCATGTCGCTGAAATCCCAACCTGCTCATTTTCAGGATTTCATTACATCGCCTTTATCCTTTTTTAACCTCTAAAAACAAAGTATCCAGACATAATAGTGTTTATGTTAAAAGCCTACCGGGCATTAGACCGGTACTTTTGGCTTTAACTGTTTACGAATGCAAATTTCAGTTTTATTTGTGAATTATCCAAATATTTATTTATTTTTTTTGCATTTCCTATTGTAAAAAATTGTTTTGCGTCACTTTTTTAGCACTTTTCGGTTTTTTTCTCGTCATTATGGGTTCTTTTCAGCAATATTGAGGAGTTGACCCAAATTATCTTCCCATTTTCCAATTAGTTTATTCTTCCATACCATTCGGTCGTTTGTTAAAATTCCTAATTATTTCTCACAAACCCTTATCGAGGCATATTTGATTTAACATAAACACTATTATGATTGACTTCCTTTTTTGGAGTTTTTCGCCCAAATTTCAAATTTTAGAAACAAAATCTTAAAAAAAATCAAAAAAAATTTGCATTTCTCGAATATTTATCACAATTTTGTACCTAATTTGTTGGAAGTCGCTTTGATTTTCATGTCGAATTCGAGGCAATTTTTTAACAATTGAGTGTAAGACTTTATGATTTCTAATCTTTTTTATATTTAAACTCACAACAAAAAACATGTGCGTATGAAAAAACAATGTGTATTGTTAGCTTCGCTCATCTTTGCCTGCGGTGCTCCTGTTGGGCTGACAAGCAGTCAGTCTGATTGTGGCTTCGTGGCAATGGCGCAAAGCAACAACGGTAAAGTGACCGGCGTCGTACGCGACGCTAATGGCGAACCGTTGATCGGCGCGACTGTTAAGGTCAAGGGTACCAACCAGGGTACCGCCACCGATGTCGACGGTAAGTATTCAATCAAGGCTGCCCCTGGCAGCACGCTTGTCATTTCCTACATTGGCGCCACGCCTCAGGAAGTGAAAGTTACCGGTTCAGTGATGGACATTGACATGGTCAACGGCACCACCAACCTCGACGAGGTTGTGGTAACCGCTCTCGGCATCAGGAAAGACCGCAAATCACTGGGATATGCTGTCGATGACCTGAAAGCCGAAGAACTGATGCGTAACAAGACAGCTAACGCCATCAACTCGCTCTCCGGTAAGATTGCCGGTGTGAACATCACTCAGTCGTCAGGTGCTGCTGGTTCGGGTGCTCAAATCATCCTGCGTGGTGGTACATCACTGGCCGAGAACCGCGACAGTCAACCACTGTTTGTGGTGGATGGTGTCATCTACGACAACTCAGCAGGTGTTGTGGGTAACTCTGCTTTTGATGGTATCATGAACAGTGCCACCACTTCTTCGAACCGTGTGATGGACATCAACCCCGAAGACATCGACAACATGAGTGTGCTGAAAGGTCCTGCTGCAGCAGCTCTTTACGGTTCGCGTGCTGCCAACGGTGTTGTGATCATCACCACCAAGAAAGGTAAAGAAGGTCACACCGAGGTGAACTTGAGCACCAAGTTAATTGCCTCAATGGCCAGTAGCCTTCCCAGTTATCAGAAAGATTATAGCCGTGGCTATATCAGCGAGAACTTCGCCAAGACCGGTGAATTCACTGGTCTGGAGAACAAGACCGACTCTTATAACTCGTGGGGACCCCGCAATGCCGCCAACACTCCCATCTATGACAACCTGAAGAACTTCTTAGAGACAGGTATCATTTGGGACACCAATTTGAGCGTCAGCGGTGGTACTAAGAACAGCAACTACTTCCTGAGTGGTTCATTCTATGATCAGGATGGTATTGTTCCCACCACAGGTTACAAGAAGACCACCTTCCGCTTCAATGGCGACCACAAGGTGGGCAACTTCACATTCAGCGCAAACGCTGCCTACAGTGATGCCCGCACTACCAAGACTTTGACCGGTGCCGCCCTCTACAACTCAAGTGGTACAGGTGCCCTCTACGCCGCCTACAACTGGTCTCCCGTTGATGACATGAGCCACTATCTGGATGAGAATGGCCTGCGTTACCGACTGATTCCCGGCCTCGATCCTTGGGATGAACGCGACAACCCCTACTGGATTGTCAACAAGAACAAGATGACCGACAAGACCGATCGTTTCACCGGCAATGTCAATGTGAAATGGGATCTGTTCGACTGGTGGTGGATCAGCTACCGCATGGGTGTTGACTCTTACACTACCGAGAGCGCCAATCAGATTGCTCCCGACGGTGCTATCAAGCAGGTATGGCAGAATGGTATGTATAGCAACAATACATACAAATATCGCTACCTGAGCAACAACTTGATGACCAACTTCAACAAGCAGTTTGGTGACTTCAATGTTAACCTGATGTTAGGCGGATCGACCGACTACATCAAGACCCGCACCGACTATGAGCGCGCATGGAACTTTATCGTTCCTGGAATTTATAGCTTTGACAATGCACGCCAGAGCGACCAATCGTTCAAACATGCCACCAGCAAGAAGCGCATGGTTTCACTCTTCGGTGAGTTCCGCATCGACTGGCGCAACGCCATCTTCCTGACTGTTACAGGCCGTAACGACTGGTCATCTACTCTTCCCAAAGAGAACTGGAGCTACTTCTATCCCAGTGTGAGCGGTGCCATCGCCTTCACCGAATTCTTCCGTGAGAGCCTGCCCGAATGGCTGAGCTTCGGTAAGATTCGCGCCAGCTGGGCCGAGGTAGGTAAAGACACCGATCCTTATGGAACTTACACTTATCAGTGGCCTGTTGGCTCTTATATCAATGGAGCCGTAGGTTTGGGTAACAGTTGGTCGCGTGGCAATCCATTCCTGAAACCTGAGCGTACTCGCTCAACTGAGGTGGGTCTGGAACTGCGCTTCCTCCAGAATCGCTTGAAATTCGACTTCGCTTACTACACCAACAACTCATTTGACATGATTGTGTCGCCGCGTACAGCTCAATCTACAGGTTATATCTTCTGCGCAACCAATGCCGGTAACATTTACAACAAGGGTATTGAAATCAGCCTGAGCGGCATACCCATTCAGACTCCCGACTTCACATGGGAAACCGGTATCAATGTGGCAGGTAACCGTGGTAAAGTGGGCGACCTGATTCAAGGTCTTGATGTGATGTACTTGACCGATGTGCAGTATGGTAGCGCTAAAGCAGCCAGCTACAATCATGGTCACTTTATGGGTATTGAAGGTACCGAGTGGACCCGCAATGAAGATGGCAAGCTCATTCTGGACAAGAATGGCTTCCCCACCACTAACAGCGTGGCTCATGAAGTGGGTAACCGCGAGTCGAAGTTCTATGGCGGTTGGAACAACACCTTCACCTATAAGAACTGGACCTTCAACATGCTGTGGGAATTCCGCGTTGGTGGCGATGTGTTCAACGGCACCAAGTATGCCATGTCGATGAGCGGTGTGAGCAAACTCTCTGGCGACTGGCGCGACCAAGAACTCACAATCAGCGGTGTTAACGCTAATGGCGATGAGGTTACCCACACATGGAAAGCCGACGAGATTTACATCTTTGACGGCAAGGAGAAGAGCGGCTATAACATTATTAAAGACTACTACACTGGTGCTTATAACTATGAGACCCGCAACTGGATAACCGATGTTAACAGCCTGCGTCTGCGCACGATTTCAATCAGCTACGACATTCCCAAGTCGTTCCTCGAAAAGACTAAGATTATCAAGCGCGCCATGATTACAGCAAGCGCACAGAACCTGCTGCTGTTCACCAACTATGACGGTGATCCCGAGGTGGCCGCTTCAGGTGCCGGTATCGGTGGTTCGTCATCGGTAGGCTTTGACTACTGTGGTGTTCCCGCTACCCGTAGTTTCTCGTTTGGTATAAACTTGACTTTCTAACTAATCGTTGTTAAATCTTATAATTCTTATTAATATGAAAGTATTCAAATCATTTATAATTGGGCTCATGGGAGTTACCATGCTTTCGTTAGCTTCATGCAACGATTGGCTGGATGTAAACGAGAATCCCGACAGTCCTTCGTCGCTGGACGTTGAATATCAACAGCGTCTCGCACACATTGAATTCTACACCAATAGCGGTTTGCAGTTTAGTGCATGGCGCACGACAATGGCCATGGGCGACTGGACTCGCTACTATAATGGAGGTAACTATTGGAAAGTATCTTATTGGTGCCCCGTTGATGGTCAGGTGACAACAACCTACCAGTGGTGGTTTGTAGGCGCATACACTAATGTGCTTGACATGATTGAGAAAGCCGAGGCTGCCGAGAACTGGCAATATGCCGGTGTGGGTCGCCTGATCAGAGCATACGGTTTCATGGCTATGACCGACCTCTATGGTGAGATGCCCTATACCTATGCAGCAGATATCAACACTGCAACTCCTGAATATGACGACGGCAAAACTATTTATCTGGGTTGCCTCAGTGATATCGACAAGGCCATTGAGTACCTTGAGAAAGGTAACAGCCAGGATGCCTTATTACCCAAGCTCACAGCTGGTGAAGACTGGTGGAATGGTGGTGACCTCAACAAGTGGATCAAACTCGCTTATATGTTGAAAGCTCGCTGGATCAACAAATTGAACAAGAAGGGTGCCGGCAGCTACAAGGAAGGCAAATATGATGCCGCCGAAATCCTCAAGTGTCTCGACAAGGCTATGCAAAGCAATGCCGACAACACTATAGTCAACAACACCGATGACAACGGTCCCACACACGATGTGCTGGGATGGGATGAGCCTGTTGACTCCTCGCCCTTGTTCTCGGTTTGCGGTATGAACGCTGGTTACATGGTAACCAAGATGCTCTATGACAACCTGACTAACTTTGGTGGCTATGGTGTGGAAGACCCGCGTGCCGACCACATTATTCCTTGGGCATACTGCACCAATAAGGATGCCGATTCACGCACCGATGTGAAGTGGGTTGGCAATTGGCGCCGTTCGCTGGGTGTTGACATGGCCAGCGAAATCAACAGTCAAGGTGGTCCCTTGCGTGCCGCATACAACAAAACAACCAATAGCTGGTACATTGACTCCAAGTCAGAAGCTCGCTTGGGCGACACCGTCTATGTTGAGTGCACCAGCTACTGCAAGGGTTACTTTGGCAATCCAAGCATTATGTATCGCCGTGCCGGAGCAAGTGTTG
>JAEEGF011375257.1_pt1 | contig 10492 bp, 5 predicted proteins | sample 9134171 | NCBI WGS metagenome assembly JAEEGF01 (sample SAMN16246542, study PRJNA631951) | gut metagenome | biome: gut microbiome; feature: rumen; material: AP-attached | host: Bos | place: Iran: Karaj | collected 2018-10 | reverse complement strand
TCCCGGGCATGCAGGGTTGTCCGCATGACCACATCAACGCCGGTAAGGCCGTTGCATTCCTCGAAGCTCTGCAGCCGGAATTCCAGACCTACGCCAAGAACGTCATCAAGAACGCTCAGGCTATGTCCGATGAAATGCAGAAGCTCGGTTACAGGGTTATTAGTGGCGGTACCGACAACCACCTCATCGTTGTCGATATGACTTCTCAGGGTGTTTCCGGTAAGGAAGCCGAAGTGGCCATGGAAAAGGTCGGCATCTCCTGCAGCCGCTCCACGATTCCGTTTGATCCGCGCAAGCCGATGGACCCGTCCGGTGTCCGTCTCGGTACGCCTGCTATCACGACTCGTGGCTTCGACGAAGAAGACACTCGCGAAGTGGCCCGCATCATCGACCGCGCTATCAAGGCTAAGGACGACGATGCTGCTCTCGCCAAGATCCGTCAGGAAATTGTCGAACTCTGCAAGAAGCACCCCTTGTATAAGTAATTAGCGCCTTCGGTGCGAAAAATTAAGGAAAGTGGTTCGCGTTTGGCGGACCGCTTTTTTTATCTTTACCGCATAAACAAGAGGTTTTATGCAGTCCTGGACTGAAATCAAGAAGATCGAGAACCCGACCGAAGAACAGCAGCTCGAGGCGGTGAAACTCAACTGGTATGCCATCAGCCTTATCGAGAACCCGACTGTGGCCGCGCAGAAGGCGGCGTTTGCACAGAACGTGCAGGCGATTCTCTACGTTAAAAACGGCCTTTGCGAAGATTTGAAGGTGGCGCTCAACGCCCTCGACGAGCCCGCGCTCCTTGCCGCGGTGAACGGCGACCCGAATATTCTCAAGTTCGTGACGAACCCGGAACTTCTCAAGGCCGCGGTGCGCAGCGACTGGAAAATCGTAAAGAAGATTGACAACGCGGGCGAGGACTTGTGGGCCGAGGCGGTGCGTGCAAGCGCCGATGCCGTAAAGGCTGTGCCCTTCATGGGCGAAAAGATCCAGGCGGCGCTCGTGGAACGCGACTGGCATGCCCTGCAAGATATCGTGCGCCCGTCGGCTGCTGTCGTGATTGCCGCGGTGAAGCAGGACTACCATGCTTTCGAATTTGTGAGTATCAAGGACCGTACGGAGCCGGTGCAGCTTGCCGCCGTGCGTACGGACTGGCGTTGCATTCAGTACTTGCAGCGTGCATCCGAGAAGGTGCAGATGGAGGCGGTGCGCCAGACGAAGGACGCTTTCGCACTCATCAAGAACCCGGCCGAGGCGGTCAAGGAATTCTGCGCCTAAACTTGGTTTTATACGTTCCCAGGTCCACAATGATCCAGTTCGAAAAAGTTGCATTCAAGTATCCCGGGGCGGACCATTATGCCCTGGTCAATGTGACTCTTGAAATCCCGCAGGGCAGTTTTTTTGCATTGCTCGGCCCGAACGGTGCCGGAAAAACCACGTTGTTGCGGCTTTTGTGCGGACGGTTTTCGCGGGCGGCTCATGACGGCGACGCCAAGGCAAAAAAATTGGGTGGGGAAGGCTTTACGGGCGACTTGATCGTTGCCCCGGCGTTCCGGAATGCGGATGGTTTTTTGAATGCGCGTTGTTATGGAGTGTTGCTGGAGAACCCGGGTGTTTACCCAAAGCTCTCCATAGAAGAATACCTGAGCTACTTTGCGGGTTTTTACGGGATGGGTGAAAACGCCTGCATGCCCAGCGGCATGGCTCGCGCCCGCGTGGAGGAACTTGCCGAACGCCTGGAACTCCCAGCGCTCCAGTCACGTCTTTCGACACTCTCGCTGGGCAACCGCCAAAAAGTGCAGATTGTCCGTGCCCTTGTTCATAATCCCAAGGTTTTGATTCTGGACGAGCCGGTGGCGAACCTCGATCCGAACGCTCGTGAAATGGTATGGAAACTCATTGCCGAGTGGCGCGAAAAAGAGGGCGGCACCGCCATAGTCTGCTCACACATATTGGCCGAGATGGAAGAGGAGGCAACCGACTACGCCATTATCGATGGCGGCCGCGTCATTGCGTCGGGGCTCGCTCCGTCTAAAAGTGCCAATGCCGAGAAAGCCGGCGGGCACAAGTTCTCGATTAGCGTCCAGGAGGAAGCTTCGCTTGAGCAAATCAAGCAGGCTCTTGCCGAAGCCGATATTCGCGCCGAGGTCGTGGCGCACAAGAGTTCGCTCGCGGACATTTACCGCAATTCAACAAAGTAAGCTAGAAGGCGTGCGATAGGTCAAACGCAAAGCGTCCCCACGCGAAGTTTTCGGCGTTCCAATGGCTGAACGTCTTTTTGAAGGCGTAGTCGAGGCGGAAGGTGAGGAACTGCCAGCGGTAGCGTAGGCCAAGACCCAGGCTCGCGTCGGATTCCTCCTCGTACACGGAGGTCTCTTCGTCCATGACCTTGGTCCAGTCGAAGAACTGAACCAGTTGCCATTTTTTGATGACTTTCCAGGGCATTCGCCAACGGATTTCCTGATTGAGTCGGTAATACATTGGGGTTAGACCTGTGTTGATGATGGTCTCTCCGTCGCTGCCTTCGCTTTCGTAGCTCGCGTAAATACTGCGGAAGCGGTAGCCACGCACTGAACGGGAACCGCCTTGGTAGAACACGCGGGCGTCGTCTTCAATCGCTTTGTTAAAGAACTTGCCCACGCTTCCGCTAAGCGCCCCGTAGAATGTCCAGAACAGCGGGAAGTAGACGTTGGCAGTGGCTTCGCCGTATGTGTAGGGGTTGCCGATCATTTTGGGGTCGTCTAGGCTGGCGGTCAAGTTGATGCCACCACCCACGGTTGGCGCAAGGCGAATACCCTTGGTGGGGTTGAAATAGTCGTCGGTATAGTCGAACGTGAGGGCGATTTCGTCCTTGAACTTGAACATCTCGGCGGAGTTCTTGTTCACGTAGCGTGTATCGAGCGTGTTGCGGAAACGGATGTGGCTCGTAATGCCAAAGGTAAGGTCACCGCGGTTAATCACTTCGTAACGCTCTTCTATGCTGTCGGGGTAGGCGGGCGGGTTGATTTTTTCGTGGTTGAAGGTAAGGCGGTCTTCAAATCGGATTGCCGTGGGGATGAACGTGAATCGTGTGCCGAACAGCAGCGGGTTTGCGTAACCGGCTGAGATTTCTTGCTTGTGCTGGGCAATTTGGAAGTTTGTCGAAAATTCGTTGAACGAGCCAAAGAAGTTCTTGTGGCGTGCGTACGCCTGGGCGCCAAAGCCGTAGATTTCTTCAAAGAAGAACCCGTAGCGCGCTTCGCCCGGCACGCGTTCCACTACGTCCAAGTGGACATCCGAGAGACCGTCGGTGCGCAGGGAATCCTTGAGCTTGATTTGCGTAAACAGCTGTGTTGAGAGAAGCTTGTTCTTGAAGGAATTGTACTGGTTACCGTCAATGATTTCGCCCTTGGGAATTCGCCACAGCGAAGAAAGCCATGCGGTGTCGGTAAGCCCGTCTTCGGCTTCGCTTTTGCGATTGCCAGCCTTTTGCGAACTGCTGATGATGTTTCCCATCATGACCTTGGGGCCGGATTCCACGTTGATTTGCACATGGATTTTCTTTTGGACCGTGTCCAGAATTTCCATGGGAGTCACGTAAACATGCAGGTAACCTACCCGGCGGAACTCGCTTTGAATGTACTGGATGTCTTCGGCGATGTCCTCGTGTTCAAAGAATCGATCCTGGTTTGTTTTGAGGGCCTCCGGCTTGATTTGCACGTCGGTCTCGGTAGATGTGGTGATGGTTGCCCCGTTAAAGCGGTAGCGGTCGCCTTCATTGATTGTAAAGAGGTATCCGCGTACAATGCTGTCTGTAGAAATGTACTGACGGCGGATTTCCATTTTCATATCAAGGCTAAAGTAACCGCGCGAGTAATACAGCGACTTGATGTTTTCGGAGGAAAGTCGCATCATAAAGTCTTGCTTGGTCGTGTCCAGGTTTCCAAATTCCTCGGGCACGTCAAGCTGTTCGTTGAGCTGGAAGCTTGAGAAAATGTTGTTTCCGTAAAAGTCGGTGTACCACGGGTGTTTGGCTTCGCTTCCTTCGTCGGCAAAGGCGAAGGTCACCGATAACAGCAGGAGACTAATCAATTTTTTCATTTTTTAGCCTCCGTCTTTTTGAGTGGTGGTTTGACAGACTCGTTGGGGGTCTCCGGCGGGTCGATGGTTTCGCAGTGGCCGATGCCGATTAGGCACGGGTTCCAGTAACGGTAAACATAGTTTATACCCACATTCTTTTCAACGCGGTTTTCGTTGCTCTCGGTACCCGTGTTCGTCAGGTACTGTTTGGACACAAGTTGCGCGTACAGCGACATGGTGGGAGACATGTGGTTCTTGTGCGAGAACTCCTTCTCTTTGAACACGGGGAGCGTGTAGTTCAAACCGAATTGCAGGGACTGGTCGTATGTCGGGTTCTCGCTCTGGTCTTGCGTGTAGCCAAAGATGAGACTCAGGTCCTTGACCCAACGGTCCAGGGAAATCGGTAGTTTGAAATAGCTGGAGTCTTTTTCGTTGGTGGTGTTATTTTCAAAGAGCATCACTTTCATGTCGATGTCGCCAATGTATTCGCCGCCGAGCGTCTTGTTTGCCGTGCTCGAGATGACTTTGCCAATGGCCTTGCCGGCGAGCTTGTTCCAGTCGGTTGTTTCGTTGTCTTGGTTGGCGATGCATCCCAAGAAGATGTTGTAGTAGATGGAGGCGGCGCTGGATTCGTTGCCGCAGTTGCTGCTCGGGTTCGGTTGCAGGTTTGTAATGGTCCCCTGGATGTCGAGGTTCACGGGACAGGTTTCTTTTTCGGAGCTCTCTTCTTCGTCACAGTAGGGGAGCTCCTGCGAACTGGAAACGTCAACGATACCGTGCTGCCACGGAACGTCGGTCCAAGAAATACGGAAGTTATTCAGGTCGAATTCGTAAATCTCCTGCACACCAATAAAGCCCGTGTTCGAGTTGGTCACATCGCCGCGGAGCAGCGGCCTGTTGGTGTTGCCCAGCACCCACACGTCAAAGGTGAATGGGAATGTAGCAAATGGAGTCACAATCTCGATGGAGTCGTTCTGCGAGTCGTTTACGTGAATAGAAAGGTTAATCGGGTTTGCCGTTGATATTTTGACTTCGGTTTCTTTGTTGCGCAATTTGGCGATGGCGTTGTTGGCAAGCGTGAGGAACTTGTCCATGGTTGCTGGGGTTACTTCAATTTCCAAGTCACGATGGTAGACAAGTTTGTCTATAGTCAAGTTTCCGCCCAAGGTGTTGTTTTGCAACATTCCCTCGCGTGTATGCGGGATAGAGAAATTGAGCTCACTGTGACCCAGCGCCTCGCCTTGACCTAGAACATCGTCATTGAACAAGTAATGGATGGAGCCGATTTGACCCGTAATCATCAGGTCGTCTTCCGTTTCTTCCATGTGCGCCGAGATGTCTTTTGCTTCCAATTTGTGAGGGCCTTTTTCCAATGTGTAAATGTCGGAGTTGATGTCGATGGCCTTGAGCTGCAGGCTGTCGAGGTTGTATTGCAGTGTGGCGTTGATGGTCTCGCCGCTGTCGTTCCACGTTGATGCCTGGGTCAGGTCAAGAACCCCGTTCTCCATGTGACCGCGGAACTTGAGCGGGAACAGGTAGTTGATCTTGGACGGCTGGAACAACGTGGAATCGGAATGGAAGTCGGCGGTGATGCCCTTGAGGCCTTCCTTGAGCTTGGCGGCAAAGTTGATCTCGAGGTCCGTCTTTTTAACTTCGCTGATGGTGCCCGGGACAAACCAGGAACCGTTCATGTTGAGCTTGCCTTCGAGAGTGAGTGACGTGTCGAGGAACCCTTCGGCGTACAGGTCGCCTCCATTGTCGCTGTTGTGCGAGATGCTTACGTGACGTTTGGACTTGAACATGTCGTCCAAAATGATTTGGGTGTTGCCTGTCCAGCCGCCGCCACCAATGCCGAGGTATGCGTTCAGCTCCACCTTGCTTGCTTCGGCGAACATGTTCATTCTTTTTACGTTAAAGAGTTGCGGAGGAATGTTGTTGAATTCCACGTTCTCGAAGTCCACGTTGCCCTGCAATCCCCTGCCCTCGTTGTAGGCGAGGTCACCGGTGATGAGACCTGAAGCGAAGGTGGTGTCGCCCAAGGGCTCCAGCAATAGCGGAATGCTGAACTCGCGTGCCGACGCCCAGGCGTGGACAACTTGGATGGGGAGATTACCCGTGGGGTTGAACTCTGGGTTCGAGTCGTTGGGGAGAATGAATATTGCCTCCGCCTCCACGCGGTTCTTGCTGTGCATGGCTTCGGCCTTCTCTACGAATATGGTGTCGCCGTTTTGCGTGATGCGGGTCTGAGCCGACAATTCGAACGGGTCTACGTTACCGATGATGCTTGCCTCCAGCTCGCCGATTTTGGTATTGAAGTTCTGGTTCCAGAACCCGGTGACCTTGCCGTTCAGGTTTTCACTCAATTTGATTTTGGCGAACGGGATGGTCGAGACTTCGACACTGTCTGCCTTGATCTTAATTGCGGTCGAATCGATGATTGAAATGTACGCTTCGGCATGGCCGCCGTTTCGCTGTGATACCTTCCATGATGTGTGCGTGTTCTCGCCGGCCCAACGCACGTCGCCTGTGACGTCGAACGTCTCTTTGGGTGTGTAGATGATGCCGTTGCTAAAGTCGATGCCTGTTTTATCCAGGTCCAGCATAATCTGCAAGGAGTCGGCGGTCACATGCCACACGAACGGGATGGTGTCGATTTTCACGAGAGCCTTCATGTGCCCGTCGGCAAACGATCCAAACACCTTGAAGCGGTCCCTGATGGTGAGGTTCCCCATGCTCCAGTCCAGCGCCCATGGCTCGTACGGCGAAATGTCGCCTACGTAGGTGAGGTTGAACTTGTCGCTGAAGTCCATAGAGCATTCGACCAGCGAGCCTTGTCGGGTCTCGACGGTCACTTCCATTTTTTTGTCGTGCATTTCGGCGGAGTGGATCACCATGTCGAGGGGCATCACTTGCGGACCGAACTCCGCGCTCATGTGGTCGATCTTTCCTCGCGCCGATACATTCAAGTCCTTGTCAAAGTCGGCTTCCAGGTCAATGGTCCCGCCTTCGTTGTTGTCCAGGTGGACTTCCGCATGGTAGTTATTGTCGTCGCCGTTGAACTGGATGGTGGCGTCCATGGGGAGCAGCGGCCAGAATTCGCCGATGTGTGTTTTGATGGTGGTCTTGTAGTTGGGCTTGCCGGTCTTGGGGTCGAGCGCCGCCTCCGCCTTGACTGTGAGCGCCCCGAGTTCGGGTACGGCGTTGGGGAGTTCCACCGGGAGCCAATCCTCGATATTCTTCACCTCGAGGTTCGCCTTGGTGCTGACCGCGGTCAAATTGTTCTTGGGCATGTTGCCCTGCACGTTGATGGAGTCAGAACCGGCGACAACCTTGCCATCCAAATAGATCCGGTCGCTCTCGAACTCTGCTCTGAGGTCGAACTTCGCGGTGTGGGCGATGTTGTCCCCCTTGATGTTGTCTGCCGATGCTCGCGCTTTCTGCAGCCCTTCGCTCTTGACGGCGATGTTCTCTGCCTCCCAGTGCTTGTCGTTTACATCTATGCTCAGCTTGCCGACCTCGGCGCTTACGGGCAGGTAGAACTTTGCCTTGTCCGGGAATTCCTTGGGCTTGTTTGATTTCTCGCCAGTCTTGGCCGTGCTGTCGGTCGTAATTTTGATGTCGACTTCGGCGCCCTTGACGCTCAGTCCTTTGTTGTCGCCCAGTATGGAGAAGTCGAAGTCGGCGCCGCGTATGGTGACTACGGTTCCGTTGGTCTCGACTTGGACTGAGTCCCAAGAATGGGTGAGGGGGCCGTCCATTTGGTGGCCGAATGGCGTTACTTTGGTGTCTCCGTAGGTGTGCGGGGTCTCCAGGTAGGTTTTGAACGCAACATAGGAGAACCAGGCGAGCAGAGCGAGCACGCCAACAACTACCGCCGTGATGACGGCGGTCCCTGCAAATGTCGAAGTTATCTTCTTCAACTTGACTATAAGTATAGAAAATGATGTCCAAAAAATCACGCAAAGACCGTCGTAAGTCGTTGAAAATCAATGACTTATGAGCATTTTGTAAAATGTTTAAGAATTTTTACAAATTAAGAGGCTCGGCTGTATTTCGGCCCTCTTGTTCAAACTACCGATTCGTGGAATTATTAACGAGGGGCATTTTATATATTTGAATTTGTTTTATTGAGGATCCAATGAATTTAAGAGTAATTCTCTCGCTTTCTATTGCATCCCTTATGCTTGCCGCTTGTAATGGCGCTGGGCCTAAGGATGAGTTGGTCGCCCGAATCGGCTCTGAAAATTTTTACCAGTCCGATTTGGACTTTATCGCCATGAAGCAGCGCGATTGGACCCATACCCCGGATTACCGCGAAGCGGTATCGCGCGAGCTTTCTCGCACGGCATTGGCGACTAAAATACTGCAAGAATATCCACAACTCAAAGAAAAGTGGAATGCCGAATTTGCCAAGTTCGAGATTCGAATGCTGATGGTTGCCTACCAGCAGTTTTTCGCCATGAACAACATGTGTTTTACCGACAGCGAACTCCGTACTTATTTCCAGAACCATCAGTCGGAGTTCGCCTTGGATTCCACGAGGTCGTTCACGGAATTGCGCAGCAAAATAGCGGTTCGGCTGTTTTTTGAGACCTATGCCGACTCTCTCCACAATTTTAGGGCAAAGTGGGCTGCAGGCAACTCGGATGCCGATACCGCACAGGCGGATTCAGCCTTTGTGAACTATGTCAAGCACGAATGGATGTCTAACCTGGGCAATCAACTTCGCGAAAAGCACAAGGTGGAACTTCAGCCTTTGCCGGAGCCCGATATCCAGGGGTATTACGACGCTCATTTGTCTGAATTCATGACTCCTCCCATGATGGTTCTTTACCACATCCAGGGCGCAGACTCCGCCAGACTCGCCAAACGGGTTTCCAAGATCCATGCCCAGGATTCTGCGGCGTTCAAGGCATTGGCGGCTAAGTATAGCGAAAACAAGGAAACCGCTGCCAATGGCGGTTTTGTGGGCAAGGTCAAAAAGGGGTACGCCCTCCCGTACGGTATAGGGATGGTCGATGGCTTGTTTGAGGCTTTTGAAGGGAAGCCTGCCGGTAGCATTTCCCCGGTGATGCGCACTTCTGTGGGGAGTTTCCATGTGTTCTACCTTGATTCCCTGGTCGCTCCCGAACAAAAGGCGCTGGCCCGTGTTAAAAAGGATGTGGAGGAGGCTATAGAACGCCAGAATACCGAGTTGGATTCCGATTATGTGCTGGTGACCGTCAATGGCCAACCGGCTATTCGGGAGCGCGATGTGATGGACGTTTACGCTTCGAATAACATGATTTTGCCCAGCAACATGTACCGCAAGCGCATTATGAATATGCTTGCCGAGGGCGTTGCCTTTGCGACGGAGGCTCGTAAACTCAAGCTCGACAAGTCGTGGGAATACCGCGCTATGGTCCGCGAATCCGAACGTAGTTACGTGATTGACCAGTACGAGCGCCTGGTGGCCGAAAGAGACTCTGTGCCCGAGGATACCTTGAAAGCCGTATACGAAAAGTACGGTAATCCATTGGCGCATCGTCGCTTGTCCTACGAAGCCTCGCGTAGCGACTTGATTGATTTTGTGAAGTTCCCCAAGAACCTGATTTTGCGCTTCTACTATTACAGCTACGACCGTTATGGAAACAAGCCGGTTGAGGAATCGCTGTCGAACATTATTGCCGAGAACATCCAGCAGTACCGCAACTTCCGCAAGGAACGTCGTATTGCCGATGCTTGGAGCGCCGTAAAGTATACTCCTTACCGCAAAAATTTGGAGTTTAAGTTCGATGCCAATTCGCCCGAGAATCTCATCAAGGCATCTGACTCCCTGTACAAGGCGAAGAGGTTGGAACTGGCTATCGATAAACTGAAGCGCCTCCGTCTCATTTACCCCGACAACGACAGCCTATTTGCCTGGGCCACGTTCCAAATTGCCCAGATGGAATCGGAGTCCGACGAGGACTACGATCTGTCGCAGGCCGAGTATCATGCCTTCTACGGCATGAATCCCGATCACCCGGATGCCGAGAAGGCGATGTTCAGCCGCGGGTTCATTTTGAACGAGCACCTGCACCGTGACGCCGAGGCTCTTGAGGTTTTGGAGTCCTTCCAAAAGAAGTACCCCAATAGCGAACTCAAAGAGTCGGTGGACTGGCTGGTCGATAACATCAAGTCCGGCGGAAAACTCGCCGATGATTTGATGAAGAAAATCGAGGCTGAAGAGTAATTATCTATATTTTCCACATCTTAAAACAAAAGGTACCTACTATGGAAATGACATTTGCAATGATCAAGCCCAATGCGGTCAAGTCTGGCCTCATCGGACGCATTATCGACCGTTACATCGCTGCAGGCCTCTCCGTCTGCGCCGTGAAGATGCACCAGATGACCTCTGCCGATGCTCGCGGTTTCTACGCCGAACACGTGGAAAAGCCGTTCTTCCCGGAACTCG
>JAEEGF012495348.1_pt1 | contig 10493 bp, 14 predicted proteins | sample 9134171 | NCBI WGS metagenome assembly JAEEGF01 (sample SAMN16246542, study PRJNA631951) | gut metagenome | biome: gut microbiome; feature: rumen; material: AP-attached | host: Bos | place: Iran: Karaj | collected 2018-10 | reverse complement strand
AGGTGACGCTCATAAGAATCTCCCCTCAGTTGTTAAAGCACTCAAAAGAAAATGGCTGATAAACCTGATGCTTTTATTGTTATTTGTTTTTTCATGGCTTTAGTTTTTAATTTTTTCGGGTTACCCCTACCAACGCAGTTATTTAACCCTTCTAAAGTACAAGCGTCAAGTAGTTTTTTGGAAAAGTATTTCCAAATCACTTGAGAATCAGTCACCCAAAACCATCTCTGATAGCGGTTCCGGGGTCATATCCGGCTATCCCAGTTTTTGAAAACGACCTCCTGATGATTTTTACGGATCGCCTGATAGATCTCTTCCGGTTCCCGTGCATCATTGAGGGTGAACTGGGAAACATCCTTGTCCGCTGAAACGGCATACCCGCCGGGAGTCACTCTCGATCCGGCGCTCATATTATCAGCGGCGCTTTGCACGATCGAGTCCCAGAAAGCCGGGGATTCCCGTGTGGAAACCGTCATCCCGCACTCCGGAAACACGATCCGAAAAGCCAGCATCATCTGCTCTAAATCGTTTTCATCTACCGGATGCTCCGGGATAAATCCACCGCTTACCGGCGTGATGCGCGGAAAAGCAAACTGTATCCGGCTCTGATAGCACTCCTTCATCAGGTAGAACGCGTGAGCTCCCAGACTGGCCGCTTCAATTCTCCACGGTGCCAGTCCCAGCAAAAACGCTATCCCCAGAGTGCGGAACCCTGCTCTGCCAGCCCGAAGCTGAGTCCAAACCCGGTGTTCATAAACACTTTTTGGCCCGGCAGGATGCAAATACTTGTAAAGCTCCTGATCGTATGTCTCCTGGAAACAGATCAGACTTTCAAACCCTGCCGCGAAAAGCCTCCGATAATCCTCCTCGCTCTGCGGCGCGACTTCAAGCGAAAGACAGGAAAACAACGTATTCAATCTCCGCCCGACTTCGCACAGAAAATCCACCGTGATATGTTTCGGATCCTCCCCGGCCACGATCAGCAGCGAATCGATCCCGTGCTTGCGGATCGCCGCGCATTCAAGCTCGATTTCATCCAATGTAAGCGTTTTCCGCTTCGCGTGATGATGGATATTGAAATCACAGTAGCGGCAGGAGTTGACACAAGTATTGGAAATATAAAGCGGCGCGAAAATAGAAACCGCTTTGCCATAATAACGGCGGCGAGCCTGCGTGGATGCATTGCGGAGCGCAGTCCTGTATTCGTCTTTTGATGCCTCCGGTGAAAGCAGATTCAACAGATCAAAAAAGCCATGACGGTATCCATTCAGGCTGTTCCATACCATTTCCGGGGTTACCCTGGCATAGTGATCCTGTATTTGTTCCAGAGTGAATCTAAGTTTGGGAAACATCTCGGCCTCACTTAAAAATATCAAACAGATCCATCGGGCTGGACGCTGAAGCCTGGCCTCGCGGTGTCGGCGGACCTGCCTGGATCCCGGTCTCCGCCGCCCGGACTGCCAGCTTGAAGGATTCTGCCATACGCACCGGGTCTGCCGCGGCGGCAACCGCTGTATTGACCAGCACCGCATCGGCACCGATCTCGATGGCTTCGGCCGCGTGCGACGGCAGTCCTATCCCGGCATCCACTATCACCGGAACATGGCTTTGCTCCACGATGATCTCGATCATATCACGGGTGCGGATCCCCTTATTTGAACCAATGGGTGCCCCCAGCGGCATCACAGCGGCGGCTCCTGCCTCTTCCAAATGCCGAGCCAGTACCGGATCAGCGTTGATATAGGGCAGCACGATCAACCCTCGTTTGACTATCTGCTCTGTCGCCTTCAGGGTCTCAACCGGATCAGGTAATAAATAGCGCGCGTCCGGATGGATCTCCAGTTTGATCCATTTGAATCCCGCCGCTTCTCCTATCCGGGCGATCCTGACAGCCTCATCCGCGTCGCGTGCCCCGGAGGTGTTCAGCATCACTTCCACTTGAGAACGGTCAATGGCTTTCAGGATATCATCATGCTCCCCGTCATCTTCATGGATCCGCGTAAGCGCCGCCGTCACCAGCTGAGTTTCCGAGGCGGCCAGCACTTGTCTGAAAACTTCCGTTGAGGCGAATTTGCCGGTTCCGAGGAAGAACCGGTTCGTGAATTTTCGTCCTCCGATAATCAGCTCTTTCATTAAAAATCATTAAAAAATCGCTATCAGAGATCGTCTCTCCCATAGCGATTTTCCTTTACGATGAACGGTTATTTAAATTAGAAAACGTAAACAATGTTTCCTGTGATGCCGAAGGCATTGCTGCGGTCGGCAGTGTCCACCATGCGATGATCGCCGGAGAGGTCATGATCCCAGCGGAACTCAGCACGGGTGACAACGTTTTCCCACAGTTTATAGCTAAGGGTGAAGGTATCAGAAAGATATTCATCTTCCTTGCCCCAGTCATTGGCGGCCACTGTCCAGGTGCCGGCTTTGCCGTTGGCGTATTCAATACGGTTGGCCAAAGTCAGTTTCTCAGTCACGTCATAAGCCAGATAAGCCGCGTAGGCATCCGCCCAGCTGCCGTCCCATGTATTATCGGATCCTTCATGACGATAGTCATAAGAGAAACCAAGACGCAGACCGGTGACCGGCAGAGGCAGAGTAATGCCCGCATAATAGTTAGCGGTATTGGGCGCGTCATAACCGCGGTTATCAGCATCCACACCGCTAACGACACCGCCGTAGATCTCCGTTCCTTCGAGGAAGCCGGTAGATTCAGGGAAGACCAGATTCAAGGCACCCAAATAAGTCAGACGGACAGAATCCGATGAGCGGTTGCCCGTGTAAGTATTGGCAACACCGGCATGAACACCCAGTATCCAGTCACTCAAATCAAAATGATAGCTGGCCAGAGCACCGCCGTGATGTCTCGGCTCCAAATCATAGCCATAAGAACGGCTGATGTTCGGATTCAGATAAGCGTCATCGCTTTCATAGCCGACGACGGTCTGGAACAGACCGGCGCGGACATCCAAACCGTTGCCGATCGGCACGCGCAGATCCACGTAAGCGTTTTGCAGAGCGATATTGGAAGCGAGTCTGCCGGCACTGTAAATATTGGCCAAATCGCCAAAAATCAGATCCGCCTGATAACCAGCATCCCATGTCGAAGCGTCATCTTCCAGTGCTTTGCCAAAACCGATTTTCACGGCATCGACATTGAAACCATTCTGATGATTGGCGTTATTCACCAAAGAACGACCGGAGGAAGTCTTCAGATCGCCAAACTGCCAGTTCATGGAAACATCTACATAACCGCTGACAGTTGTTCCTGAAACAGCCGTCAATACTTGATTTTCCGCTTCTTCTGCCGTGACAACGGCAGCCGTACTAATGATCCCGGCAACTGCCAGGGCTAATGTCCATTTATTCATGATATACTATTACACAATTAAACAATCAGAGGGGAACAATTCCCTCTTGCGCAGCCAAAATATCCAATAACCGATCTCATGTCAATAAAAAACACAACTATTTTAGTAGTTTTTTATTTTTTAGAAAATTAACACAAATAAACTAATAAAAAACCTCTTCCCACCCAGGAAGAGGTCATTTACTATTAAATAGTTATGTTTGTATGAATAAGAAGAACAGGTTCCCCTTACGCGAAAAATTTTATCATGCAGCAATCTTTTGTCAATAAAAAATCACAACTATTTTAGTAGTTTTATTAAGCCGCTAAAATTTGACGGATTCAGGTGATGATCCCGCCTCCCAGCACTTCTTCCCCCCGGTACAGCACGGCGGACTGTCCTTTTGCCGCCGCGGAAACTGCCTCCGGGAATGTAAGCCTGTTTTTCTCAAAAAAGGCGGGGAACAGTCTGGATGTGGAACGGATCTTTACCTGAACTTCCCCCACAGGTTCATCCCCTATCCAGGTGCAGTCCGCAAGCGTCAATTCAGTCCGCAGAGTATCATGGATCCCTCCAACCACGACCTCATTGCGGCAGGCGTTCAGCTCCAGCACATATAATGGATGCTCCGCCGCGATCCCCAGTCCTTTGCGCTGGCCAATGGTAAAATTCCAAAAACCATTATGCGTGCCAAGGATATCCCCGGCGGTGTCCACAATATTTCCCCGGCGCGGTGCGACATTCAGCAGTTCGACATGATCCCCACTGTAAAAATCCTGGCTGTCCGGTTTATTTTTGACCTCAAGACTATACTTTTCCGCCAGCTTCCGGACTTCCTCTTTATGAAGTCCGCCCAGCGGGAAAAGCAGATCTTTCAGCTGATCCCGCGTCAGCCGGTAGAGAAAATAAGACTGATCTTTCTTTTCGTCCACGCCGCGCAGCAAATGCGGATCTCCATCTTCTTCACAGATCCGGACATAATGTCCTGTGGCAAATTTATCGAACTGAATACCCGATTGCCGTGCCAGCTGCGGCAGTACCCCGAATTTCATAGATGCGTTGCACCGCACACAGGGATTAGGAGTTCTGCCATTCAAATATTCCTCGCGAAAATACTCCAGCACTCTCTTTTCATACTCCGCCGCACAGTCAAAAACCCGATACTCGATCCCGATCTGACGGCACAACGCCTCCGCGCGGGCTATGTCCTCCGCTTCACCCGGACCGAAACAGGCATCTTTAGTTCCTCCTTTATAAGCTCCCTCCCGCCAAAGTTTCATTGTCACACCAACGACCGTGTGTCCCTGTTCTGCCAGCAAAGCCGCCGCGACAGAGGAATCGACCCCTCCGGATAATCCGACCGCGATCTTCACGGCTGTACCTCCAGCATCCGGTCAATGGGGATCCTGGCTCTTCTGAGCGTTTCCTCATCCAGCTCGATCCTGGGCGCGAGATCTTGCAAAGCCATCAGCACATCTTCAAGCGTGATCTTTTTCATGTTTGGACAGAGTACATTAGGCTCCAGCGGATAAAACTGTTTCGTGGGATTCTCCTTCCGCATCCGGTGGAGGATGCCGCACTCGGTCCCGATGATAAACTCACGGCAATCCGATTCCTTCACAAACTTTAGCATCCCGCCGGTCGAAAAAGCGTGATCCGCAAGCCTCACCACTGCGGGCAGACACTCCGGATGCACCAAAACCACGGCCTCCGGATGAAGCTCCCTGACCCGGATGATATGTTCCGGCAGGATCTTATTATGCGTGGGACACCATCCCGCCCACAGCTCCATTTCCCGTTTCAGCTTTCTGCCGATATTGCTGCCCAGATTCGCATCCGGCAGAAACAGTATCTTTTGTTCCTTACCAATGCCGGAGATCAATTTCTCCGCGTTGCCGCTGGTACAGCAAATATCCACCTGGGTCTTAGTCGCCGCCGTAGTATTCACATAAGCAACGACCAGAGTATCCGGGTGACTATCTTTATACTTCGCAACGGCTTCCGGTGATGCCATATCCGCCATCGGACAACCCGAATGAGGATTCGGATGCAGTACGATCGATCCCGGCGACAATATCTTGGCCGTCTCCGCCATAAAGCGCACTCCGCAAAAGACGATCACCGGCGCGTGACACTCCGCCGCCTTGCGGGAAAGCTCCAACGAGTCCCCTACAAAATCAGCGATATCCTGCACCTCCGGTCTCGTATAATTATGCGCCAGGATCAACGCCTGATGTTCTTTTTTCAGCTGACGGATCTCTTCTTCTATGGTCATCATCGTGCTTGTTTCAAAAAAAAGCTTGGACGACCCTGCTTCATAAGAATATCAAGATCGTCCATCTTGTTAATTCATTGGGAATAAGATATGAGTTTTACTCTTTGCCGCTGCCGCAGCATTTCTTCGTTGGTGTATTCCCGTTTTTTTTGCAGCATTTTGTCCCTTTACAGCATTCCGGACATTTACACGGCTGGCAGCAGTCTTTCTTGGCACAGCATTTCACTGCCGCGCAGCATGTCTTTTCGGTCTTGCAGCAGCTTTTCGTCTCTTGCGCGAAAGCAAGTGTGAACAAACAAAGGCAAAGCGCCGCTGCGGAAACAAGCATCCATTTTTTCATTATCATATTTCTTTCGTTAGAACAAGTTTCGTTATTCACTAAAAAGCCAGGTGGAAAGATACCGCTCACCCGTATCCGGCAGCAGAGCCACGATCCGTTTCCCGGCGAACTCCGGACGCTTGGCCAGCTCCAGCGCGGCATACAGCGAAGCGCCTGAGCTGATGCCGACCAGCAGTCCTTCCTGCGCGGCGGCGGCGCGAGCCGTCTTGCCGGCGTTTTCCGCCGAAACCGTTATCACTTCGGTAATGATCCCCGGATCCAGCACCTTCGGAACGAACCCCGCGCCGATCCCCTGGAGCTTATGCGGACCTGGTTTGCCACCGGACAGCACCGGACTGGTATCCGGTTCCACCGCGTAGATCTTCACCGCCGGGTTTTTCTCCCGCAGATACTTGCCCACACCCGTCAGAGTGCCGCCGGTGCCGACCCCGGCCACGAACGCGTCCACTTTGCCCTCGGCGTCCGTCCAGATCTCCGGCCCCGTATGCGCCCGGTGATACGCCGGGTTCGCCGGGTTCTCAAACTGCTGCGGGATGAACGAGCCGGGATTCTGCTGCTGAAGCTCCAGTGCCTTGGCGATCGCGCCCTTCATGCCCAAAGCTCCTTCCGTCAAAACGATTTCCGCGCCATAAGCCGCCGCCAGCTTCCGGCGCTCGATGCTCATCGTGTCGGGCATCGTCAGGATCAGGTGGTAGCCCTTGACCGCCGCCACGAACGCCAGCCCCACACCCGTATTGCCGCTGGTCGGCTCGATGATCAGCGCGCCCGGTTTCAGCTTGCCCTCCTTTTCAGCCGCCTCGATCATCGCAAAAGCGATACGATCCTTCACGGAGCCGCCCGGATTGAAAGATTCCACCTTGACAACGACTTCCGCGCCCCCTTGATTCAACTTATTGATCCTGACCAGCGGTGTCCCGCCGATCTTATCCAGAATGGTATTTGCTATACTCATAACAATATGAACTCTTATTTTTTCAAAAATCACAACTTATTTAGTTGTGTATCGGGAAAAAGTATACAATGCTGTTCTGATATGTCAAGTGAAGAATCAAAAAAACTTCTTTTTTTGGAATGTCTGTTAATTTAGTATTGATTTTTTTCTTTGGAGTGCCATAGTAAGCACAGCCGTCTGAAACAACAGACACAGGCAGGAACGCTCATGAAAATCTCTACCAAAGGCCGCTACGGATTGCGGATACTGATCGATCTGGCCGCGCACGATCCCGAAAAACCCCGTTTGATCCGGGACATTGCCCAGTCGCAGCAGATCTCCGAAAAATACATCAGCTGTCTGATGATCCCCCTGCGCCGTGCCCGTCTGATCCGCTCGATCCGCGGCATGAACGGCGGCTTCCACCTGGCCAAAGACCCCAAAGAGATCACCCTGCTGGAGATACTGGAAGCCATGGAAGGCTCCATCTCGATAGTGGACTGCGTCCTCTGCCCCGAAAAATGCAAGCGCAGCAGGCACTGCCCCGCCCGCGGCATCTGGCAAAACCTGAATGACAGCATCCGGGACCTGATGCGGAACGTGACCCTGAGCGACATCCTGCACACCTACTGCGGCCAGGATGCTAAGGAGGGCATCTTCGACTACTGCATCTGAGCCAGTGAGTTACACCCCATTTATGAACGAAGAGAGCCGCGATTTTCGCGGCTCTGTCTAACTACAATACACTACACTAATAAGTCATTTATAAATAACTTTGGCCGTCGGAGAGCACGTCCGGCCGAATGACATCATAAGAATGATCGTAATCGTTCATAGGTCTTTCATTTAGCGAACGACATACTGTCGTATCACTGGGAAAAATATACGACACTGAGTCGTATGTGTCAACATTTTCATGAAAATTTTTTAAATTTTTTTTGATTTTGTATAAAATCCCTGTGGGATTTTCATTCATGAAATATTGATTTTTCAAAAATCCGCGGACAGCACTTGACAAAAACCCTTCTAACAGTCATATTATGTGAAGTCTGCATCGAAAAGATGCTGATAATATGATCGTATTAACTGTGGTCAGTATCTAATGAGTTCTATTTGTGATACGCATGTGGCTCTTTCTAATTACAGAGCCGTACCTGCCGGTGAAAAGGAAGCGGATGCCACTTGGCATCAGCCATCTTCAACAGAGACCCCCCTCAACATCAGGATAATAGCCTTTGCGGATGAGCACATGAACGTCCGTCCTCTGACGCCCGCTCCTCATTTTCTCACCAAATCCGATGGAAACGACCACACTGCTCAGGCGGAAACATCCATCCCGCTCTACAACCTGAAGAAAAACACCATCTGTCTGCTGGCCGATGATGTCGCGATGAACCTCCAGGTGCTGGCGGTCACACTGAAAAGAATGGGGCTTAAAACCTTATGCGCCAATTCCGGCAAAGAAGCCCTGGAGCTTCTGGAACGCGAAGACGTGGACATCGTACTGACAGACCTCTGGATGCCCGAAATGTCAGGCGTGGAATTGACCGATCATATCCGCCATTCTTCCGCTAAGAAAAACATCCCCATCATCGCGATAACAGCGGACACCTCCTGCCAGGAAACGCTCAAAATGGACTCCTTCAACGGTGTCATTTTCAAGCCGATCTCCATCAATAAATTAGCCAAGATCTTCCAGGTGGAAGAATAAACGCGGGCAGGTTTACGACCCCTTTCAATACAGAGACGCAAAATTCAGCGTCTCGTTTTTTTACCCCGGAACAGTGTAAAAAAAACACCGATGGCATTAAAAGAACCACCGATGGACACGGATAAACACAGATAATTTATTGAAAATCAGTTTATTATATTATTTTTGCATCCAGGTACACAACCAAGAATGATAACAGGGAGACAAATTATAAATGAGGGCATGAAGGGACAAAATGGAATAAGAAACACCAGCAGCCACCAGCGGGATCCGATATCATTCAACCGGCGTGCTACCAATGACAAACTCGGTAGAGCAAAAGTGAATGAAAGAATAAAGGTACGAATGAGGACATCAATAAGGACCACATTACTACCTACCTGATAACCATTTTCTGTCCTATAATAAGGAAGATTGTCGGATTCCACTCCATATATTCCATAAATTAACGGCGACAATCCAAACTCTATGAGAAAAATAATGACTGCCACTACTAGGAGAAATATCCAATATTCCCCGCGGGAGGCTTTTCCGCGGTAGTCAAAGCTTTTTCTCAAAGCATCTATATAGGCACTGACGGGATTCATAATATCATTCTTTCATAAATCGTTTCGGGTTATTGACTTGAAGAGACGCGAGATCCTCGCGCCTCCTCGACTTGCTCGTCTTTCAGCCCTGAAAGGGTCTGCTAATGTCTCTATTTATTACCGGGGACGATGCCGATAATGATGAAGAAGATCGGAAACAAAATACACAATATGACCAGCCAAACAGGCCAGCCGATATCGTTCAGACGGCGCCCGGCCAAAGCCAGACTCGGCAGGACTATCAGGAAAAGCCAAAGGATAAGGCCGATAAGCCCCCCTGCGCCGCCATTGATTTCCACTCCAATGAGGGCAAGCACCAACCCAACGATAAAGCTCAGGACAATAAAGCCCACTACGCACATCCAGTATTCCAAACGGGAAGCAGTCCCGCTGTAGTTGAAAGGCTGTTTGATGGCGCTGATATAAGCAGTTATAGGATTCATATTTATTAGATGATTTTAGTTTTGATTTATTGTTAGATTTTATAGATAAAATAAGTTTTACTTGCCGCTTTGACTGGGAACAACGCCGAAAACGATCATGACGATCAGGGTGACTCCCGGAATCAGATACAACAAGGCCAACCAGGGAGACCAGCCAATGTCATTCAGCCGGCGTACTGTTAAACTCACAAACGGAAGCAGGATGCAAAAAAGATAGAATATAAAAGATATAAATCCATAAATACCAAATATACAAGTGATTATTATATTATTATTCATTCCATCTGGACCGAGTAAAAACGTTCCACCAAAGAAAATAATACAACCTCCCAACATAAAAATAAAACCAATGATCCATGCAGCTATGAGAAACATCCAGTATTCCAAACGGGAAGCGGTTCCATTGTAGTTGAAGCATTGTTTGATCGCATTGATATAAGCACTTATAGGATTCATATTGATGTGATATATTCTAAAAAATTTTTATCAGTCAAAAAACCACAGGGGGAATCTGGTTCCCCCTGTGATCTTCAAATCAGATGATTACTTGTTGTCTTTAGTGATCATCGGCCAGTCATCCGTGCGGAAAGGCACCGCCGGCAGACCCACTCCGTTATAGAGGTTGCATACCGGGTTGATGTCCCAGGCATAGCGGACTGCCACCGGATTCGGTACATCCGGAGAATAGACCAGGATGGTTCCGTCCTGGATCTTGGCTGTAGCCCAGACAAACTTCTTGTCCTCGCCCGCGATGGCGAAACCGGTCAGTTTGCCGTCATTGCCCTTGGCCACCAGACCGCCGCAGGTGTAGTCGAAGTCCAGACGGATGCTGCCGTCAACGACCTTCATGGATTTATAC
>JAEEGF012219426.1_pt1 | contig 10494 bp, 5 predicted proteins | sample 9134171 | NCBI WGS metagenome assembly JAEEGF01 (sample SAMN16246542, study PRJNA631951) | gut metagenome | biome: gut microbiome; feature: rumen; material: AP-attached | host: Bos | place: Iran: Karaj | collected 2018-10 | reverse complement strand
ATGAGAGATGAGAAGTGAGGGGTGATGTCTGGCGAAGGAGGATGATGGCCATGACAATGGCCACGAAGAGCAAGTTGAACAGTAGCACCCAGAAATGCCACCATACTGGGCGCATCTTGTGAAAGTCGACCTTACAGAACGTGACGAAGAGCACCAAGAACATAAACAATGGCAGTATGGCATCCATCAACGGCGAGAAAAACTGCGCAGCGTCGTCTAACTGCGGCACGAAGGCAAAGATCAGATAGACAATCGCCCCCAGTCCCATGGCCACCGGCAGCGTCCAGTCCTTCAGTAGTCTTAAAAGTACTTGACTATAGCCTCCCACTGAACAAGGATGTTTCGTTTCAGTTTTCTTCATCTGCAATCAGTCTTTCAGTGTGCAAAGTTACAACTTTTCTCTCTTTAGTACAAATATTCGAAGGGAAAAACAACAACTTTGTATTCAAAGTTGCTAATAATCATTAATAAATTTGGTGCTTCCGACAATAATGCGTAACTTTGCGACACATTAGTGAAACAGCATTAATAACTAAAAGAGTAACGAAGTATGGATTACAAGATTGTTGACATCGAAGGCGTGGGCGAGGTCTACGCTGAGAAACTAGTTGCCGCAGGCATCAATAAAGTGAGTGAGCTGCTGGAAAAATGCGCAGCACCCAAGGGACGTAAGGAGCTGGCTGAGGCCACGGAGATCAGTGAGAAGCTCATCCTCCGCTGGGCCAACCATGCCGACCTGTTCCGTATCAACGGCGTAGGCCCTCAGTTCGCTGAGTTGCTTGAGAAGGCTGGCGTCGACACCGTGAAGGAGTTCCGTCATCGCGTGGCTGAGAATCTGCAGCCGAAGCTGGTGGAGGTCAACGAGCAGTACAACATCTGTGGCCGTGTGCCCGCCCTTTCGGAGGTGCAGAAGATGATCGACCAGGCTAAGGAACTGGAGCCGAAGATGACTTACTAAACAAGCCTTGCCAAACAGCAGAAACGCTAGAATGAGAAAATCATTGCTATTCGCCATTGCCATGCTGACAGCCAGCATGGCAATGGCTATTCCTGCCCACAGAGGCAGTGCAAACATCGTCCAGCCTGATGGCTCGACGGTGACCATCCGTCTGCATGGCGATGAATACCTGCACTTCAACACTACCGATGATGGCTATTCTGTAGTGCAGCGCACAGACGGCTATTACGTCTATGCCTACAAAGGCAGCGACGGACAACTCCATGCCACCAACCGCGTGGCCCACGATGCAGACAAGCGTTCCGCATCGGAAGAGGCATGGCTGATGGGAATGGAGAAATACCTGGCTCCTACAATGAGCGAAGACATTGCACGTCAACAACAGGCTGAATTCAGCCGCAGGGCACAGGCACGCAGCCCGCAACGTGCATCACAGTATGACTACAACAATTTCAGGGGTCTGATCCTGCTGGTGCAGTACAATGACCTCCAGTTCAAGCGCAGCGACTACGCCAGCATCGTCAACGACATTGCCAACAAAGAGAACTACAGAGGTTTCAGCAATTCGGGAGAGGGTATATACACTGGCAGCGTGCGCGACTATTTCCATGACAACTCCAACGGGGTGTTCACACCGCAGTTTGACGTGGTGGGCCCCATCACCGTCAACTATAGCCAATACTATCCCAACGGCACGGCCAATGCTGGAAAACTGACACTGGCAGCCATCGAAGCCGCCGACTCACTTGTGGACTACAGCCTCTACGACGGCGACGGCGATCAGGTGGTGGATATGGTTTATTTCATCTTTGCTGGTGTGGGCTCAAACATCTCCGGCAACGACTCACGCCTCCTCTGGCCCCATGCCAGCGCCATCTATCGGCAGGTGGGACAGCGATGGGAGATGGTTGAGAAGGACAGTGTCTACCTCGGACGCTATGCCTGCTCTACTGAGCTCTATGGTTCGAATAACTGGGCCATCATCGACGGCATTGGCGTCATCTGCCATGAGTTCAGCCATGTACTGGGACTGATGGACCACTATGACACCGACTACGAGGGCTCAGGAGGACAGAGCAAGCACCCTGGTGACTGGGACCTGATGGCAGGAGGAGGATACCAAAACAACGGACGCACACCTTCTGGCTATAACCTCTATGAGAAATGGGCCGTAGGTTTCGACTGCGATGTGCAGACTATCACCGAGGAGGGCAGTTACGAATTGAAGGCACTGGGCACTTCACATGCAGGCTACCGACTGAACACACCCGTGAGGAAAGAGTTCTTCCTCATTGAGAACCGCCAGCTGACGACGAAATGGGACCGTCTCGTTCCAGGACACGGCATGCTCGTCTGGCGCGTGGACTCCACAAACTCTGGCGTGTGGCAGAACAACAAGGTGAACTGCAACCCCAAGCACAACTATTTCCAAGTGCTGCGCGCCGGAGGTGACCCACAGGGATTTGACTCAGCCAGCGACCCTTTCCCTGGCACAAAAAGGGTGAGGACGCTAAACTACGACACATCACCCGCCAATCTCAAGACATGGGCAGGGAAGTTCCCCACGCTTGGGATTGAAAATATCCAAGAGAGAAACGGCACCATCACCTTCGATGTCCTCGACCTGAACATACTGAAGCGCATCTCACTGCCAGAGAGTGCCATTGTTGGCAAAGGACTGTCGCTGCAGCTGACGGAGACCCGCTATCCCAGCATGGCCCCCTACACACTGGAATGGAGCTCAAGCAACACAGAGATTGCCACCATCGATAACGAAGGCAAGGTGCAAGGAGTGGACGTGGGCGAGGTCGACATCACCGTCATTGCCAACGGCGACTCTGCCCTCATGGCTACCTGTCGCCTGAAGGTGGAAGAGGTGGCTATTTGTAAGGATATCGCTGAATACAGGACCCTGGAAAACAATGGCACGGGAGCCCTGCTGCTGAACGATGCCCTCGTGGTGTATATCAATGGCAGCAATGCATACGTGCGCGATGCTTCTGGATCGATCGTTTTTGCCGGCACCGGCCTGGAGCTGGAGGTTGGCGACATGCTCAACGGTAGCGTCTTTGGCAAACGTACGACGAACAATCGCGTACCAGAGCTGCAGAAGGTAGATCAGCTGACCAACGCTGATGGTTATACGGTGAGCAAAGGCCACAAGGTGACGCCACGCGACATCAGCGTCGAGGAGGTCAGCGAGGCCAACTACGGCGACCTGATCACCCTGAAGGAGGCATCTCTGGTGAACGACGGTGGTATCTGGGCCATTGGGGGCGATAACAAGATACGCCTGTGGAACACTTTCAAACTGCCGAAGATTACCGTTCCCACGAAACTGGTCGACAAGTACTTTGATGTCACGGGCATCTACCATACCAATGTGCTCAAAGACGGCCAAGTCATCGATGAGCTCGCCCTGACCGGGGAGCTGAAGGAAGTGGTGCCGTCGGGCATCGCAGCTACAACAGACAAGGCTGACGCCGGCACAAAGGCCATCATCTATGCTTCTGACGGTAGGAAGGTGGCAGAGACCACCATCGGCGCGCTGTCACAGCTCAGACTGGGACACGGCGTGTACGTGGTGAAGACGGACAACAAGACATGGCAACTAGCAAGATAACAAATAATAAACTCATAAGAAAATGAAGAAACTAATCATTCCATGTGCATGCCTGATGATGGCAGCACTACTGACCAGCGCCGATAAGAACGAAAAGGTGATGGTGAAGGAGAACGGCACCTATGTGGTGAACACAACCGAGCTGAGCAAGGACGTCATTGGCTATCAGAGCCCCACGCCGCTGAAGGTCTTCATCAAATCGAACAAGATCCAGAAGATTGAGTTCCTACCCAATGAGGAGACGCCTAAATACTGGAACGCAGCCTCGAAGCACCTGCTGAACAAGTGGGACGGCATGACCATCAAAGATGCCAAAACAAAAGAGGTGGACGGCCGTACCGGTGCCACCATGTCGAGCGATGCAGTGAAGAAGAACGTGAAACTCGCAGTAGAATACTACGAGAAGAATAAGTGAAGAGTGAGGCTCACTCTTCACTTTTCAAGTATTCCTTGGAGTACGCCACATAATGGGCAGCATTGTCTGTCTGTCCAGGACGTACAGGCTTAAGATACTTCGCAGGAACGCCGCCCCAAATCTCGTGGGGCGGTATTTTTGTATTTTGCAGTACCAATGCACCGGCAGCCACAATGGCGCCCTCACCAATCTCACAACCATCGAGCAGAGTGCTTCCCATGCCGATGAGCGCTCCATCATGAATGGTGCAGGCATGCACCGTGACGTTATGCCCTATCGTCACATCACTGCCGATATGCGTAGAACCTGTGTCGTGGGTCACATGAACGCAGGAGCCATCCTGCACGTTACTACGGTCGCCAATAGTGATGGGAGCCACATCGCCCCGCACTACAGCATTGAACCAGATGGAACATTCGTCGCCCATCGTTACGTCGCCCACTATCGTCGCATTCTCGCTGAAATAGCAGTCGCGACCCCATTTGGGACTCATTCCCTTATAACTCTTTATCAGTGCCATTATATATAATAATGTGTAACTTTAAAAAAGTCCCCCATGCCCAGACTGGGACATGAGGGACCTAGAATGATCAATGCTTACGCATCTGCTTACTTCACAACGACCTTCTTGCCATTGATGATGTAGAGACCCTTCGACGGGTTCTGCACCTGCTGGCCACGGAGGTTGAAGATGTTCTTGCCGGCAGCATCATTGCTGATGGTGCGGATGCCAGTGTCGTACCAAGACTTCTCGACCATGAACTTGATGTTGTCGAAGAAGAACTTCACAGCATTGGCCTTGTCCTTCGAGAGGTTGAAGGCGATGGACTGGAACTTGTTGCCATTGGGCACACCATCGGTCTTAGCCTCAGCCTGGTCGGCAGTGATCACGCCGCTGGCCTCGTAGTGCTGCCAGTCGGTGGTGAAGTTGGGAGAGCCGATCATCTGATAGTGGATATAGTTGCCGGGAGCGGCGTGAGCCTGCGTATCGGCAGAGCCGGCAACGTCGGAACGATAGTCGAACTCAACCTTATACTTCGTGCCTTCGGGCAGCGTGGTGGGCAGGTAGATCCAGAACTGTGTATCCCAGTCCTGACTTGCGCCGGCTGCGGACTCAACCTTGATACCGCGGCTGCCGTCCTTACCCATGCCGTCGAAGATGCGTGAGGGCAGTACCTCAGCGGAGGGAGCCTCCTTCGAGAAGAAGTTGGCCACCTCAGTGCCTTCCAGGCTGCCGTTGACGATGATGTCAGTCCACTCTACCTCAGCCTGCTTCTCAGCCCAGAACACGACGTTGTCGAATACATAGTCGGCGGCTTCCTTCAGCTCGGCGAGGTTGAAGGCGATGGTCTGTACGTTGCCGGTGATGGTGAAGTCCTTGCTCAGGCGCTGCCATTCAGAGGTGGCGTTGAGGTCGCCCACACCGTCGTTATTGACATACTGAGTAGGCTCGCTATGACCCTGTGAGGAGATCTTTGCATCCTTGCTGGCCATGTAGTCGAACTCCATGTGCACCTTAGTGCCGGGGGCAAGCATCTTGCTGGAGCGGATGAAGAACTGGGTATCCCAGGCGTTGGCTGGATTGTCCTGCGACTGAACCAGTATACCACGGCTGCCATTCTTGCCGACGCCATCGGTAATCGTGGCAGGCTGCAGGCCGGTGCCCGGCTCTACCTTGAAGAAGCTGCTTACGTCGTCGCCGGCCATGTTGCCGTTAGCAATCAGATTCTCCCAGCCCTCGGGAACGGCGGGCTCGGGATCGTCAGCGGCAGCGCCCTTCTCGAACTTCACGTTCTTGAACGACAACCAGCTGATGTTATTGTCAGCAGCCACATTGAACTTAATCTTCAGCACACCGTCGGCACCAACAACGCCACTGGCCTTGAAGGTATCGAGGAAGAACTGAGAGGTGCCAACCTGCTGACCGGCAGCCACGTTCACCTCAGCACCATCATTGACCTGCAGGTTGATACCATAGGCAGGAGCGGTGAAGCCGTCCTTAGCGCGAACACGTGCCCAGACAGTCACATCGTAGTTACCCTCAGGAATATTGTTCATTGTAGCGGTCAGCGTACGCTCGCCAAGTGAGTTAGCGTCGCCAGTCCAGTACTCGAAGAAGGGAACGCGGAAGTTGCTTCCGTCGTTGTCGCCCTCAACACTCCAGCTGTTGATGTAGTAAGGAGCATCGACAAAGTCAGGATTGGTATCCCAAGCAGAGAGCAGGAAGTTGTCGACGGTGATAGCCTCATGCCAGCCCGTTACAACATCAGGATTCTGCAGTGCACCAGCCTCAGCCTTGGTCAGTGTGCCAGCAGCATACTTCTCAGCAGGTACGGTGTAGTACTGGTTCAGGGCCTCCTCAGTGTAAACGTTGGTGGCGTCAACGAGAGCCTTCATAGCGGGCAGCACATTCTGGGCAATGACATTAGCCTCAGCCTTATCGACAGCGTCAGCCAGCTTGTCAACGGCAGCCTTCACAGCAGCCTCGCCAGAGCTTGCATCGAGACCTGCAGCAGCATTGATGGCCTCCTGCAGAGCAGCCTTCACAGCGTCGTTGTCGACCTTATCAAGCAGTTCCTCAGCCTTATCCTGCAGATCATAGAGATCCTCCAGCAGGGCAGCGGCCTTAACCTCCTCGATGGTAGCATCGGGTCCGTAGTAGTTGAGCACGAAGTTATCCCAAATACACCACAGGTTGGTGTTGCCTTGCAGCTTAGCACCAAGGGTGATGGTGCCGTTCTCAACCTTCACGTAGATGGGCTCACAGGTATAGAGACCATTCTTGAACGAGACAGAGGCATTGGCCATGCTGTTCTCAGCACCGGTCTTCAGCGGGAAGGTAGAGGTAGCGTCGTTGATGAAGAACACAGGCAGGTTCTCGTTGTCCTCACCATCCTGACGATAGAATCCCTGAGCAGTCAGCTTATAGACACCGTTGGGAACGTTCTCCAGAGTCTGGCTCATAGTGAACTCAGAGTGGTAGGACTCCACGCAGAAGTTGGTGTTGTCACCAGCGTTGTTCTTGTTGGAGGCCTCGAAGGTCCAGTCGCCATAGTAACGGTTGTTACGGCCGAAGTTCGGATCGGAGATCAGGAAGGTCACGTTGATGGGATCCTCGGCAGTAGCGTACTTCAGGTTAGCCATCATTTCCTCCTCAGAAACAACGAGCCAAAGGGCATTCAAGAGACCCTCCTCAGTGGAGATGTCGATGTTCTTGCCCAGCACAGTGGACTGGCCATCGTAGCCATAGTACTGGCCGTCGGCGTTGGCGATGGTGTAGCCCCAAACAGGTACGTCATCCATACCATCGCCAATAGGCTCCTCTTCGTATCTGGTGATGGTCAGAGGCATGGGAGTGCCATTGTCCATATAGTCACCATTGAAGTAGATCTGCTCGCCACCATTGTTCACCTGTGTCTCGAGGTGGAAGGTGCCGTCGGGCTGCTTCAGCAGCTTGAGGTACTCAGGATTCTCGACCAGAGAAGCACGTGTACCCCAGTCATTGCCTTCACCCCAGCACTTGCCAGTAGCAACATTCACGAGAATGTACTTGCCATCGGTAATTTCCTTCACAGGAGTGTCATCAACCTCGCCCTGAATGACAGTGATAACACCAGAATCAGCACCACGTTCGCTGACGATACGGATCTCAGCTTTACGGCCTTTCATTCCTTCGGGAAGTGGAGCAGCCTCAAGCTGTGCTAAAGTTACATCATAGTCTGCGTAATAATTATCATTATAGCCAGTAACAGTCAGCCAATCAGGAAGGTCTACGAATTCATAGTTCTCCTCTCCCTCAAGGCCTTCCCATGTAGAAATGCGCGGCAAAGTGGTCTCATACTGAATAGTCTCGTATGCTACGTTTTCCATTTCTCCTGTCTCTTCGTTCTCCTCTTCGAATACAGCAAAGATGTTTCCACCATCAGGATCTGCATACATTGTCTCGAAACCATCATAAAGACTCACCACGTCGGTCATAGCATCAAGATGAATGACAGCATTGTAATGACGAGTCCAATCAGTGTTGTCGCCATCCTCTATATTATACTGGTCGCTCTGCTCCTTGGTGATGGCCTGGCAATAGTACAGTCCGTCAACCGGCTCCCCATTATCAGCACGAACATACGAGCGGCAAGTGGGAACCACCATTCCGTTATTGAGGAAACTATCGGTTTCAACGTCTTTTAAGTCACCTGTCATATAGAGCGAGAAGTTCACATCAGGCTGCTCAAAACCACTAATGATGACAACAAACTCATCGGCAATAAGAACGGGAACATCATATTCTGTACCAAAAGCATCTTCTTCTTTCTGAGACACCATAAAGGCACCGAAAGTCTTACCATCTTCCTGCTCAACATACAAAGCATCTGCCATTGTGAACGGCATCTCAGCGATAACATCTGTAATTGAGCCGTCCTCAACTTTACGAATGACAACCTTCATCTCTGTATCATCATTCATCAGTGGGTTGCCTGCAAAATTCACCACACGGAAATAAACGTCAGTGAGATAAAGGGGCTTAACCGGCTTATTATAGAACTCATAAATAGCATCGCTGACGAGGTTGACATCCACACCATCAATAGTTCTGACAGCAGTGCGATTACCAAAAGAAGCACCGTTACTAAATCCATAGTAGTAACCTGCCGCGAGGTTAACATCAGTTATGGTCATTACAGTGTCACCATTGATTAGAGCTACATCAGGATTATTCGGAAAATTTTCTCCAAATGTATAACTCACCCTACCAACAGTCATCTCAGGTATGTAATAGGAACTAATGTAATTATTCGAGATTTTTGCAACGTGGGCAACAAGGTCGTTATCATCATTACCTTCCACTGGTGTAGATTCCCCATTATAGACATAAGCCCAAGAAGCTGCCGTCTTATTTGCAGCCATATTCTTGAACGTCATATCTGCAAACGCAGGCATGTATATATACGACCAATAAGAGCCGCTATTACTACCTGAGACATAGAATGAGCCCACAGGACGCTGATACCATACCTCATCAGCCATGGTACGACGAGGAGCTAGACGCCTAGATGACGTCGCTTGAACTTCGCGCATGTCTGCCATTTGTGCAGGACAAGCAGTCGCTTTCACGGTACTTACCATCGAAGCTAACGTCTCAACGTTATTCTTCTTAGGATGATACTTCGGTGTGACAAGCCTTTGAGCAAAACTACTGGAAGAAACCAGTATCATTGCAGCAAAAAACAGTAACCTTTTTTTCATGATGTTAATAATTTATGTTAATAATAAAGAAATTTAGATGCTCACATAGAACCAAAGCTCAGGATCAGCCACAGAAGTAAGTTTCAGCTTAGTCAAATCGAACTGTGACACTGCTGAGGTGACAATAAACTCTTGAGACATTACTTCTGTAATGGTCGCAACAGCTGAAAGAGCATTGCGAACATTAGTACTGGCTGTTGCAGAACCTTTTGCATCGACTCCAGGACCAGTATAGACAAACTTTGCATGGTTGCCTTCCATCTCAAAGGAATAATTATAGCCTGTGATAGTAGGCGTACTTGTACCCGGCGTATATCGCACACTCCACTGGAAGGAGTCATTTTTAGCATTCCACTGCATACGCAAGCCAAGGAAGACATAAGCCCTATTCTTATTACTCTTCATCGTAGAGAAGTCGCTCACAAGATTATCAAAGTATGACTTGAACTTTTCTGACATCATGTCACCTACATTCACCTCAAACTTATTCTCACCCTTCGCATTAGCATAATCTAAGAAAAAGAGATGAGCAGGTGTACCTTCTATTCTAAAGAGGGGATTATCCGTACCAATAAACATATCTTGGATAGAATCGTAGCGCAATTCCTGTAAAGACCCTTCCAAATAATCTTTCTTAAAAGCATCACGGAAACGCAGATAATAATCATCACCTCGCTTAGTAATCAAAAATGGATTGAAACTCTCATTAGCTATAGCATCCGAGCCCAACGGATAGATATTAGGAATACCATCGTTGGAATCGTCCATGTTATAAATGCTATCGGAGCCAAAGTAGAGATAGTTACCTACAGGTGCTGAGGCAGAAAACATCCTATTGTGGAACGCCTTCACATCAGCCAGATACTCCTGATAATCTACACCCTCCTCAATCGGAGTGAGCAGGTTGTAGGTATTACGCTTCTTACCCTTGAGCATCATATAGCTGGCATCCTCAGGAGCATCGACAATGATAAACTCATAGTCGCCACCACAACCCTCGCTCTGCTCACTTTCTTCCGTCCAGGGAATGTCCTCAGGATCAGAGAAGGCATGCATACACTGGTTATAGGAATTGAACGACAGCACAGGACCATTGTCCTTGATGACCTCCCATGCGGATGTAGCAGTAGCATAGGTATTGTTGGAGAAACGGTTGTCCATCGACACATCGACTGAGAAATCGGGGTTGAAACGCATCAGAATCGGGTAGCCACTACCATACGGATACTCATCCTGATAGGTGGGATAATACTG
>JAEEGF011520685.1_pt1 | contig 10494 bp, 8 predicted proteins | sample 9134171 | NCBI WGS metagenome assembly JAEEGF01 (sample SAMN16246542, study PRJNA631951) | gut metagenome | biome: gut microbiome; feature: rumen; material: AP-attached | host: Bos | place: Iran: Karaj | collected 2018-10 | reverse complement strand
GAATAGGTTCGGGCTTTTAGCTCAGTTGGTTAGAGCAACAGACTCATAATCTGGAGGTCGTAGGTTCAAGCCCTACATGGCCCACATGTTAAGTTAAGGAGTTACGAGAATCTCGTAACTCCTTTTCCTTTGGAAACCCACAGCACCTGGTTTTCCTACGCCGTCCCAAGCCTGCGTCATACCATTCTGGGCATTGGTACTATGTGTTGTCCTGGGCAGCAGGATTGATTTCTCAGAGCAGCAAGGCCATGGTCCATCCACGAATGGTATGGCCGGAGGGATAGGAGCCGTTCATGCGCAGGCGTTCTTCACCTTCGGGCAACAGGGAGGGCTCGTTGAAGCGGGAATATGGCCGCTTGCGCATGTACTCGATTTTTGGTTTTGTGGCAGCGAGACGTACAGACAGCACACCCCGATAGAGGACGTGATAGATGCAAGGTGTTTTTTCTTTCGACAGCTCCATGCCGAAAGGCACGCTAAACTACTCAAGCATCTCGGAAATGTCTTCCACGGCGTTGTCGATGGCCTGTTGGGCACGTTCTTTATTGAGGCGTTGCTCCTTGCCCCACATGTACTGAGTAATGTCATAGACAAATTTTGTCGATGTGGTGTCGGGGGGTGCCGGCAGCCATACGACAGCATTGGGCAAGTTGTCAATGTCGAAATACATGGCCTCGTCATCGAGGTCGATATCGGTCTGAGCCTGTACGCTCATGGTTGCCAATATAGCGGCAACTGTCATCATAAGTTTTTTTTGTCATAATAAGTTCAGTTAATAATGTTTGCGATGGGATTCAAGTATTTCAATGTAGCCGATAGCAGGATGATGAAAATAGCAGATGCGGATACCCCCCAAAGCAGAGACAGGAACGGGTTCGAACAGTCTGCGATAGCCCTGGGCATCGAGTTCGCGGCAGGCGCCGTCAAAATCGTCGGCTTCGTAGGCCAAATGGTAGGGCATCACACCATTTGCCTGCAGCAACTGCGTCTCCAGCGAGGCATTGTTCAGCTGGTGAATCAGCTCAACGGTTTCATGGTCTTGAAGTGTGAGATAGCAAAGCTCTACTTGCAAAGCATCGTCATAGAGGACTGGGCCGGCCTGATAGCCGAAGTATGAAAACTGACTGGCAGTGGTCTGAATGTCGGCTACTGTGTAGCCTATGTGATGGAATTGTAACATTGAATTAGAACTTTAACAAGAGTGGAAGGGGAGTCCGCTGGCAAAACCAGCAGACATTGTGGAGGGAATAATTAGTATTTATCGTGGTGGATTTTGTTTTCGTCCCATTTGTTTTTGGGGGTAGCGGGAGCAGCAGGATGCCCCACAACTATCAAGTTGAGCGGCACGATATGAACAGGCATCTGCAGCAGTTTTTGCAACTTCGTGATGCGGCTCTGCAGGGGGAAGATGCCTGTCCACACAGCGGCGAGGCCAAGGGCGTGGGCAGCCAGGAGGATATTCTGCGAGGCTGCGGAGCAATCCTGTACCCAGTAGAGGGTGTTGTCCTCACCCTCTATCTTACTGATGCGCTCGTAGAGCGACGCATCGCCACAGACGACGATAGCTGTGCACGTGTCGTTCATCATTTTCACGTAGGGCAGCGAGGCCTTCAGCTCACGCTTCAGCGCTACGTCGTTCACAATGATGAAATGCCAGGGGTCATAGTCCATGGCGCTGGGAGCTGCCATGGCGGCATGGAGCAGGGTCTCAATATGTTCTTCACTGACCGGCTCGTCGGTGAACCGGCGGTTGCTGACGCGAGTCAGGATGTTCTGAATGACTTCGTTCTGTTTCATCTTTGGTTGTTGAGAGGGGAAAAGATGTTGGGGAAAGGTTATTGGACTTTGGTCATTTGGAATGAGGCGGTGTAGGTAGAGCCGTTGTCGCGGCGGCGCAAGGCTGTCCATTTCATCACCCCGTCTTTGATGGAGACAATCTCCCACCATTCGCGCTGCTCGGTGTCCTCGCCGTTGTTCTTCCAACGGGAACAAAGCAGGACGCCATCGACGAAATACTGGGCGTAGGTATTGTCGTAGGAAATCCATTGGCCGTCGTCATTCTGAGTGTAATAGACGTAGTTGCCGTCGGTCTTGTATTCCCATCGGTGCAGCTTGCCGTCGTCGTATTCTGACTCCTCGCTGGTGATGCGCCCCTCCCAGGTGCCGATAATGTCCTGGGCATAGTCCTTGGTCACTTTCTTGAAGCGCTCTGTATTGTGCTCCGGAACAAAAATTTCTTTGCCGTTGTAGGTAATATTATGTTTGACCATTGCCACCATGTCGTCTTCAGTGATGGATAGGACGTTATACTCGCTGGTTGATGTCAGCCCCGTATCATAGTGGGCAGTGACGGTTACTTTTCCTGCAATGTTGACACTACATTCGGCACGGTTTTCCCAGAAATCACTCATGCCCATGTTGGCATTAGGCGAATAGCTGCGATAGGCTTTCGTGGGGGAAATGAAATTGAGCACATAGTTATAGTTCGTGACGCAGGGCTTTCCGTCGACGATGGTACACATCCACCTGCCCATGAGCTTTTCGGTGAAATTCTTGGAGTGGCCGGTTTTGTTGTCATCATCGGATGAGCAGGCAGCGCACACGATGGTGCCGGCAAGGACAGCCATGACCAGGATAACTGAGAGGTGAAAGGATACGGTTAGGCGACGGAACGTCGGGAATTGGGTGAGCGGTTTTTTCTTCATTGTTGTCGTAATTTTTATTGGGTTATTTGCTCCAGTGTTTATTGATAATGGCTTCGATATGAGGCATGTTGGCCAGGTTCATGTAGTGGAAATGGTCGCCGTCGATGTGGTAGAGCGGCACGTCGGGGAAATGTTTCCTCCACCGTTCCTCGTTCTGGGCTACAAAGGCATCTTGCGCCTGCTGCTCCTCATCGTTGAGGAACACGTCGTCGTACTCAGGATATTTACGGTTGGTGTGGACGGCGGCAAACAGATGAATGACGGGACCGTCGTAGGAAGGCCGAGGCACGGTTAGTGCAAGGGCGTTGGAAACGCGATACTGCTCGATGATGGTAGGGCCGCAGTTCATCTCGACGGGAGGAGTTTCCTGAATGGCGCTTCGCTCATAGATGGGGTCGAAGGTGAGCACATGTTCTGCCACGCCCAGGTCGTGCTTGATTCTCTTGGCGAGCGCCAGGGCGATGTCGGAACCATAGCAGAGGCCGGTGAAGAAGCGTATGGGCTTGCCCTGCAGGTCGTGCCGGTAGATGAGCATGTACTCGTCGAGCAGCTTTTCGAGCGTTATTTCCTCTTTCCACATGAACGACTCGAGGAAGGAGTCGATGACGTAGACCGAGCAGCGGGTGCGGAACCAAGCCACCAGTTCGTCGTACATGGGGTGCAGATAGACATATCCGCACACGATGACCATGACAGGCTTCGATGAGTCGTAGGCCCCATCGACCCAATAGCTGTGGCGACGTTCTGCGGAATCTGCACATAGCTCGCGGATGGTGCGCTTCTCATAGAGTGTGGTGACGCTGATGTTGATGCCGTGGCTGCTGGTCATGAATGCCAGCTGGGCAGCCTGCAGGGATGAGAGCCCAAGGTCGTCGAAGAGGTCGTCGGCCACGCTCAGTTCCTGACCGGACTCGATGATTTGTGCAGTGAGCGAGGAGAGGATGTGCTCGCGGTCGGTGGCGGGGGGGACAAAACTGTTCGGGGGCGAGAAGTGAGCGGTGAGCGGCATAGGGAGACGGTGGCGGTCGACCTTGCCGTTGGCATTCACGGGCAGCTCGTCGACCTGCATGAACAGCTCAGGAATCATGTAGTGAGGGATCAGCCTGGCCAGCTGGTTCTTGAGCTTGTCGGCCGACACCGGACGAGGGGCAACGAACCACGCACACATTACGTCGCGGCCATTCAGGGTGATGACGCGCGTCACGGCTTTCTGTATGCTCTCCGTCTGAACCATCAGGGCCTCTATCTCGCCCAGCTCGATGCGATAGCCCCGCAGCTTCACCTGTGTGTCGTTGCGGCCCATGAACATGAGCTGACCGTTGGCATCCCACTGTACGATATCGCCTGTGCGGAACATCCGGCGGTCGGCGTCGCCGGTGGCGTACGGGTTGGGCATGAATTTCAAGGCTGTCATGCCGGGGTTGTTCAGATAGCCCTCGGCAATCTGCGGCCCCGCGAGGTAGAGCTCGCCCGGACAGCCCTGCGGCAGGATGCGCTGACGGCTGTCGAGCACCAGGGCGACACAGTCTGAGACAGGACGTCCGATGGGCACATAATGCCTGTCCGACCCCACGGGATATTCCCAGAAGGTGGCATCGACGGTGAACTCGGTAGGCCCGTAGGAGTTGAAGAACCGGCACGCCAGCCCCTCAGGCACCTGGTCGAGCCGCTCGCCGCCCAAGGTGACATAGCGCAGGGGCAAGTCGGGATAGGCGGTCAGCAGCAACTCGCCGAAGGCCGTGGTATAGTTTCCGCCAGTGATGGCGTGCTCCACGATATAGTCGTGGATGGCCTTGAGGTCAGTGCGGTCTTCCTCCCGAAGAATATGCAGCTCGCCGCCACAGGCAAGAATGGGGAACAAATCCTCCACGGAAGCATCGAAGCTGAACGTGCCGTGACAGAGAATCTTGTCGGCAGGCGTGAGGCCGTAGGTGAAGATACATGTTCGGACGAAGGAGCAGAGGGCACGATGGGAGATGGTCACCCCCTTGGGCTTGCCGGTAGAGCCTGAGGTATAGATGATGTAGGCGTTTGCTCCCACCGCACGCGCTGCAGGGATGTCGGCGGGCAGCGGTTGCATGCGGAAGCCGTCGATATACTGCTTGTCGATGTGCAGGCGGGCCTCGCTGTCGGCTTGAATATATGCAATGCGGTCGGCAGGATAGTCAGTGGCCAGAGGAACATAGCATGCCCCAGCCTTCATGACGGCAAGGACGGCCGTCATAAAGTCCCTATTGCGGGGCAGCATGACGGTGACAACGTCGTCGGGGCCGACTTGTTCTTGCCCTGTCAGCTGCCGGGCCAGCAACGACGACTGTCTGTCGAGCTCGGCATAGGTCATGCTGCCTTCGTGGTCGACAATGGCTGTAGCCTGCGGACGGAGCGCCACCTGGCGGAGGAACATGTCGAGGAAATGGTGCTCGTGGCGCTCAGCAGGGGGCAGGGGCGTGCCTTGACCGAGCTGCAGCAGCGCGCGGGCCTTCTCCTCGGAAACGAAGTCGATGTCGCAGAGACGGGCATCGGGCTTCGAAAGAATCTCGTGTACAATATCGCAGAAGACGGCAGCCAGCTGCTCCATGAGCCACTGGGAGTAGCGGCGGTCGTTGTAGTCGATGGTCAGCTGATACGCGTCGTCCATGTCCCAGATCTGGGTGGAGATGCTGTCGAGTGTTCCTCCAGAGAAGAACTGTCGGGTCTGCACAGGCTCGCCGCCGAGCATCACATTCCGATGGACGGCATGGAAGTTGAACGAGTTCTCGGGCAGACAATGCAGGTCGCGACAGAAATGGGTGAAGGGGTAGAGGCCATGGCGCACGTTGCCCGTCATCTGCCGCCTGAAGTCGCCCATCAGCGCCAGCACCGGCTTCTCAGGGTCGGAAAGGTCGCCCTTGAACGGCACGGTCTTCACAAACATGCCCAGCGTCTTCTTAGCCTCCCGGTCGGTGCGGCCGTGGTTGATGCTGTAGAACACCACGTTCTGCTCGTTGGAGAACGCCGACAAGGCCATGGCGAAGGCCGTCATCAGCATGATGTTCGGAGTGACCCCCCTAGCCCGGCAGAAAGCCTCCACACCGTCCTTCGGCATGTTCCTGACGATGCCCTTGAAACTGCCTACTGCCTCAGGATGGCGCGTCGGGATCTTTGTCATCGTCAGCCCCTGAAACTCCTTCCGGTAGTAGTCGGCAGCCTGCGTATAGGCCTCCGACTGCAACAGGCGTCGCTCCTTCTCCACGTAGCGCGCGTAGGGGATGTCCGCCGCAGGAGCCTCTCTCCCCTCGTATTCGCAACGCACGTCCTCCCACAGAAGGGCGGTTGAGAGCGCATCGCTCAGGAGGTGACTGATGTCAACGACTACGTAAACATGCTCCTCCGTGCGAACCACTGCCGCCCTGGTCAGCACATCGTTGAGAAGGTTGAAGGGCTTGATATGACAATCGCGGAAACAGCCAAACGCAGCATCGCTCATCTCGTAATACTCAACGACAATGTCTTCTGAACGATCAATATATTGACGGAACTCAGTGCCCTCCATCCTGACGCGGGTGAAAAAGATGTCGTGGCGGTTGATGGCTTTCTGAAGGCTGTTGCGCAACTTCTCAGCATCGGTATGAGCAGGACACGTATAGTAGTAGTCCATGTTATACTGCGTCAGGCCCCGATGCTGTATCCAATCGAGCATGATGCCATACTGCGATGCTGAAAGTGGATATGATAAGGTAGACATACGGTTATTCCAGGTTTATTTTGAGCGTCCCCAGCAGGATACGGCCTTCCTGAGGAATGGGCACACGGTCGCCCCCCAGCAGGTAGCTATGGTCAAACACATTGTTGCAGTTGACCGACAGCTCCAGGTTCCTCCAGCTGTATCTTAGCCCCAAGTCCATCAGGAAGCATGAGGGAAGCGTTTCTTTTTCCTGATACATATATTCATATCCGTTATGAATAAGCTTGATGACGGAGGTGGTTTCGTAGAAGAATGTCTGCTTGGAGCAATAAGACCCCTTGGCGATGGCCGCCAAGCCAAAGGGGAACGTTTTCTGCAGCTGGAGGTGAGCTGTGAAGTCGGGAATGGAGTAGATGCGGTCGCCTTTTCCGGGGTCATATTCTTCGTTCACTCCCTCATGGTCGATGACATGCTGCAGGTAGGTGGTGGCTCTGGCCTTGAAACCCTTGTTCTCATATTCCACCGTGTTTTCCCATCCAAGGTTTTTCACGGTAGCTATGTTGCGATAGGCATCCATGGCCAGCTTGACGATATCCTTTGTGTGATTATAGAACAGGCACGACTCGAACTTCAGATGCTGTCTGGGTGCATTCAAGATGGCCGAAAGCTGATAGTTGTCCATGTACTGAGGGCGTATGTCATTAGTGCCGATATAGACGATGGAGGATGCACGATAGAAATAAGGTGCATCGACAAATGAGCGTGCATAGCTCAGCTTATAATTCATGAGCCTTGTTGGCGACCATATCAGTGCCATGCGTGGTGACAACTGTCGGATGTTTTCTTTCGAGTATCGCTTCCTATAGTCGGAGCGCAATCCGGCATTCAGGATGAGCTGCCGGTTGAGCTGATGCTTCAGCTGTACGAAAAACGACTGGCTGTGCTCGTCGTTGTTCAGGAATGTCTTCGCCCGCTTGTTGACGGTGGTGACGGCGATGCGGTTGTAGTTGTCGCCAAGGGAGAAATCGTTATAGTAGACATTGAAATAGTCGTACTGCATGCCGAAGAGCAGGCTGCCATGTCCGAGTTTTGGGAGTGCGTACTCATAGATGGCCTTGACGTCGGCAGACAGATTCCAGTTTTTCCACGACTGTGTCTGGAACACGCCCGTTGACATGGTAGAAGACAGGAATTTATAGACATATTCGTCATCGTCCCATTGCACCAGTGTAAGCAGATAGGCCGTACTCTCATTGATAGAATCGCCCAGGACATTATAGAGGTTCGCCGATTCCAGATTAGCATTCACCCCGGCATCCAGCGTCCATTTCCCCCATGTGGTGGAGTAGCGCAGGCTGCCGTTTGTCTGTGCGACGCCTCTTCCGGGCTTCATGCCGTCTATCGGTTCATACTTGTCGTAGCTGTAGACGGAGGTCAGGAAGATGTTGTTATAGGTATAGTTGCGCTTGCCGTATTTGTGACTGACCTGCAGATCCAGATTTTTCCATCTGAGTTTCAGTCCAAGGTCGAAAGAGGGCCTGTGGTTGAATCCGTTCACATAGAGGGTGCCGCTGCGGGGCACCTCGCCGTAGATGCGGGCGTTGGGGTCTTCACCGTCTACGAAGTGTCGCGTTCCACGCGAATTGTAGATGGAGCCCCATGTCATGATGTCGAAGTCTACCAGATGTTTTCCCACCACCAGGTCGGCCTTCAGCGTATGGGTGTTACCAATGCCGGCGGTGGCCTGCAGGCCGTTGACGTCGCTGCCCGTCTTCGTAATGATGTTCACCACGGCGCTGAGCGCCACGTTGCCATAGAGCGACGAGGCAGCACCACGCAGCACCTCTATCTGCTTGATGTTGGCCAGAGAGATACGATAGTCGGGGGCGATGGAGTTGGTGCAATAGCTGTTGAGCCGCACACCGTTCAGCATGATGAGCACATCTTCCTGGGAATAGGAAAAAATGCCGCGCATGGCGAAGTTGGATTCCTCGCCCTCAACGAGATTCACGCCAGGCACATAGTCGGCCAGCAACTCCTGAAGGTTGCGTGCCGTCGACATACGAATCATATCCACCGTAATCAGAGTCACTGGAACAGGTGCCTCTTCTACCGACTCTTCCAGTTTTGATGCAGTGGTAATGGTAGCATTGAGTCCTGCTCTTAGCTTGATGATCATATCTTCAAAACGAGGGGGATCCTGGACGGAAGTATAGTAAGGGTTCTCGTTGAGAAGAAGCATGGCATTCTTCTTTGCTTCATCATCATTATCCAAGGCCATATAACAGAGAGACAACAGACGATAGGCATTCTGCTTCATCGGACCCTTAAAAGAAGGGAGATGGCTTTCAAGCAATTGTATTGCCTGTTCAAGCTGGCCAATCTGATACTGTGCCTCTGCCTGAGCAAAGAACTGACGCTGTTCGCTGTTATCCTTCTGCGCCGCTAAAGGCAGCAGCGCAAAGAAGAAGAAAACGATAACGATGAAAAGCCTGTTCCTCATTTTCTGACTGGTACGAAAAAGGTGAAAGTGGTACCTTCTCCCAAATGGGAGTCAAAGGTAATTTTGCCACCATGCTTGTTCTCGATGATGTCGCGGGTGATGCTCATACCCAAGCCCGTACCCTGGCCGACGGGCTTGGTGGTGAAGAAATTCTCGAAGAGGCGCTGCTTCACCTCCTCTGTCATGCCCTCGCCATTATCAGCCACGGAGATGAAAAAGGTCTCCTCGCCCTTCGCAATGGGGTTAGGGGTGAGGCCTACTTTGATACTGACTTCGGGCAAATAGCCTTCGGGAACCATCTGCGACTTGTGCCACACGGCATAGCAGGCATTGTTCATCACATTGAGCACAGCGCGGCTCAAATCCTGCGGAACAACCATCATCATGGGCATGCCTTCTTCGTACTGCTCATGGATGCTAATGTTGAAGTTCTTGTAGTTGGCACGCATGGCATGATAGGACAACCAGACATACTCTTTCACAATGTGACATACATCAGAAGGTATGTACTCATCATCCTTGCCACGGGAAACGAGCAGGATGCCACGGATGATGCTGATGGCCCGCTCGCCATGTGCCGCAATCTTGGACAGGTTCTCCTTCAAGTCGGCCACAATGTCGTTCAGGTCTTCACGGTCGGCCTCAGGCAGCTTGTCTTCATTGTCCTCAATGATGTCGATGAGGTCGTTCAGCAGCTTGTCTGACATCTTGCTGAAATTGATGACAAAGTTCAGCGGGTTTTGTATCTCATGGGCAATGCCGGCGCTGAGCATACCAAGGGATGCCAGTTTCTCTTGTTTCTTCAGCTGTTCTTTTAGTTGTTCAATCTGTTCCATATATGCCTTACAATTTTTCGGTTTTCAATTTCGGTAGTATAATAGTAAACTCGCTAAATTCGTCCTTTACGGACTGGACGTAAATGTCGCCTCCGTGGTTCTGAATGATTTCGCGGCTCAGATAGAGTCCTACACCCGCTGCCTCACCAGTGGTCTTGGTGGTGAAGAAGGGGTCGAAAATCTTGTCGATAATGGTATCTTCAATACCGATTCCGTTGTCGCGGATCTTCAAGGTGTATTGGTCGCCGGTATCAGTCAGCGCAAGCGAGAGATCTCCTTCAAAGTTTATACGCTGTGCCTTTTTCACAATCGCATAGATGCCATTGCCGAGCATGCTCATCAGCGTTCTGCTGAGCAGTTCGGGATTGCCGTGCAGCATCAGCTTCTCGCCAGGAACATTGAAGCTTACATGGATGTGGTGCTTGGCGATGTCATTGGCATAGTAGTTGTTGAGCATTTCCTCGTCCTGCCTGAGGATGGGCAGCAGATCCATATCCACATAGCCGGCCGTGCGGTCTTTCAGCATCTCCTCCATCGCCTTCAGGGTGCGTGTGGTGTTCTGCCCGTGTTCGCCCACCTTCTGCAGGTTGCCACGCAACATGTCGAGGACATCTATCGTGTCTTCATAGTTCTCCTCGTCCATGTTGTCCTTCTCGTCTTCGATGTTGGCCTCGATGTCCTTTACCAGACCTTCGGAAAGCTTGGAGAAGTTGTTGATATAGTTCAGCGGGTTCAGGATACGGTCGATGAGTCCCTGCGTCAGTTTACCCACGGTGGCCAACTTCT
>JAEEGF011255354.1_pt1 | contig 10494 bp, 8 predicted proteins | sample 9134171 | NCBI WGS metagenome assembly JAEEGF01 (sample SAMN16246542, study PRJNA631951) | gut metagenome | biome: gut microbiome; feature: rumen; material: AP-attached | host: Bos | place: Iran: Karaj | collected 2018-10 | reverse complement strand
TCGCCATCCTGCAGACGAGCATTACAAAGGGTTTCTATTCCGGATTCCAGTTTGCGGTGGGGATAGCGTTCAGCGATATCCTTATCCTTTCCCTCTGCTACTGGGGTGCCAGCTTCTGTGTGGAAAACCGTTTTTTCCAAATACTTCTCGGCATGGTGGGCAGCGGCTTCATGGTGCTTTACGGTCTCTATCTTTTCTTCAAAAAGGCGCATCCGAAACGGAAAAGACTGAAAGATCATGACTTGAGCGAGGCAATCAACTGGAAGGGGGTGTTCAGCGAATTGGGGAAAGGCTTTTTTATGAACACTGTAAACCCGTTCCTTTGGATACTCTGGCTTTCGGTCATTTCGGTCGGTACCGCAGGCGGCACACGGATGCAGGCGATATGTTTCATCGCCGGTATTGAGATTGTGCTTCTGCCCTGTGACATTCTGAAGGCATATTTCGCCAACAAGCTGACTAACGCCCTGTCGGAAAATGTGGTGCACCGGATTAACCAGGTGGCCGGCATTCTGATGATGGGGTGTGCGGTGGTGCTGCTCGTCAGGACTCTTCTTGTTTTCCATCTGATTACCATTCCGGGTATTAATTCATAATGCTTTTTTTATCCATGCAAATGAAAAAACTTTTTTGCCGTGCTTTGCTTTTGGCCGGCTTCCTGTGCTGTTCCGCTGCGGTTAATGCCCAAGGCAACCGCACCTATGAAACCAATGCGCAGAAGATGAATCGTCTGATGCAGTATATCCGTTATTATTATGTGGATTCTGCCGATTTTGAAAAACTGGTTGACAAGTCTATTGTTGAGATGCTCAAACAGCTTGATCCGCATTCGGTCTATGTCCCCAAAAAAGAGGTGCGCCGCATGAATGAGCCGCTGGAGGGAAATTTTGACGGCATAGGCGTGCAGTTCCAGATCATGAAGGACACCATTGTCGTTGTCGAGCCGATAAAGGGCGGGCCGTCCGAGAGGGTTGGCATCCGTGCTGGTGACAAGATAATACGTATTGATGACAGTGTTGCTGTCGGAAAAATATGCACCAATGCATGGGTGTTCAAAAAACTGCGTGGGAAAAAAGGCACCAAGGTCTCTGTTGACATCCGACGTGGACGCGAGACGGAGCCGCTCCATTTCACCATTACCAGGGACAAGATCCCCATCCATTGTGTGGAATCCTATTTCATGGTGGACAAGGAGACCGGTTACATCCAGTTGGAGCGTTTTGCGCAGCAGACGCTATCCGAGTTCCGTCAGGCACTGGAGGAGCTGCAGGCGCAAGGGATGAAAAACCTGATTTTTGACCTGCGTGACAACACCGGCGGTTACCTTCAGGCAGCCATTGACATGGTTGGCGAGTTCATGGGAAAGGATAAGTTGGCGGTGTACACGCAGAACAACCAGACCGGCAACCGCATGAATTACCAGACCCAGCATCGTGGTGATTTTGTGGAGGGTCGGCTGGTGATTCTCATCAACGAATATTCCGCATCAGCATCAGAGATCGTCTCCGGTGCGGTTCAGGACTATGACCGCGGCATCATCATCGGACGCCGCTCGTTCGGAAAGGGGTTGGTTCAGCAACAGATGCCGCTTCCGGATTCGGCCCAGGTCAGGCTTACAACATCGCGCTATTACATTCCATCCGGACGCTGTATCCAGAAGTCGTATGAGGATATTGAAAACTATAGCCGTGATGTGATCAACAGGTACAACCGTGGCGAACTAACCCATGCCGACAGTATCCATTTCCCTGATTCATTGAAATATAAGACTGCCAGCGGACGTACGGTCTACGGTGGCGGAGGGGTGATGCCCGACATTTTTATCCCGATGGACACTGGTAAGGTTTCTGACTATTATTATAAACTGTACCGGCGAAATTTGTTCAGCCAGTTTGTAATGAAGTATCTGGAGAGTCACAAGGCCGAATTGTTGGCCGGTTATCCTGATTTTGACACCTTCTACCAGCGTTTCAAGGTTGATGATGCAATGTTGCGCGAGTTTTATGACTATGCCTGCTCTGAGGGTGTGACCGATTCCATGGAATTCAAGTGCATAAATTATTTGAATGGCTTTGCATCCAAATACAAGGATACTTTGGACAAAATTTTCCCGGATTTGCAGAGCGTGGATGGGAACCATGCATTGGAGCAGATGTTTGTCCGTTATGTGGAGGAACAGCAGGCTGCGTACCTGAAGCGTAAGGCGGAATTTGATACGGAAAAAAACATAATCAGGCAGTTGCGCACGCTTTTAGCACGAAATTTGTATGATACGCACGCCTCCGCAAAAATATGGATGGAGACGGACGACACTTATCTTGAAGCTGTACGCGTCATGCATACGCCATCTGTTTTCCGTAAGATGGGAATACATGACGCTGAAGAAAGAAAATAAAGCACCGTTTGGTGCGCATCCGTGAGGAAACAGATTAAGTTCTTTGTAAAAACAAATTAAAGTGAGTTACGAAAACAGAAACGACCGGAACAGGGATTTTTCCGGAAAAAGGTATCACCGTGATGGTGACAGGGAGTGGAAACGAAGGTTTCCGAGAGACAGTGAGACAAGCGACAGTGAGGAATCTGACAGACCAAGACGCTCGTTCCGCAAGGATCATGACGATAATGACTCAGAGAGGCCAAGACGTCCGTTCCGCAGGGATCATGACGATGACTCGGAGAGACCAAGGCGCCCGTTCCGCAAGGATCATGATGATGACTCGGAGAGGCCAAGACGTCCGTTCCGTAGAAATCACGATGATGACAGGGGTGAGGGCTTCCGTCGTGAAAGACGTTCCTTCGGAGACCGCACCTCCTATCGCAGGAAGGAACATCCACGTTACATTGAGGATTCCCCAATCATTGATGAAATTGTAAAAAAGAGAAGGGAGGAGGGACGTTCTTCCGACCGCAAGCCGAAGGTGCTCTCTTTGGAATGGAACGAGGAGCGCGGCCTGATACGCCTTAACAAATACATCGCTAACGCAGGTGTCTGTTCGCGCCGTGAGGCCGACCGGCTCATTGAGGCTGGCGAAGTGACCGTCAACGGGGAGGTGGTGACCGAACTGGGCACCAAGATACAACCGACAGATGAGGTCCGGTATGGGGATAAGGTGCTGCAACGGGAAAAACCTGTATACATTTTATTAAATAAGCCCAAGGATTATATCACCACCACCAGCGATGAGTATGACCGCAAGAATGTGATGAACCTGGTGGCTGGCGCCTGTCCTCAGCGGGTATATCCTGTAGGGCGGTTGGATCGCAATACGACAGGGCTGCTGCTGATCACCAATGACGGCGAACTGGCGAAAAAACTGACCCATCCGAGGTATGGTGTAAAGAAAATCTATCAGGTGGAATTGGACAAGTCGCTTTCACAGGAGGATTTCCAGCAGATTATCTCCGGACTGGAATTGGCTGACGGCTTTATCGCACCCGATGAGCTGGCCTATGTCGGAGAATCCCGCCGAGAAATCGGCATAACGCTTCATTCGGGAAAGAACCGTATTGTACGGCGGATTTTTGAGCATCTCGGTTCTGAGGTGGTCAAGTTGGATCGTGTCTATTATGCCGGTCTGACCAAGAAGGATTTGCCGCGCGGAGAATGGCGCTTTCTCCGGAAAGATGAGGTGAATATTTTGAAGATGAGCCTATAATCTTATTGTTAAATGCGAAACAAAGCGGTCTATATCGGTGTTTTTGGGCGGGGTAACCAGGGAAAAAGCAGTTTGGTTAATGCTCTGACCGGACAGCAGACTGCCATTGTCTCAGAGGTGGCGGGCACAACCACCGATCCGGTAAGGAAATCCATGGAGATTTTCGGCATAGGGCCTGTGACGGTGGTAGACACTGCTGGGTTGGACGATCCGACCGAGTTGGGAGCCAAGCGTCTTCAAAAAACGATGCAGACGTTGGATCAGATTGACCTTGCCCTGCTGGTTTGTTCAGGCAACCAGTGGGGTGTGGCTGAGAGCCGGCTTGCGGAGAAATTGGAAACCAAGGATATACCCTTTGTGATTGTACATAACAAATCGGATATGGAGGGTTTGTCGCCCGTTTTGGGGCAGCAGCTGGAGGCGCGTTACGGCGTGAAGGTCTGCAACTGCAGTGCGCAAACTGGTGAGGGCGTTCCTGAGCTGGTACGAGCAATGGTGTCCGCCATCCCCGATTCGGCATACCGTTCCACATCCATGGTTGGGGATGTTGTGAAGCGGGGTGATATTGTAGTGCTGGTGATGCCGCAGGATTCGGAGGCGCCGGAGGGGCGGCTTATTCTGCCGCAGGTGCAGATGATACGCGATTTGCTGGATTGTCATGCCATTGCGGTTCCCATGCAGTTGGAGGAATTGCCGCTGTTCCTTGACCGTCTGCGTCCCGATCTGGTGATCACCGACAGCCAGGTTTTTGCCGAAGTAAATGCGCAGCTTCCGGCTGATATTCCGCTGACAAGTTTCAGTATACTGCTTTCCAGGGCGAAAGGTAATTTTGAATATTGTCTGGCTGGTACGCCGCATATCGACCGCCTGCGTGACGGAGACCGCATTCTGATGCTGGAATCCTGTACCCACATAACCTCCTGCGAGGATATAGGGCGCGTGAAGATTCCGCGCCTGTTACGGAAATATACCGGAAAAAGGCTGGAGTTCGACCATGTTTCATCGCTCGACCCGCTGCCGGAGCTTGGAAGGTATGCCATGGCAATCCAGTGCGGTGCCTGCATGGTGACGCGCCGGCAGATTGCAAACCGCCTGAAGCGGATTGCGGATTTTCCGCTACCAATCTCCAACTATGGCATGTGCATCGCCTATGTGACCGGAATTTTTGACCGAGTGACAGCGATTTTCCGATAAATTGTTTGTATTCACCATATTATGTGTAAAATAATAAGAATTTGATAATGAGAAATATAGCAGTCATATTGGCAGGAGGGACAGGTAGCAGGATGGGCGGCCCGCTTCCGAAACAATTCCTTGCATGCAAAGGAAGGCTGCTGATCGAATATGCGGTGGATGCATTTGACAAACATGCCTTGGTGGACGAGGTGGCTGTTGTTGTACATCCGGATTATATGGACTACATGGAAAAAGTGGTCCGTCGCAATGGTTGGATAAAGGTACGCCAACTGCTGGAAGGTGGTTCGGAGCGTTATTTGTCCTCGTTGTCGGCCATAAGGGCGTATGAGGGTGAAACGGAGTTGAATCTGTTGTTGCACGATGCCGCCCGGCCTTGGATTTCCGGGGAAACCATCAAACGTGTTGTGGAGGCTTTGTACACGCATGAGGCAGTGGGTGTGGCCATTCCGAGCACTGATACGGTTTGGGAGGTGGAGGATGGTTCTGTGTGTGTGATTCCTGACCGCCGCCGGATGTGGCTGGCACAGACTCCGCAGGCTTTCCGGCTGCCTTTGGTTGCGGAGGCTTATCGCCGCGCCATGCAGGATCCGGATTTCATGGCAACCGATGATTGCGGTGTGGTGAGAAAATATATGCCGGAAGTGGAGATTCACGTGGTGGAAGGTGATAAGGGAAATACAAAAATAACGTATGCTGAAGATATTGTTTCATGAATGATATTTTGAGAGAATTATGATAAAGAAGGCATTGGTAGTGGGAGGAAGCAATGGTATCGGATTGGCCATTGCGCTGGAATTGCTAAGGCAGGGCGCAAAAGTAACTGTTGTTGACAGGGTTGCGCCAGATGCTGCGGCGTGTGCCATGGTAGATTCGCTTTCATTCCGTCAGGAGAATCTGCTGAATGATGATGTCAGTTTCTTGGAGGAATATAAGGATATTGACATGCTGATGATTACAGCAGGATTTGGCCGTGTGGCCAAGTTTGAGACCATCGTGCCTGCCGAAATTTGCAACAGCTTTCAGGTAAACACGGTGTCCCTTTTCAAGATTATCCGTTTCTATTACGACAGGATGTTGGGCGATGATGATTTCTACTGTGGTGTCATGGGCTCGATAGCAGGACTTGTCTCTTCTCCGCTTTTCGCACTTTATGGTGCTACCAAGGCGGCGGTCTGTAATGGTGTGGAGAGCCTTAATGTGGAGTTGGAGAAGGCTGGCAGCAAGAACAGGATTCTTAATGTTTCACCCGGTTCGATAAAGGGAACACGTTTCAATGGTGGCAGCAATGATTTGAATGAGACGGAGTTGTTGGCGCGTGAAATTGTCGGCAGGATCATACGGAGGGAGACCTTGTTCATTCCGAGCTATGAGGAGACGTTCAAAGGGGTGATTGACAGTTACAGGGAAGATCCTCACGCTTATGGCTTGCACAGTTATGAGTATAAATGCCAAAGCGGCAGGTTCAACAACAGGCCCCAATTGAAAATCGGGTACATGAGCGGCACATTTGACCTGTTCCATATCGGACATCTGAACCTGATCCGCAGGGCAAAGCAGTGTTGCGACTGGCTGGTGGTCGGGGTTCATGCGGATGCCTCCCACAAGGGCAAGGAGACCTTCATTCCACTGCATGAGCGTATGGAGATAGTGCGTAGCATAAAGTATGTGGACCAGGTTATCCTTTCGGAAAGGGAGGATTCGGATGTCTATTTCAAGGGCAGGGTGAAGTATGACTTCCTTTTTGTCGGGTCGGATTACAAGGGAACGGAGCGTTTCAACCGTTACGAGCGTCTTTTTGAAAATACTGGCGTGAAAATCATCTATTTTCCGTATACGGAGGGAACCAGCAGCACCCAACTAAGAAAGGTCATATCGAAATAATCAGTCACGAAACAAATAGGAAACGAATTGGGGGAATAATATGGAAAAAAAAGATTGGAACATTTAAAATCAACAGATATGAATATCGGCTTAATTATTGCGGGAGGAGTGGGTGCCCGAATGGGTCAGAGTATCCCGAAACAGTTTTTGACAGTGAATGACCGTCCGGTGATTGTATATACCCTGGAGGCTTTCCAGAAACATGCGGAAATAGATGTGATAGCCGTGGTTTGTGTTGCCGGATGGGAGCAGGTGCTGTGGGCCTATGCCTCCCAATTCAATATCACAAAATTGAAACATGTCATTACCGGAGGCAAAAACGGTCAGGATTCTATCCGCAATGGTGTTTATGAGTTGGAAAAACATTATCAGCCGGAGGATGTGGTGCTTATACATGACGCCATCCGCCCCATGGTTTCTGCGGAAATTATTTCCGACTGCATTGTCAAGACGAAACAGTTCGGATGTGCCATCACAACCATCCCTTGTGCCGAAGCAATGATGTGTACTGAGGACGGGGTGGTGTCGACGGGGAGCTATCCTCGGGAAAAACTGAAAAGGACACAGACCCCGCAGGGTTTCCCTTTAGGTAAGATTTGCGACCTGCATCGTCGTGCCCTGGAAAAAGGCATCACCAATTCCGTGGCTTCATGCACCTTGATGGTGGAAATGGGGGAACAGATATATTTTTCAGCCGGTTCGGAAAAAAACTTGAAGCTGACGACTGTGGATGATATTGACATTTTTAAGGCGTTATTGATTGCCAAACGTTCAGAGTGGCTAAAGGGTTGAAAAAATGAATCTGTATAAAAGCAAGCTCTATTGTTCTGATTTGGAGGAGGCGCTTTCTTCCGTTCCCTCATTGGAACGGTTGCAAGGCTCGTCCGTACTGATAGGTGGTGCGACGGGACTGATAGGCTCTTTCCTGACAGATATGCTGCTGGCTTATGGCAATCATGGTGGAAATGTGCATGTTTATGCCATGGGACGCAGTTTGGAGCGTCTGCAAAAACGTTTTGAAGGAGTCCGGACAAATTTCCTTCATTTGGTGGAACATGATGTGACAAATTCTCTTTGTTTTGATTTTCAGGCAGATTACATAATTAACGCTGCCAGTAACGCCTATCCGGCATCATTTAATCTGGATCCGGTGGGGACAATCATGGGAAACATTTTGGGTACAAGGAATATGTTGGATTTCGGCAGGGAAAAGGGCATGCGCCGTTTCCTGTATGTCTCGTCAGGAGAGGTTTACGGACAAGGTGAAATCTCCTCGTCCCCTTATGCCGAATCCTATTCCGGATATGTTGATCCGATGAGCGCCCGTTCGTGCTACCCTAATGGGAAAAGGGCGGCGGAGACGCTTTGTGCGGCATATTCAAAACAATATGACGTGGATGTTGTTGTGTGCCGTCCCTGCCATACTTACGGCCCGAATGTGACGGCATCGGACAATCGGGCCAATGTCCAGTTTGTGAACAATGTGTTAAATGGTGAGGACATTGTCCTGAAAAGTGCCGGATTGCAGGAAAGGTCATATTGTTATGTGGCTGATTGCGCCTCCGCTCTGCTGACCGTGTTGTTGGAAGGGAAGAAAATGGAAGCGTATAATATTGCAAATCAAAATTCTGTGGTGACTATAGCGGAATTTGCCAGGGAGGTGGCGGAGCAGGCTGGCCACAAGTTGGTGTATGCGGAACCTGACAAGGCCGCATTGGCCGAACGGACTCCAATTATGAGACAGGTGCTGGATGCCGGGAAACTGGTCCAGTTGGGCTGGAATGGAAAATATCCGCTAAAAAAAGGAATCAGTCATACTTTGAACATTTTAAAGGGAGAATAGCGATGTTGGAAAAACTGAAGGAAAACGTGTGTGACGCCAATCTGGAACTTGTTTCAAAAGGGGTGGTCATATATACATGGGGCAATGTCAGCGGTTTGGACAGGGAAAGCGGACTTGTTGTAATCAAGCCTTCCGGTTTGGATTATGCTGTTATGCGACCGGAAGACATGGTTGTGGTGGATGTAAATACCGCAAAGGTGGTTGAGGGGAAATGGAATCCCTCGTCTGATTTGAAGACGCATCTGGAAATATACAGGGCATTCCCTGAAATAGGCGGTATTACGCATACCCACTCAGTGTTTGCGGTCTCGTTCGCCCAGGCGGGGATTAATGTTCCGGCTTTGGGCACCACCCATGCGGACTATTTTTATGGGGAAATACCTTGTACGCGCAGCCTTACAAAAGAAGAGGTTGAAACGGACTATGAGGCAAACACGGGGAAGGTGGTGGTTGAAACCATGCGGCAGATCAAGTCGGATCCCAAGCTTGTTCCGGGAATATTGGTGCGCAACCACGGTCCGTTCGCGTTTGGAAAGGATGCTGGACGGTCTGTTTATCATGCTGTTGTGATGGAGGAGGTTTGCAAGATGGCTATTTTTACCAAAATGTTGAACCCTCAGGCGCAGATGCCACAATATATAATGGACAAGCATTTTATGCGTAAACATGGCGCAAATGCCTATTATGGTCAAAAATCTGAATGATGAGTTGGATCCGGCAGATAAAGGAGAAGTATTTTACAGTTTCAGTGAAGTATTCATTGCGACTTGTTTGGGCATATAAGGATGTGCTGAGGGCGCATTTTCCTCCCGTTTTCTCATGTTATGTGCGCTGTTTTGGAAAGTCCCAAAAAAAGGCCGCCCAATCGTTGCGGAATAAAAACTGCAGGGAGGTGGCTTTTTTCCTTACCATTCCTGGAATGTGGAAGACGGATTATCTGTTCAAAAAAATGATGGAAAGCCCATATTATCACCCGTATGTGGTGATTTATCCCTATTCTGTGTACAAGGATTTCAGCAAAGAGGAGATATGGAACACGATTCACCGTACTGAGGAATTTGTCAGGGAAAAAGGATTCGAATATGTGGTTCCATACGATGAGAAAAAAGGGAAATGGCTGGATGTCAGAAAGATTTATCGTCCTGACATTGTTTTTTTCACCACTCCGTACAAAGATATTCCCTCCCAATATTACATCTATCATTTCAGAAAAAGTTTATGCTGTTATGTCCCGTATGGGTTCGCCTCATTGGAATTGGGGAAGCTTAATTATGATTTGGTGTTCCATAACTTGTTGGGGATGTATTTTTTGGAATCGGAAATACATCGGGAAATGGCGAAGAGGAATGCCCGTAACGGAACGAATTTGTATGTGTCCGGTTTTCCCGGGACGGAAGTGTATTTGAGGAAGGACTATACTCCCAAGGAGGTGTGGAAGAGCCAGCCTGTGGCAAAAAAACGGTTGATTTGGGCCCCTCATCATACCATCGGTCAGGAGGAAGCTGTTGGAATTTCAACTTTTTTGCTTTATTATGACAGCATGTTGGCTTTGGCCAACAAGTACAGGGAGGTGCTGCAGATTGCCTTCAAACCGCACCAGTTGCTGAAATTCAAGTTGATTGCCTTATGGGGCGAAGAAAAGACGGAGGCCTATTACCGGCAATGGGACCAGATGGAAAACACCCAGTTGGAGGAGGCGGGATATGTGGACCTTTTCCTTACTTCGGATGCGATGATACATGATTGCGGTTCCTTCACGACGGAATATTTGTTCACCAGGAAACCGGTCATGTATTTGGAAAAGCCGGATGCGCCCTCTCCAACGTTTAACGATTTTGGCCGGATGTCATTTTCGATGCACTATATCGGACGTTCCCTTTCCGATGTTGAAGAGTTTGTCAAAAACGTGGTTATCGG
>JAEEGF010535841.1_pt1 | contig 10494 bp, 8 predicted proteins | sample 9134171 | NCBI WGS metagenome assembly JAEEGF01 (sample SAMN16246542, study PRJNA631951) | gut metagenome | biome: gut microbiome; feature: rumen; material: AP-attached | host: Bos | place: Iran: Karaj | collected 2018-10 | reverse complement strand
CTGCTCGGAAGTATCCAGCCAAAAACCGTCAACACCCAGGTCATAATAATTCTGCTTACAGACTGCCCAGATATACCGCCTCGCCGCCGGGTTAAAGGGATCGAGTTCAACACAGTCTCCCTGGTAATCATAGGTTTGTGCTGCGCCGCGCTCTGTGCGGATCAGCAGGCCCCTTTCCATCATCGGCCCGAAGTTTTCGCTCCGCCGGTCAACGCTGGGCCATACGGAAACAATGACGCGGATGCCCATGCTGTGAAGTTCATCCACCATCTTCTTCGGATCCGGCCAGTAGGTTTTGTCAAACTTCCAGTCTCCCTGGACTGTCCAATGGAAAAAGTCAATCACAATCTGGTCGATTGGGATGCCTTCCTTCCGGTACTGCCTGGCAACCGTAAGCACTTCCTCCTGTGTACGGTAGCGCAGCTTGCATTGCCAAAGACCCATCAGGCTGTCCGGAAACATGGGAGCCCTTCCTGTCACGGCGGTATATCCGTTCAGGATTTCTTTCGGGTTCTCTCCCGCACAGATCCAGTAATCCATCTGCTGCGTGCTTCGTGCAACCCACTCTGTCACGTTGCTGGCAAAGGTAACTCTTCCCACAGCCGGGTTGTTCCACAGCAGGCCGTATCCCATGCTGCTCACCATGAAAGGCACGGAGATCTGGCTGTTCCGCTGCGCCAGTTCCAGCAGGTTCCCCTTCAGGTTCAGCCACGGCTGCTGGTACTGGCCCATGCCGTAGATCTTTTCGCCGTCGTTGGCGTCAAACTTCACCGTCAGCGTATAGTCGCTGCCGCCGTGGATGCCCTTCCACTCCCGGTTCACGATCTTCAGGCACCGGCTGCCCTCGGACAGGGTTCCGCCGTACGCGCGGAAATATTCCCGCAGGATCAGTTCCCCGTCCCGGTAGAAGCTGATCACCCCGGCAAAGTTTACAGTGGCCCGGATCCGTCCGTTCACGATCTCCGCGCAGGGATTCACCCCGCCGTCATGCGGGCTGTTTTCCGTGCCGATCCTGATTTCGCACCGGGTCTGTTCCGGCGTTTCGGTCAGCGCCCAGTCGTTTCCGGTCCATCCGTCGTACATCACAGCCCGTACGCGCAGGCTGTCCTTTCCCCATCCTTCGATCTTCAGGGTTTCTCCGCCCCGACGGGCAATCAAAGCATTTCCTTCAGCCAGAAACTGCATATTCTTCGATCCTCAATTCTTTTTGTCTGTCTGCGGTCTGTCAGCCGCCGATCCTCTCGAGTACCATTGCGGTCCTGCACGGGCTGTACACGTTGAATCCGAGGCCCTTGCCTTCGGTATATTCCGTCTCGTACACCACGCTGTGGTCGATCAGCGCCTGCCCGCCGAAGCGTTCCTCATCCGTGCTGAGCACCACCCGGTACTGTCCTTCACCCACCGTGTGCGCATGCAGGAAGAACTGCGTCTCGGAATAACTGTTGTGGAAGTTGAACACGAACAGCAGTTTGCCCCGGCTGAAGGTGATGATCTTCCGTTCCGGATCGATCCAGAGGCTTACAGCGTATGGATCGTCCAGCAGCTTCCGTTCCTTAGCCAGCGTGATCATGGCCTGATCAAATTCGTTCAGCCACTCGTACTTCAGTGTCTTGTTGTCCACCAGCGACCACTGGCGCCTGCAGAACTTGTAACTCCATCCGTTCCGTTCCCGTGGGAAATCGATCCATTCCGGATGTCCGAACTCATTCCCCATGAAGTTGAGGTATCCTCCGTTGATGGCAGCTGCCGTCACAAGACGGATCATTTTATGAAGGGCAATGCCACGGTGAGCCATGTCGTTTTCATCACCTTTCTTGAAATGCCAGTACATATCCGCATCGATCAAACGGAAGATGATGGTCTTGTCACCGACAAGCGCCTGGTCATGGCTCTCGCAATAACTGATCGTCTTCTCGTCAGGTCTGCGGTTTTTCACCTCCCAGAAGATGGAACTGGGCTTCCAGTTCTCGTCACTGAGTTCTTTGATGGTCTTGATCCAGTAGTCAGGAATATTCATGGCCATGCGGTAATCGAAGCCATAACCTCCGTCAACGAATTTGGCTGCCAGTCCTGGCATACCGCTCACCTCCTCGGCGATGGTCACTGCATGCGGGTTCACCTCATGGATGAGTTGATTGGCCAAGGTGAGATAGCAGATGGCATTGTCATCCTGGTGACCGTTGAAGTAGTCTCCATAGTTGGTGAATGCCTCTCCCAGTCCATGGCTGTAATAGAGCATGGAGGTGACACCATCAAACCTGAATCCGTCGAAATGATATTCCTCAAGCCAGTATTTGCAGTTGGAAAGCAGGAAGTGGATGACTTCGTCTTTTCCGTAGTCGAAACAGAGAGAGTCCCAAGCCGGATGCTCATGCTTGTCGCCAGGATAGAAGAACTGGTTGGGATCGCCAGCCAGGTTGCCAAGTCCTTCCACCTCGTTTTTCACGGCATGTGAGTGCACGATATCCATGATGACAGCGATGCCATGCTGGTGGGCAGTGTCGATCAGTTCCTTCAGTTCCTCTGGTGTACCAAAACGGCTGGAGGCAGCGAAGAAGGAGCTGACATGATATCCAAATGATCCGTAGTAAGGATGTTCTTGAATGGCCATGATCTGGATGCAGTTGTAGCCATCGGCGATCACCCTTGGCAACACATTGTCCTTGAACTCTAGATAAGAGCCCACTTTCTCCGCATCCTGTGACATACCGATATGGCATTCATAGATGAGCAACGGGTTCACATTAGGTTTGAAGTTTTTCTTTTTCCAGGTATAGGGCTCTTCAGGACTCCACACCTGTGCGGAGAAGATCTTAGTCACTTCATCCTGCACCACTCTTTGTGCCCATGCTGGGATGCGCTCTCCTTCTCCTCCGTTCCAATGCACATGCATTTTGTAGAGGTCACCATGCTTCATGGCTTTCTTGGGCAGTTTCAGTTCCCAATTGCCTGTGCCGGGCACTCTTTTGGCGCGATATTTCTCTGTCTCTGTCCAGTCGTTGAAGTCACCTACGAGATAGATGTCAGTGGCATTGGGAGCCCACTCGCGGAACACCCATCCACCCCGTGCCGTACGATGAAGTCCGAAATAGTCATAACCCGATGCGAAGTCACGCAGCGTGGTCTTTCCGTTGCGGGTGAGTTGGTTAATCTTCCATACTGCATGGTCATGTCTTCCTCTGATTGCATCCTCGAAAGGTTCCAGATAGCCGTCATTGGCCACCAGACCGATGTGTTTGGGTGCAGTCTTTCTTGTTCTTTTGACCGTGGTTTTGGAAGCGGTCGTTTTCTCTGCTGTTTTCTTGGTTGTTTTTTTCTCTTCCATGATGTTAGCTGTTAGTTTGGTTTCTGTCAGTTAGCATTTTACTTTGAAGATAGCCTTCCTGATTTCGGGTTGCTCTGTGATGCAGGGAGCATGTCCGTCTTGCGGGAAGAAGATAGCAAACATGCCTGGTTGGCATGTCACCAGACTTTGTGAGGCCACACCAGGGAATTTGGTGATGTCCTTTTCTTCATTGTAATCACCGTCGGGCAAGCATGCTTCAGGAATATATCCGTAAGTCTCTTTTCCCGACAAGGGTATCTGAATGTCTGCCATCACACGGTGTGTTTCCACGACGGCTTCTTCAGGTGTCTTTCCTTTAGCCGTCTGAATATTGACAAAGAGGTCTTCTCCTTGAATAAGATGTTTTCCATCAGCCATCTTTTGGAGATCGTTTTCCTTAAGGAATGCACACACCACCTCAAAGAGAGGGTTCAGATGGGCATACTGTTCAAAATGTTGTAACGTATCAATAATCATAATGATATTATTTATGGTTTCTCATTGATTGAAGGTATATCTTTCTCAGTCCACGTATCGTCTGCCATTGGCGTAATGTCCTCTGGCTGTGACTTGTCCGTTTTTGTTTTTCTCCACGAAGTTGCCGTCGCGCTCACCGTTTTTGTAGGAACCTTCGAAGCGTTTTCCGTCTCTGGTTTCCTCGATAGCCTGTCCGTGACGGATACCGCGGTGGAAATTACCTCTGAATCTGGAACCGTCATGATAATGGATGATGACAAGACCTTCAAACTTTCCGTCTCTAAACTCACCCTCAAAACGGTCACCGTTCTTTTTCGTCAGTTTTCCGTTGCCGCTTTCCTTGTCTTTATACCAGCTGCCGGTATAGACATCACCGTTGGCCCAAAAATAGGTTCCGCTTCCCGATTTCTCCCCATCAAGGAATCTTCCGGTATACCGGTCTCCACTTTTATATTTCACTGTTCCGAGGCCGGTGCGCTCTCCTCTGACATATTCTCCTTCATAGACATCACCGTTACCGAAGGTATAGACCCCTTTTCCATGTGGCAGGTCAGCGTTCCAGAAGCCGACATATTTGTCATTGCCCTCATAGAAATTCGTCCCTTTTCCCGAACGCTCGTTATCTACCCAGTTGCCGGAATAATAGACACCATTTCCCCAGACGAAGACGCCTTGTCCGTTTTTCATGTCATTCTTCCAACTACCTTCATAATATTGTCCAGTGGAGAAGGTATATTTGCCATATCCCTCTCTCTTATCCTGCACCCATTCTCCGTCATAGACATCGCCGTTATAATAATACATGATGCCCTTGCCGTTTTGGTAGTCCTTATACCAGAGGCCAACATATTTGTTGTTGTTCATGAAATAGAAAGTTCCTTTTCCGTGTTGCTGATTTTGGAACCATTCTCCCTCATATTTTTCTCCGTCGGAGAAGGTGAAAACTCCATATCCTTGTCGTTTTCCTTTCACGAACTCCCCTTTATATGAGTCTCCATTGGGATATTTGGCCACGCCCTTCCCGTGTGCTTTGTTGCCCACCATCTCACCATTGTAAACCGCACCATCCTTCATGGTGTAAGTGCCAATGGTAACTTTCTGAGCATCAGCCATAAAAGGCCATAGCAAGATGGACAGAAACAGGACAAATTGACTCGATTTCATTTCTTCTTCGGATTTTCACCCCAAAAGTACGAAATTTTAATGGAGAATCCGCTTTATTTTTGCATTTTTTATCTTTAAGATGTGATTTTTCATCAAAGATGTCATCTTTGTGTTTATCCATCAGTCATCCGCGGTGTAGTGAAAGGGTGTCAGAGCTTATTGAGAAATCTCCCTCACATCGTTGTCACCGGGTTTGAACACCAGTCCTTTGCAGGTTTTTTCATCGGCCTTATACGCCTTTAACTGCATCTTTTCCCATTGTATCTTGTCGGTGCATTGTGCCACAGGTACGTGAGGAATGAGCGAGCCGTCTCTGACAAGAATAATGCAAGGAATTTTTCCGGCTTCGAGATACTGGTAACCGCCCTCATACACTTTTCCGTTTTGATAGTCGATCCATTTGCCCTTTGGCAGATAGCATACCCTGCCAGTCGCCGATTCCATCAATGGGGCCACGAGCATCTGTGATCCGAAAAGGTATTCATCTTCCACAAGCCAGGCTCCAGGGTCTTCAGGAAATTCCACGAAGAGCGCCCTCACCATCGGCAGTCCACGGTTGCTGCAGTCCTTGGCCTGGGCATAGACATAAGGCATCAGTTGGTATTTCATTTCCGCACATTCACGGAATGCCTTCGTGAACGACTCACTGATGAGCCAGGGTTCGGTAGGCGGTGCGCCATGTGCCCTTGTGTGTGACGACAAGAAACCGAAGGGCAACCACCGGCGATAGATGTCTTCCGGTGAAGCTGTGACGAAACCGCCCATGTCATGGCTCCAGAATGAGAAGCCACTCAGTCCGAAACTCAGTCCGCCTCGGAGATCGCCCAGCAGTCCGATGTTGTTGGTCGCCGCATCTCCTCCCCAGTGTAGCGGATAACGCTGTGAACCGGCCCAAGCACTGCGTGCCCAGATCACGCCCTCACCGGCATGATCTTTCACGGCATTCCACAGGGCTTTGTTGTATCGCAGCGGATAGAGGTTATGCTCATAGAATCCTGTCTTCCCGCTGGCATAGAGTCCGTTGAAAGGAGCTGCCTCTCCGAAGTCGCACTTGATAGCCCTCACGCCCTGGTCGATGAGCCCGCCGATTTTATCTTGATACCATTTCACCGTTTTGGGATTGGAGAGGTCTAAAACGGCATCCTCGTAGGGCATTCCTCCCATGGCATTGGCCACCTGCATGTGTCCTTCCACCAATTCGTTGAAATACCGGTTCTTAGGTGTGAAATAGGGTAATTGCCACAGACAGACCCTGAAACCGTCATTTTTCATGGATTTCAGCATTGCCACAGGGTCTGGAAATCTGTCTTTGGCAAACTGATAGTCACACTGCCAGTCAACACCAAACCATCCCGTATCAAAATGAATCACATCGGATGGAATCTTGTGGCTTCTGAGTTGGTGTGCGATATCAAGGCCTTCAGCCTGTGAGAAATAGGTGATTCGGCTCATCCATGTGCCAAAAGTCCATAGCGGCAACATGGGACTTTTACCTGTGATATTGGTATAGGCATCCAAGATCTGTTTGGGTTCGCCGAAAAAGACAAAGAAATCCATGGTCTCATCTCCCATAAAGAGGCGTTGTGCACCGATGTAACTGGCTCCGAAGTCACAGGTGACCGGTGCACTGGTGTGCATGAAGATGCCATACCCTCTGTTGCTGAAAAAGAAGGGAACGGGTTTATACATACCGTCGGTCTCGGGTCCCTGAGGGTCTGTCACATAGAGATGCACCTTCTGCCCCACCTTGTTGAGTGAGGTGAATGACTCTCCGCATCCATAGATACGCTCACCCGGTGAAAGCAGAAAAACGGGGTTGATGCTCCTAGAGTTGTCTGCTCCTCGCTTGATGAAAGAGAAGGGCAATAATTTCACCTGTGTTGAATCATTGTCGATGATGGCTCTGGTCTGTGTGAGTATTTTTCCTTTTTTGTCTTTCAGAATGATGCGCCAGGGATACTTTTGGATCTCCACGATGCCATGTTGGCTTCTGTAAGTGATGCTGTTGCCCTTGCTCTCCACCGTCCATCCGTTGGCGGCAGCCTTCAGATTGGCAGTGGTGTTCTTTTGCTTGAATCCGTCAGCAAACATCGGGTCATCGGCATCACTGTCAACCGGAGTAATAGGAGTGGTGAGCATCCGGATACGCACCGTACGGTCATCAACAAACTGCATGGAGAATCCTAAATTGGGATCATTATCATACTGCGTATCAGGGAAATCAAGCATCTGCATCCTCACAGGCCAGTATCCGTTGAGGTTGAACGCTTGTCTGGGCGAGAGCCGATACCGCTTCCAGTTCACTTTTCCTGTAGCGTTGTTGGCGTCAAAATCAACCAGACTGTCGGCCAAGAAATAGGTGTTCGACAGGTCATAGAAATCCGTTGACATGTCCTTGGCGTTGTTTTGTAGGTATTGCACACCAGCGTTGGTCTGTATCTGCGCATGAATAGAAAGGCTGACCCAAACAGCGACCATCAACAAGAGATTCTTTTTCATAGATATAAGATTTTTATTTACATTTTTTTACTTTACGTCCAATCATGAATGTCAAACAGCAGGACTTGTCAATGCAACCGTTTAGATTCACAATCTGGACAAATGCCTTTTACCATATAATTGACAGTGTGCACCACATATCCTTCAGGTACATCGAGTGGTGGTATGATCGTGTGGTCAAGACAGAAGATACGACCACAACACTCACAATGAAAATGGGGGTGCACGTCGTCATCCTCATGAGGGTCATCGCTCATACATAGTTCATATCTGATACCGCCTTCATCTTCTATCACATGCACCAGATGACTTTTTCTGAAGAGGGTGAGTGTCCTGAAAATATTTGACTTATCGATCGTCATTGACATCATTTCCAGTTCAGAGAGCGACAAAGGCCTTTGAGCTGCAGACAACAATTTAGCCACCATCAGCCGGTTGGCAGTGGGTCTGATGTCGTGTTGCTTGAGCAGTTCAATCCACCGATGTTTTTCCATTTCGTTATTTTTCTGCGAAATTAGTGCTTTTCAGGCAAAAAACCAACATTTCGTCTCTTGAAAATGAACAGAAAGGACTAAAATAGGACAAAAAAAGGAGATGAATTTGTCTATAAGCCATCATTTATGTAACTTTGCAGTCCCAAAATGACACATATCTCATTTGTAAATATTCATTATGAAGTTTTTTCTGACCTCTCTGATATCAGTTTTCCTGTTTTGTGGAACTGTTTCGTCAAAAGATAGTAACTCACAGCAAGCCCGACAGTTGTTTGACCAGACCTACGATATGGTTTTTGGCGACCAAGGTTGCACACTCCATTATGACGTCAACATTATCGGGATTTATAAAACCGCAGGTACCATTTGGTATAAAGGCAAGAAAAGCAAGTTTGTGGAATCCCGCCATTCGAGTTGGAACAACGGAATGTATGATTTTCGTGTTGACCATAAGAAAAAGACGGTCTCTCTTTTCCACGCCAACTCCACGAAAAAAGACAAATACGCCGGTAAGTTCACGTTCAATCGTGATGATTATAACTACAGCATGGAGGACAGCAACGAGGGGCTCGTCATCAATCTCGATGCCCGTCGGAGCGTGAAAGGAATCAAACATGCCAAAGCCATCATCGACAAAAAGACTCATGCCCCCAAAAGTCTTAAACTCAAAGTCTTATGGTTTTGGACAACCGTTAGAATCTCTCAGTTCAAGAGTGGGGGCATCAGCGACGACGAGTTCAAGTTTCCCGCCAGCCAATTCAAGACCTTTCAGTTCTACGACAAACGCGATGAGAACTGATGAAGGTGATTTGAAGAAAATTTATTTGTTCTTTTTATAATACTGCAAACCGGCTACGACGTTTTTCTTCACGCAGTCGGAAGAGAGTGTTGCGCCTGTCACGCCATCCACTTTTTCTTTCAGAGCCTTGTTCACTGTGAGACCATTCCATTTGTCAAGCATCTGCTTTTTCACTTTGAAAAAATATTTGGGCGTCTCGTCATTGGGCAATGCTTCTATTTTCTCAATTTTATTATTAGAGATATAGATCTTCAAAGGTGTTGTGCTTATGTATCCTTTGACATTGGTACAAAGAGAAGTGGTGTTGATGACCACCTGTTTGCCATTTTTGGTCATGACACCATCACCAGGCATGGCACTGGTGAGAATGCCAACAATCATGATGGCTCCTGCTATTTTCCTGAAACTTTTCATCTTCATCTTTATAAAAAACTATTTTTCTTAATTGATTATTAATTGATTATTTCATGCCTTCCACCTTGTATCCGGCATTTTTTAAGAGATTCAACAGTCCCTGCTCTCCAACCAAATGGGCGGCACCGACAGCGAAGAAGGTAGGTGCTTGCTTCATAAGGTCTGGCATCTTGGTCATCCAGTTGCGGTTGCGGTCATAAATGAGCACATTCAATTCCTCTTCCGAACTGTCGCATTCGTCATTGAGTTTATCATCAGTGATCTTTTCTATGCGATCCAAATCCTGGGCATGATAGGCATCTACCAGGTCACAGGTGAGTTGCATCTGATAATCTTTATGTTTCACCATGCACACCAGCAGTTGTTTCTGCCGCTCCAGCGTCTGGCTTTTAAAGAGGGCGTGTATCTGATCGTCAACCGACTCCAAACCTTTCACAGCCTTTCCTTTCGAGGCGCCAAATGTCTGAACGTATGTGTCAATGCCGTCATTTACATTGAAATTAGGTGATTTTTTCAAATACATCAGCAATGACAGTTGCGTGACCAATGCCGAAGGGGTCATTTTTCCCAGACTCGATGCCACCATTGGATTGGTGAGTTTCACACCCATCATTTCCTCCACAAAACTGTCGAGTGCCTTCAGTTCATCAGCAGACAGCAGTTGCATCAGCGTCTGTCCCTCAGGCAGCATCATGGCTTGTTGCATCTTGGCCATATTTTCAGGGCTTGCGACCTCTGACATCACCAACTCACCACATACTTGCCGTGAGGCATCCATCGCAGCATGAAAACCTGGAATGGTGTCAGTGAAGGAAGAGGAGGCTAAATGATAAGTGCCCAACAAATAGGAAGGTTCTGTCAGTCCCTGACCCGAAATCCGGTAGAGCAATTGTGCCTGTGCAGAGAAGGTCAATGACAGCAGACAGAAAAACAACACGATGATTTTTTTCATTTTGTCAAGAATATTGATAAATCTTGTGCAAATTTACGATGTTCGCCCCAAATTGTCTGTAAAAAATCCGTTAAATAAATGAAACAGATAATTAAAGAATGATAATGAAAAAGGATACTTTGAACGATTTTTTTGGAGAAGTTATGAATTTTGTTTAATTTCGCAGCATCAACGACAATCACCACTTGGCATCATGACACCCGCCATCCTTCCAGAGGTTAGATAAGCCACATTTACCATATAATTTGTTGATAGATTATGAGATATAAAATCACTCTTTTAGCCGCATTATTCATCCACCTGAGTGCCACAGCCCAGACTCCACGGGAAGACATTCATACCAATATCTACCGATCAGGCGCCAACTACT
>JAEEGF010610710.1_pt1 | contig 10495 bp, 4 predicted proteins | sample 9134171 | NCBI WGS metagenome assembly JAEEGF01 (sample SAMN16246542, study PRJNA631951) | gut metagenome | biome: gut microbiome; feature: rumen; material: AP-attached | host: Bos | place: Iran: Karaj | collected 2018-10 | reverse complement strand
GGCAAGAAGGGACATAGCCTAGGCGGGCATCCGTCCGCAAAGGTGTTACATTGCAGGCAACTGCAGCAAATCGTTAGTTCGGAACCTGAGAAATTTCTTATTACACGATTCGTTGCGGGGCGCGCGCAAGCGCGGCCTCTCTTCGGACGTGTAAGAAGGCAATCTCAGGGCCTCGAACTAGCACCGAGAGAGGCCCTTAGAATGTTAGGAGAAAACAAGCCGCTGACGACGGCGAACGAAACGATAAGGTTTCCGACGAAGCCGGATGCTAGTCGACGTGCTGTTTTAGGCGTTTCTCGCTTCAGTAAGCCCTTGGGATCGTATAAGTTCCGTATGACGAAGCGGGCTGGGGAAGGGGTGCGATGAACGTTCGAAGAGGAGAGGCTAGAAAGGGCGCGGGATCCGGTCGCTATCCTCCCAACATTCGAGAGGAAGAACTTAAGAACAAGGTCGCCGCCGAGTGGTTTCCTAACTTTGATACGACGCAGATCGTGGGAAACGTTGATTTCTGTGTCGCCGTTCCCGCAACCGATCTCCCGCTGTGCGATGCCGAAAGCGTGTTATGGGCGGAGGCGAAACGGGGTACGGAGGCATCGCTCGATTTTGCGCTCGTCCAACTAATCCTTACTATCGGCAAGGAACGCACCTTCGATCGGCACCTCCCGCCGAAGTACCTTGCAGCATTCAATGCCGCTCGGATCGCTTTTATTCCCTATTCGGAGGTGGTGGAGATATTCTACCAGAACGACTTCAACTGGAATGTAGCCCCATCCGATCACGAAACGCGCGAGTTCGGCGATCTCTACCAGCGCGTCATACGCATCCTTGAATCCGCCACGCTCGAGTTCGACTTCGTCAAGGACGAGCCGGAGCTCCGCCGTTTCATCAAGACGAATCTCCATATCGGAGGAACGGGCGGCTCGCTCGTTCAGATCACCAAGAACAACTTCACACACATCTACCAACGCTGGCGCGAGACGGTAATGCCCACCATTCTTGTGCCGGACTGGACCGTAGCCAAGAAGAACGGCATCATCGACGCGGACTTCTTTCTCGCCGACATCTTTTCCTCCGACAACGCCGCCATCACGGACAAGCTTAATGTTCTCCTGATGAATGACCATTACCGTCAGTCGTGCGGCAAGAATTCCCTCGGTTTTCAGCTCTTCTCTGAAATCTCATTCTCTGACGGACAGAAGGCGCACCGTATCTTCTGGAACCGCTACAAGCGTCCGCCCCGCAGGGAATACTGGAATTACATCGTCAACCGGCGCGACCTGCTCGTCCCGCAGGACGTGCGCGAGCGTAAGGGATCCTTCTTCACGCCGCAGAAGTGGGTCTCGCTTTCGCAGGACTACCTTGCCACCGTCCTCGGCGAAAACTGGCAGGACGACCACTACGTGTGGGACTGTTGCGCAGGCACCGGCAACCTTGAAGTAGGCCTTACGAACAAATACAACGTCTGGGTCTCCACTCTCGACCAGCAGGATGTCGACGTGATCCGCCAGCGCATCAAGTTCGGCGCGAACCTCCTCGACTCGCACGTGTTCCGCTTCGACTTCCTCAACGATCATTTCGACAAGCTGCCGCAGGGACTGAAGGCGATCATCGACGATCCGGAAAAGCGCAAACACCTCATCATCTACATCAATCCGCCGTACGCGGAGGCGGGAGACATCCGTCAGCGTTCCGGCACGGGAAAGAATAAGACGGACGTCTCTGTCGTCCACGCTACGTACAACCGCTATCTGGAGAAGATCGGTATCGCTGGCCGGGAACTTTTTGCGCAGTTCTTCATGCATATCCATGATGAGATTCCTGGGTGTGTCCTTGCCGAGTTCTCGAAGCTGAAGCACCTTCAGTCGCCCAACTTCAAGGCGTTTAGGCAAGCATTCCACGGTACGCTGGAAAAGTGTTTCATCGTTCCCGCAGACACCTTCGACAATGTGAAGGGCGATTTCCCCATCGGCTTCTTCGTGTGGCGGCTGGGGGTGGAGGAGATGCCTGCGGCGCCTAAACACGGAGGGAACGGAGGTGCGAAGACACGGAGACCATGTGGGAGTTTTGCGTGCGCGCCTTCAAACGGCATTTCGTCTGCATCTTGCGAGAGTGGAGATGACGGCCTGCGCGAAGCGACACCTCAAAAACAAACTCCGTGTCTTGGTGACGCCTCCAAATCTCCGTGTTTAAGCGCCGCAGGCCACAACGGCGTGTTCACCTCTGCCGTTGCGGACGTGTACGACCGCAAGGGCGAGTTCATTGGTACGAAGACGATCCTTTCCTACGACAACGAGCGTTCCATCAACGACTGGCTCATTGAAACGCGCAAACGTCCTTCTCGTCTGAATTTGGGTTTTCTGTCGGCGCGTTCGCATGATGTACAGCACATTCTCGACATTTATTTCAAGTCCGACAAGGCGCTCATCAAATCCGCGCGCGGGTCGTGGATAACCGATGCGAATCTCACGGAAGCTGCCGTATATGTCGCCGTCTGCCACAGTATTGATGTGGATTGGCTGAACGACCGAGACCAGTTCCTTTATCCGAATGATGGATGGCAGAAAGATTTCGGGTTTCAGTCAGATTGTCTTGTGTACACGTTGTTCTCGAATGCAAACTGTATCAAGTCTGTAGATGGCGTGAACCACTGGATTCCGTTTACGGAGGATGAGGTAGGGGCGAAGGATTGCTTTGCGAGCCACTTCATGAGCGACTGGTTGATGGGGAAGCGGCGCGTCGAGGACGTCGCGCCCTACCAGGGGGAGCTGTTCGCGGACACGCGGGATGCGCTTCCCTGTAAAAACCTTGAGTTCCAAGACACCCAAACTCCCTGTAGCGAAAGCAAGGAAACTTTTCGAAGTTCGCGAACTTTGCGCGAGGCAATGTCCCCCACCGCGCGCGCCGTTCTCGATGTCGGATGCGAACTGTGGCGTTACTACCACGCGCAACCCAATGCCAATCCCAATGCCTCGTACTATGACATCAGGCTTCACTTCCAGGGCACGACGACCGATGCGAAGGGCAAGGTGAAGATGAACTCCGACAGCTCCGACACGACATACACCACTCTTCTTGCCAATCTTCGTGCCGCGATGAAGAATCTCGCAAAGCGCATCGAGCCGAAGGTGTACGCGTACGGTTTCCTAAAGAGCTGAAAGGGTAATTCATCGCCTACTGCAATCGTCTTTTTGATATACTTGAGGCAAATCAATGAGATCACTGCCTACAGTTTTGGTGGTACTGGTGTCCGCCGCCGCATTTGGCCTGTACGTCGCGGTGCCGCCGATGGCGATGCCGGAGTTCGCCGACACGGAGGTCAGCACGAACATCCCCGTCAACGTGTTCCGTTCGGATGTGCGGGGGCTTGACGTGTCCGTGGAGCTGTGCGCGACGTTGTCGAACAACGTGCAGGTGGCGTTCGGCCGCGACGCGGACGGCGACGGCGTCCTCGCGCCGGAGGAGAGCGATCTCGTCGTCGGCTGGGATTGCGGGCGCTGGTTCGCGGAGGAAGTTGCCACGGGCGCGCGAGCCTTCGCGGAAGACGAAGCGCCGACTGCGGGGAACCGCTTCCTGAGATGGCGCGCGGAACTCGATGGCGCGGGAGGCGTCTCGCGGCTTGCCGTCACGAGCACGTCGGGCGAGGCGTTCGCGGAACTGTCGGCCGCCCGGCCGGAATGGGCCTGCCGTTCCAGCTGGAACCTGATGCGGCTGACTCGGCGCGGGACGGACATGCCGTCCGAGTGCTTTGACGTTTCCTTCCGCTACAACGTCCTTCACCTCATCTTCAGGTAGGAGACCAAAGGAAAGAATTAGGTAAGGTCGTGGAGAACATGTTCCAGATCGCGGTCCTGCGGGTTTGCCTGGCGGCGTTGGCGGCGCTGCTGGCGGCGTCGGCGCTTGTCGGGCTGCGGCAGATTGGACGGCTGCTCCTTCGGCGGCTGAAGCCGATCGCGCTGGCGGCGCTCCTGCCGCTGGCGGCGCTGCTCACGGACTTTGCGGGCGAGAAGAACACGAACATGCCGCTGCGGGTCATTCGGCCCGTGGCGTCGCAGGCGTTTTCCTCTTGCGGCGCGGTGACGAACTCCGGCTGGCTGGCGCACGGCGCATGCGATGCCTGGTTCCGCATCCCCGCGACGAACTGGTGGGCGCGGACGGCGGACGGCTGGCTGGACGGCGTGACTGTCTTCGCCTGGTGCGAGTTCCGTCCCGACATCCGCACGACGAACGCCTATCCCCGTCCGTTCCCGCAGAAGCTCTCGCTCGCGCCGATGGCGAACTGGCTTCTTCTGGCGGGGAACGAGGATCCTCAACAACTCAACCCCTCAACATCTCAACATTCCCTCTTCTGGCATGGCGTCACCGGGTCGAACACGCTGGTGATGACGTGGCGGAACGGGCTGTATGCGCGTTGCGCGACGAATCTCGTGAGCTTCCAGGCGGAGCTGTTCAACGACGGCTCGGTCGCTTACCGATACGACGGTTCGTCCGTGGCGACGAATGACTTCGTGGTGCCGCTGGAGCTGCCGTTCGACCGTGACGGTGACGGTCTGGAGAACTCGGTCGACCCGGAGCCGGACGTGGTGGGGCCGGACGCGCATGGCACGAACGCGGAATGGTACAACACGGTGTGCTCCAATGTGCTGACGGCGGTCGCGACAAGTTGCGACCCTCCCGTCGAGCTCTCTTGGCTCGAGGGCGTGAACTCCAACGCCTACTACTTCGTGGACGTGGTGGCGGAGCGCGGCCCTGCGCCGATCTGGTTCTCGGGCGACCGGGCTTCGCGCCTCGGCGATCCCGTGGTGGTGGCGCGCGCGGGCGAGACGAACCGAGTGCCGCTCCTGATCGGCGTCGACTACGCAGTCACCTCCGACACGCCGTTCTCGGTTTCGTTCCCCGCTGACTACATGTACCCGGAGGTGGTGACGAACGAGCCGTGCGTCGCGCGCATACGTTGGCCGCTGGAGTTCCATTTCGTGGAAACGAACGTCACGGGAGCGGCGCGCATCTACAGGGTGGACGTGACGCCGTTCGACCCGGGCGGCACGTTCTCGTGGGAGACGCGCGGCGGAGGCTCGTCCGGGGGAATGCCGCTGCGCGGCGGCGGATGCGACTGCGTTTCGTTCGTCGGGCGGGATGTCGCGTTTTGCTGTTCCGCGAACTGCGCGTGCTCCGGTTCCTGCGAGGGGAGCGGGACGTACGATCTTGAATGCGCCTCCTTCCCCGTGTCCGGCGGCGAATGCCGGTGCGGGTTCGACGATCCCGATCCGCCCGCGCCGCCTCCCCCGCCCGAGCAGCCGTCCTTCTCCGTGTCGTTCAGCGACGCGGCCGTCATCTTCGAGGACACATACCTGGACAAGCCCGGTGTTTATGTGCCAAAGCGTTCGACGCGCGTCTGGGTGACGGTTTCGGCGACAGGCGGAACACACGGCGGTTCTTTCACACTCACCACTGAGAACCTTGGCAAGCTTACACCCGTCGCGTGCGAGTCAATGACCTTCCCGCCTTCGATGCCCGTTGGGCCTTACGGGACGTACTGCGCTTCCTACCTCTGCGAGGGAGCGTCGCAAAGCGGTTCGGCGGGGGATGTGAAGATGTCGGGTACTTTTGTCGAGAGCGAGACAGGGGCGTCGATTTCGTCCAGCAACAGCCTGACGGTGGTAAAGGTGGAGATAAAGGAAAAGGTGATCGCGATTGGTAATCCGAGCGTTCACCGTCATCGTTATGGAATAGGGGAGGAAGTCCAATGTTTGCAGAAGCCGGCAATCCCTTCGGTGCTATGGGGTACGGCAGGAAACGGTTCATTTTCAAGTGGGAGCGAGACATTATTCCTGTGTCCGTTGCGGGCCGAAGAATCTCAGCTTCTGGCTCGATGTTCCGATACCGTCTTGCCTATTCCGATCTCAGTCATCGAACCCGAGGCAATTGTTTGCGACTACGCGGAATTTTTGCCTCCTGTAGCCGGCGGGAACGGGTGTGGCATGCTTCTTCGTCTGCTTGTCGTGCCTTTTACCGTATCGTTCAGAAACTTGAAAATACAAGAGGTCCCAGCAGATCTCGGCAACTGGCAGCAATGGGGGAGCCATGACGGTTACTTTTCCGATTATGCGTTCTATCAATACTGGTGCCATTCGACTTTCTGGGGAGCGGGTGTATGGAGATCTGTAGATGAATTCTGCTCATTAGGCTTCGACGAGTCCCGGATGCTTAACTGGCCGCAGCCTTGGTCGAATGGGCACCTTTCGTGGAAGATCCCGTATGGTTGGAAACATAAGGATTCAACTTCTTCGGTGTGTGTCGGGCAAATAGAGCCGCCGACTTTCTCTACTTGGACGATGCGAACCAATTTTGTCGAGAAGGTAAAGCATGATCGCCGCATTGGCGTTTCCCTGTCTGGTCAAATGTTCTTTGAAGGAGTACTGCAAAATGGAAATCAATAGGATGATCGTGTCGTTAGCCGCAGGATTGCTGCTGCTTTCATTTGAGGGATGTTCGGACGCGCCTCGTGAGCAAGGCGCAGACTTGAAGCCGGCGGAGAAACCGAGTGAAGTGCGTAGTCCGCTCGAGGACGTCAAGACTGAACTGCAAGCTTTGCCAAGGAATGTGACGGACGACCGCTACCCGGAACGCGCGTATTATGAAGGTTTGAGATCGCGGGTCTCGATGCTTTCGCCGGCAGAACGGACGGAAGCGTTTCATGTTGCCGAGAATGCCCTCCTTGCTCCAAAGCTGAAAGAATATCCACTTGCAAGGCGCAGCACGTCTCTGGAGGTTTATCTCACCATTGTGCGAGGCGTCGCATTTGCTTTCTGGGATCAACTGGATGATCAAGAGGCTGCTTGGAACTTTCTCTTGCAGACACTGGACATATTGGATCGTGAATACAAGATCGTTTCTTCTCCTTCGTTTGATCCGCGCAATCCCCCGATGGGGTTGCGTACGATTAAGCCAGAATACCTGGCGGGGTTGGATGAGAAGCGGTTTTATGCGATACGTAAGGGGTTCGAGAATGAGAGTTCCTATTTTCCTCGTTACTATTGGAATCTGTCTGAGGAGCAGCGGAAGAAATGGAAGGAAAAGATAGAGCGTGTCGCGAGACGGAAGGTGGTGATCAGCAATCCTTTCGACTCGTCGAAGTCCGAGCCATTACCCAGGAGGCAGTTCAATCCGCCGACATATCTGCCAGAAAAGATACGGGAGAAATACAAGGAGGACCGCCGCAAGCTCTTGAAGAAAGCGGGAATCGATCCGAAGGAAGAGGGGCTTTAGTTGAACCTCCAACCTCCTCACCCGTTGCTATGCCTATATGCGGAGGCGAGACGTGCATCTAAAACCGGTTGCCATGCAAACTTACACGATGAGGGAGTGGTGGATCGGTAAGACTTATTGGTCTTTACATGATAAGATACCGCCAAGAAAATACGAAGAAATTCGGAAAGTAGTTAAACGAAGGTTGGGAGTACTTCCTTCTGAAATGGCGAAAGACGATGAATCCGCTGCGCGGCAGACGAAAGATGTTGCCTTTGACCGAGGAACGAACACCCAAACAAGACTGGGGAGAGTACAGGAATGAACAGATCACAGGTCATTCGGCTGCGTGCTTGTTGCACAAAGCGAAACATGGTACAATACGAATGTTTTCAAGGAATGACAGGAAAGACCGAAACTGAGAGAAGGATCGCAGAATGGAGAGAAGAACCTTTTGGTTGGCGCTGGGAATCGTCGGGATGCTGGCGACGGCGCAGGGCGCGGTCGTGCTGAAGAACGCCGACTGGGCGACGGCGTCGTTCGTGACGAACGGCATGGAGGCCGCACACGGGCATTTCCCCTCCGGCGTGACGAGCTTCACCGTGGAGGCATGGGTGAAGCCCACCGCGAACGTCACGACGGCCAACAACCTCGGCAACTGGATCTACGCGAACATGCTCGGTTTGGATGCCGGACGCTTTATCTTCCTCATCCACAACGGCCGTCTCTGCTCGTTCCACGCCACGCCGCGCGACTGGCCGGAGGCAACGGGGAGCGCCGGCGTGATTCCGCTCAACCAGTGGACGCACGTGGCGATGGCGCGCACGCCTTCGTCCATCAAGTTCTACGTCAACGGCGCGTTCGTCTCCGAGACGAACGCCGTGAATGGAGGAACATTCCGCGCCGCGCCGGTAAACGGTTCCCAGACGATCGGCAATCAGCATTCGGGACTGCGAAATGGCGAGAACGCCGTCAACGACCGCGTGTTCCAGGGCAGCATCTCGGACTTGCGCGTGTGGACGGTGGAGCGGACGGCGGAGGAAATCGCGGCGAACTACGCGAAGCGCCTGCGCGGCAACGAGGAGAACCTCTTCACCTACGTGCCGTTTTCGGACGCGCACGACGGCATCGCCCGCAACTGGGCGGACGGCCTCAACCTCGTGGTGCCGCCGCAATACCAGCTCGTGGAGGACGCGACGCTCGACGCGAAAATCACCGAAGCCCCGCGTTTGCCGCCGCTCGTCCAAGGACGGTCGTTCCGCTCCCATTTCGCGAAAATCGCCGTCACGGCCGACGTGCAGATTGCGCGCGCGCAATTCACGGTGGAGACGTGGATGCGTCCGACGGGCGCCATCCGCACGAATCCGGTTTACTGGATGGGGCAGTACATTCAAGGACATGCCGGTTGGCTGGCCTTCGGGTTTAAGCACAATTCGCGGAAACCGTGCGCCTTCATCGGCAATTCGAATGCCAGTCGTGCCTATGCGGCCGGGGGAGACATCCCGCTCGACGAATGGACGCATGTCGCCATCTCGCGCGACAACGGCACGCTCAAAGTCTACACGAACGGACTTCTCTCGGCCACCTGCACCGTCAACAGCGCGAACGCGACCGCCCTGCCGCCGGACGCGCCGTTGGTGATGGCTGCCGCCGCGCCGGGGAGCAACGATGCTTTTGATGGTGACTTGCGCGAGGTGCGCGTCTGGAGTTGCGTGCGGACGGACGCGCAGATCGCGGAAGCCTTCGGCCATGCGCTGACTGGCAAGGAAGAGGGGCTGCTCGGCTACTGGCCGATGGACGAAGGGGGCGGGACGAACCTCTTCAACAAGGTGACGGGCGTGCCGGCCGAGATGGGCAGGGAATTCACCTGGGCTCCGGACTGCTATTTCCACAATGGAAACCAGGGCTCGTCAATTGCAACAAACGTACGCCTGACAGATGACTTTACGCTGGAGTCATGGGTACGCGTGGCCAACTTGACCGCGGGTACCACGCGCGGGTACATCATGGGGCAGTGGACGTCAGACCGTCGTCCGTCGTGGGTGACGCTCAGCTTCGACCTGAATCCCGGAAGGCCGGGTCTCCGCATCGGCTCTGATGGCGAGACGACAAACTCGGTACATTTCTTCTCCGCTGGGACGGTTCGCACAAACGAGTGGTTCCATGTGGCGGCGACACGCGAGGGAAGCTCCATCAAGGTGTACATGAACGGACGCCTCGTCACTCAGGGAAACTACGCATGCGACGATCCGATGCCGTCTACGAACCTCAGGCTCTTCGCCCTCAACGGCTCTCAGGGACTCGTGGGCGACACGTGTGAGATGCGGGCGTGGAACCGCGCGCGCACGGCCGACGAGATCGCCGGTGCCATGCACCGGACGCTGAGCGGGCAGGAGGAAGGCTTGGTCGGGTATTGGCCATGCACGCAATCTCCGGGATCGACGGTTCTTGTTGACATGAGGAACGTCTCCCAGCTTAATCTGGCCGATAAACAGTCCTTCCGTCGGGAAACGGTTCCGAGTCTCCGTCCGCCGGCGGAGTCCGCGAGTATGCTGGCAACGTCCTTTGACGGCGGTCGCGCGGATGTCGTCCGCACGGGCGTGGGGATTGACGTGCAGGACTTCACGTTTGAGACATGGGTCTATCCGACGGCCTATCCTTTCTCGACCACCTTGGGGGACATGCGTGCGTATCTCTTCAACCAGTACCGATACGGCGGCGACGGCCACCGTTTCGTGATCGGCCTCAACAACCGGAACCACTTCGGCACGTACATCGGCGGGACGGACGCGGCGGGGAATACGGGCGGCTGGCGGATTTCCGAGTCTGAGATTCCGCTCAACCGCTGGACGCATCTGGCGGCGACGCGCGAGGGTTCGACCTTGCGTCTCTACGTGAATGGCACGCTCGACTCGACGTTCGAGAACTTCTCGACGTTGTCCCCGTTGTCGCCGGACACGCCGTTGGCGCTGACGCTGGGTGGGACGGACGATTCATATTTGGGCGAATACTCACGGATGTTCCATGGCGCGATGCGTGAGGCGCGCGTGTGGAACCGCGCCTGCTCTGCCGAGGAGATCGCGGCCAACTTCAGAAGCCGTCTGCACGGGACGGAGCAGGGGTTGATCGGCTACTGGCCGCTTGACGAGACAAGCGGTACCGTCCTGACGAACGCGGTGCGCCGTGGCGACGTTCCCGCCCCCAACGGTTTCATGGTCGCCGGCTGGGACTATGTGGATCCGCTCGAACT
>JAEEGF010128274.1_pt1 | contig 10495 bp, 6 predicted proteins | sample 9134171 | NCBI WGS metagenome assembly JAEEGF01 (sample SAMN16246542, study PRJNA631951) | gut metagenome | biome: gut microbiome; feature: rumen; material: AP-attached | host: Bos | place: Iran: Karaj | collected 2018-10 | reverse complement strand
GTATGTGAATAAAAAGTATAACTTTGCATACTATTTTGATAAACCTAAATAATCACACAATTAGATAAATAAACTATGAGTTACACAAAACAAGAGGCTCTTGACTATCACTCGCAGGGAAGAGCTGGAAAAGTTCAGGTTGTTCCAACTAAGAAAACTATTACACAACAAGATTTGGCTTTGGCTTACTCTCCAGGTGTAGCTGAGCCTTGCAAGGAAATTCAGCAGAATCCTGAAGATGTATATAAATACACAGCGAAGGGCAATCTCGTGGCTGTTATTTCCAACGGAACAGCGGTTCTTGGACTTGGAAACATCGGTGCAATGGCTGGAAAGCCTGTTATGGAAGGAAAGGGACTCCTTTTCAAGATTTTCGCTGATGTTGATGTGTTCGACATTGAAGTAAACGAGACAAATATTGACAAGTTTGTTGAGGTGGTTAAGGCTATTGCTCCATCTTTCGGTGGTATCAATCTTGAGGACATAAAGGCTCCTGAGTGTTTCGAAATCGAGGAGAGATTGAAGAAGGAAGTTGACATACCTCTCATGCACGACGATCAGCACGGAACTGCAATCATCGTTTCTTCTGGTCTTGTGAACGCTTTGGAAATCGCAGGTAAGAAGATTGATGAAGTCAAGATGGTTGTGAATGGCGCAGGTGCTGCTGCTATTGCATGTACAAATCTTGCCATTTCAATGGGTATCAAGAGAGAGAATGTTGTAATGTGCGACTCTAAGGGCGTAATCAATACGAAGAGAACTGACATTAACGACAGAAAGAAGCCTTTCGCAACAGACAGAGACTTGACTACTTTGGCTGATGCTGTCAAGGGCGCAGATGTATTCCTGGGTGTATCTACAGCTGATGTCTTGACACAGGAAATGGTTAAGACCATGGCCCCAAGACCAATCGTATTCGCTTTGGCAAATCCAAACCCAGAGATTTCATACAAGAACGCTATGGAAGCAAGAGAGGATATCCTTTATGCTACAGGCCGTTCTGACTATCCTAACCAGATAAACAACGTGCTTGGATTCCCATACATCTTCCGTGGCGCGCTTGACACAAGAGCAACAGCCATCAACGAGGAGATGAAGATTGCGGCAGTCAAGGCTATCGCAGGATTGGCTAAGAAGCCAGTTGATGCTGAGGTTTGCAAGGCATACGGTGTTGACAAACTGGAGTTCGGCAAAGAGTATTTCATTCCAAAGCCATTTGACGCACGCTTGCTCGAGGAGGTTTCATGCGCAGTAGCTAAGGCTGCAATGGAGTCTGGTGTAGCGAGAGTACAGATTACAGACTGGGATGCTTATAAGGCAGGACTGAGAAAGAGAATGGCGATGGCTAAGAATGGTAACAACTATCCATACTTCATCGGTAACTACGATATTTAATCTTTCAGATTATATGCAATAAAAGAGGGGTTGCCATGGCAACCCTTCTTTGTTTATAGTCATAGCATTAAAAAAAAGATACTGTCCATAGGGCAGTATCTTTTTATTATCACATGTTGTTGTGCTTACTTCTTCAATGCTGCGATTGATTCGTTGAGCATATTGATTTTGCTTTTCGCGTCAGCCTTCTTCTTTCGCTCATTCTCAACAATTTCAGGTTTTGCGTTAGCGACAAATCTCTCGTTTGAGAGCTTCTTCTCGACAGAAGCGAGGAATCCTTGCAGATACTTTATCTCGGCTTCCATTTTCTTGATTTCGCTTTCTACATCGATATTGTCCTTGATTGGCACTGCGAATTCTGTCGTATTGACAATGAATGTAGCAGCTGCTGATGGCTTCTCGCTTGTCTTTACGATAGAGACATTTGCTATTTTGCAAATCACGCTTTCAAGCAACCTTGCGTCAGAAGACACGATGTCGAGTTCCAATGTCGCCTTATTCGCAATGTTCTTTGCCTGGCGGATGTTTCTGATGTTTGCGACTACCTGTTTCGCTGTCTCGAAGTCAGCTATAAGGTCGTTGTCGAAAGCTTCAGCCTTTGGCATCTGGCTTACCATTATGCTGTCCTTCTCGTCTCTTTCCTTCACTGCATGATAAAGTTCCTCAGTGATGAACGGCATGAACGGATGCAGCAGTTTGAGCAACGACTCGAAGAATGACAGAGTTGCCTCATATGTGGCTTTGTCTATTGGCTGCTGGTATTCTGGCTTGATTACTTCAAGATACCAAGCTGAGAACTCGTCCCAGAACAAACGGTAAACGGTCATTAATGCCTCTGACAATCTGTACTTAGAGAACAAGTCGTTTATCTCGTTGATAGATGCGCTGAGCTTAGACTCGAACCACTTGACAGCAACCTTTGATGACTCTGGCTGCTCGATGTCTGCGACGGTCCATCCCTTGATGAGTCTCAGCGCGTTCCATATCTTGTTGTTGAAGTTACGTCCCTGCTCGCACAGTGATTCGTCGAAAAGAATGTCGTTGCCGGCAGGAGCAGCAAGCATCATGCCCATTCTTACGCCATCAGCTCCGAATTTTTCCATGAGCTCGATTGGGTCAGGGGAGTTGCCCAAAGACTTGGACATCTTGCGTCCGAGCTTATCTCTCACGATACCAGTAAGATATACGTTGTTGAAGCAGTGCTCCTTCTTGTACTCATATCCAGAGACAATCATTCTTGCCACCCAGAAGAACAGGATGTCTGGACCTGTAACAAGGTCGTTTGTAGGGTAGTAGTAATTTATGTCTTTGTTGTCCGGGTTGTTTATGCCGTCGAAGACAGATATTGGCCACAACCAAGATGAGAACCATGTGTCAAGACAATCTGGATCTTGACGCAAGTCGTTTTTGGTCAGACTCTTATCGCCTGTCTTTTCAATCGCAAGTTTCAGTGCGTCGTCCTCGTTCTCGGCTACGACAAATCCTCCTTGGGGAAGGAAATATGCCGGTATGCGGTGTCCCCACCACAATTGTCTTGATATACACCAATCCTTGACATTCTCCATCCAGTATTTGTAAGTGTTCTTGAACTTTGCTGGGTGCAGTTTTATAGTATCGTTCATCACAGCCTCAAGAGCTGGCTTTGCAAGGTCTTCCATCTTCAGGAACCACTGCATTGACAGCTTAGGCTCGATTACGACGTGTGTTCTTTCTGAGAAACCGACGTTGTTGGTGTATGCTTCGGTCTTTTCGAGAAGTCCTGCTTCTGCGAGGTCTTTCTCTATCATGTCTCTGACCTCGAATCTGTCTTTGCCCTCGTATCTAGCTCCGGCATTCTTGTTGAGTGTGCCGTCGTCGTTGAATATGTCGATTGACTCAAGGTTGTATTTCTCGCCGAGCATATAGTCGTTGACATCGTGCGCAGGTGTCACTTTCAGACATCCTGTTCCGAAATCCACATCAACGTATGTATCCTCGATGACTGGTATTTCTCTGTTAACCAAAGGAATAATCACTTTCTTGCCGTGAAGGTGCTTGTTCTTCTCGTCCTCTGGGTTGATACACATAGCGGTATCACCGAATATTGTCTCAGGTCTTGTTGTTGCGACAACTGCGTATCCGTCCTCGCCTGCGATTTTGTATCTAAGGTAGTAGAGTTTGCCTTGCTGTTCCTGATATATTACTTCCTCGTCGGAAAGGGCAGTCTTGGCCTTTGGATCCCAGTTTACCATTATGACGCCGCGGTATATCAGTCCCTTGTTATAGAGGTCAACAAAAACCTTTATCACGCTCTTTGAACGTTTCTCGTCCATTGTGAAGCATGTTCTGTCCCAGTCGCAGCTTGCTCCGAGTTTCTTCAGCTGTTCCAGTATTATGCCTCCGTGCTCTCTGGTCCAGTCCCATGCGTGCTCAAGAAACTGCTCTCTGGTCAGGTCTGTCTTTTTGATGCCTTGCTCTGCAAGCTTGCCCACAACCTTAGCTTCTGTGGCGATGGATGCGTGGTCAGTGCCAGGAACCCAGCAAGCGTTCTTGCCCATCATTCTGGCTCTTCTCACAAGTATGTCCTGGATGGTATTGTTCAGCATGTGTCCCATGTGCAGCACGCCAGTCACGTTTGGCGGCGGGATAACTATTGTGTAAGGCTCTCTGTCGTCTGGCTCCGAATGAAAGAATCGGTTATCAAGCCAGTACTTATACCATTTTGATTCTACATTTGAAGGATTATACTTGCTTTCGAGTTCCATAAATGTGTTGGTTGTTTGTTTTTTTTTGTGTGTTTTCAAATTAAATCGGGCAAAGTTACTCATATTTCTCCTTTTTGTTGCTTTATATGAGAAAAAGTCTTTTTATCTTTACAATAAAACCTAAATACAGCAATTATTATGAGCGAACACAATGATAATCTGGTCACATTGGCCATTCACACATTTGAGAAAGCGCAGATACTGAAGACAAGGCTCGAGAGCGAGGGCATTGAGACTGTTATTAACAATGTGAACTTAGTGCAGCCGAATGTCTCAGCTGGTGTGCGTGTCAGAATCAAAGAGTCGGACCTGCCTAAGGCTTTGTCGATTGTAGAGAAGATGAATCTTGGCAGCAAAGAAGATTATGCTCAAATCGATGGGGCAGTGCAGACAGCAAAAAGAGTCATACTTGTGCCAATAGACTTTTCCGATTATTCGATAAAGGCTTGCGACACAGCGTTTTTCATGGCGAATAGGCTTGGAGCCGAGGTTGTTGTGATGAATGCGTACTTCACGCCGATGTACAATAATGTGCCAATCTTTGATGTTGTTACGTACAAGAAAGCTGAGGATACAGCTGTGAAACTTCTTGATAAAGCGAAGGTTGATATGAGTAATATCACCAATTTGATTAACAAGAAGATAGCTAATGGCAGTATTCCGAATGTGAAGTTCTCGACAATTATTAAAGAGGGTATTCCTGAAGAAGAAATAGGGAAGGTTTGTGATGAGATAAGACCTATAATAATTGTGATGGGGACTCGCGGAAAAGACCGCAAGGAGCAGGATCTCATAGGCAGTGTGACTGCGGAAATCATTGAACGAAGCAGCGCGCCAATACTGGCTATTCCAGAGGACGAGGTCTTTGAGAAGTTCGCTGATGTGAAGAATATTGCATACGCCACAAACTTCGGACCTAACGATTTGCTGGCCTTCGACAAGATGATAAACATGCTCAAGCCATATTCCTTTAAGGTTTATCTTGTTCATATACAAAGAAATACAGATGCCTGGAACGAGATTAAACTTGCTGGAATTCAGGAATACTTCAAAAAGCAATATCCGAATCTCGAAACAGAGTATGCGCTGATAAAGGATTCAAATATTCTGGAGGGACTTGACAAATTCGTTGAGGAAAAGAATATTGATGTCATAAGTTTGAATTCATATAAGCGGAATATTTTCTCCAGATTGTTCAACCCAAGCATTGCGAGAAAAATGGTTTTCCATGCGCAGACACCAATGTTGATTATGCATTCCTGAAATTCTCAGTATCAATTATGTTAAGTAGGTCCTGCGGCATGGGAAATATAAGATTTCTCATAATTAATATTATGTTAAATAGTAATTTCTAAGCATAGCCATGATGCTTGTGACTCACAAAAAACTGGCACAAGCATAAAAAAAACTCCGATGCGAAACATCGGAGTTTTTTGTAGAGTTATCGTGATTGAATTACATCGCTGCTCTTGTGTCCTTCATCAGCTTGTCGTACTTGTTGAAGTTCGCGTTATCCTTTATGCTGTAGTAATAACTGCGGAGCTTCGCATATACTTTAGCAAGATTGTCAAGCAAGCCTGGATCTGCTGGAGACTTCATGGCTCTCGCCTTTTCAATGTAATTGATAGCCTCGTTATAATTAGCTACAAACTGCTCTCTTTCTGCCTTAGCCTTGGCTGGGTCCTTTCTTTCTACGTTTATGGCTTCCTCATAGTGGTCATCGCCAACCATTTTCTTGTAGTCGCCATACGCATAAGTGATGTCGTATGATTCAGGATTCATGCTCAAAGCCTTCTTGTAGTCAGCATCAGCAGCAGGACGAGTCTTTGCTGTCAAGCCATTGATGTTTGCTCTTACAAGGTAATAAACAAAACTGTTTGGATTCATCTGAATCGCTTTGTCCAACTTAGTTTTAGCCTGCTCTGAACGTCCAGCCCAAAGGTCGTGCTGCAGTGTCAGAGTCAGGAATGTTGGGTCTTCTGGATACTTTTTGTTAGCATCAATGGCAATCTTCTCAGCCTTCGCTGTGTCACCGTTAGAAAGCACGTCATTATATACGTTTCTAAGGGTGAGTTTGTAATTGTCTCTTGCATTGATGAACAAGGAATCGTTAGGATTCAGTTTCTCATAGCCCTTGAAAAGCTTTGTTTCTGGAAGAGCTGCCACATCGGCGAAAACCTTGTTAGCCTCTACAGCCTTGCCGTTCTGGAAAAGGATTGCGCCATAGTTATTAAGGTAATCCTTGTTGGCATAGACTTTCTTCACAATGTCGTTGTGATACTTGAGCTTGCCCTTTCTCTTAGGGTTGTTCTGGCTCTCAATCACGTCCAGCGAGTCTGCGATCAGCCATGTCTTGTATGCGTTATAGGCTGCTTCGCTCTGAATGTTGACATCCGGGTTTTGTGGAGGTACCTGGAATCTTTTGTCAGCCTCGAAATCAAACTGCTTTGAATAAATGAGTCCCTTTGTGTACCATGCTTCAACGTCGTTGGCTGTTGCAGGATTCTGCAAAGCCTCGTTTATTGTGCTTATGGCTTTTGCGAAATCCGGAGTTTCGCCACCTGCCAATTTCTTCGCCTCTTTTATTTTTTCAGCCTGTGAAAAAACGCTTGCGGCAGAAACTAACATAGCCACGCAAATTGCAAACTTTTTCATGTTTTGTTCTTTTTAATGGTTAATGTCTGATGTGTTTCAAATAGTGTGCCGTATTCAGTACGGTTTTCTGCTATTCATTGTTGTTTTCTGTTGTGGTGGTGTTTTCTGTTGTGGTGGTGTTTTCTGTGTCCTCCACTACCCCTTCGTTTTCAGCGTCTTCCTCATGGTCAACTACGCATACAGAAGCGATTTCGTCGTTCTGGTTTCGTTTGCCGAGATTTATGAGCTTGACACCCTGTGTCGCTCTACCCATTACTCTGAGGCTTGCCACTGCGATTCTGATAGTGAGGGCTGACTTGTTGATAATCATCAGGTCGTTGTCGTCGGTTACTGACTTGATAGCAACGAGCTGTCCTGTCTTATCGCTGATATTCAGTGTCTTGACACCCTTTCCGCCACGGTTTGTGATTCTGTAGTCGTCTATTGGAGAACGTTTTCCATATCCCTTCTCAGAGACTACGAGCACGTTGTTTTCTGTCTCAGGCTCAATGGCTATTACTCCTACAACTTCGTCGTCGGCGCCGTTCAGAAGCATACCTCTTACGCCGGTCGCAGTACGGCCCATCTCACGAACCTTTGACTCGTTGAATCTCAATGCCTTGCCGAACTTGTTGGCCATGATTATTTCGCTGTTGCCTGATGTGAGGAGCACTTCTATGACTTTGTCGCCTTCTCTCAGTCCTATAGCGATGACACCGTTTGTTCTTGGTCTTGAGTACTCCTGCAGTCTTGTCTTCTTTATAACACCGTTTTGTGTAGCGAACACAAGGTAATGTGTCGAGTTGAAGTCACTGTCAAGCAACTGCTTTGTGCTTATATATGCTGTGACTGCATCGTCCGACTCGATGTTCAGGAGATTCTGTATCGCTCTGCCCTTCTGTGTCTTGTTGCCTTCTGGTATCTCGTAAACCTTGAGCCAGTAGCAACGTCCTTTCTGTGTGAAGAGAAGCAGTGTCTGGTGCATTGTCGCAGGGTAAATGTGCTCAATGAAGTCGTCGTCGCGAGAGCTGCTGCCCTTCACTCCTACTCCGCCTCTGTGCTGCTCCTTGAATTCTGAGAGCGGCGTGCGCTTGATGTAGCCCATGTGTGATATGGTGATAACCATGTCGTCGTCGGCGTAGAAGTCTTCTGCGTTGAACTCCTCGGAAGCATATACGATGTCGGTCTTGCGGTCGTCGCCGTACTTCTCCTTTATTTCGATGAGCTCGTCCTTGACAATCTTCATCTGCAAGTCGTTGTTAGCGAGGATTTCGTTATATCTTGCTATCATCTTCTGCAGTTCTGCATACTCGTTGTTGAGGTCGTCGACAGCAAGGTTTGTCAACTGTCCGAGACGCATCTCGACAATTGCCTTGGCCTGCTCGTCGTCTAGCGAGAAGCGCTCCTTCAGGTTGTTTCTTGCCTCTTCCTGGTTCTTGGAATTGCGGATTATCTTTACGACCTCGTCAATGTTGTTCACCGCGATGATCAATCCTTCAAGGATGTGTGCTCTTTTCTGTGCTTTCGCAAGCTCGAATTTCGTTCTTCTCACGACAACTTCGTGTCTGTGGTCAACGAAATAGCGAATCATATCCTTGAGGTTGAGCAGCTGCGGACGGCCTTTCACGAGCGCGATGTTGTTCACGCTGAATGATGACTGCAACTGGCTGTTTTTGTAAAGACGGTTGAGCACAACGTTGGCGTTTGCGTCTTTCTTTATCTCGATGACAATACGCATACCAGAACGGTCGGTCTCGTCATTGATGCCAGAGATGCCGTCCACTTTCTGCGAACGAACCAAATCTGCGATTTCTTGTATAAGCTGTGACTTATTAACAAGGTATGGTATCTCGGTGACAATGATTTTCTCCCTGCCGTTGGACTCTGTCTCTATTTCCACCTTCGAACGGATAGTCATGTGTCCCCTTCCGGTCTCGAATCCGGATTTTACTCCAGCGTATCCGTATATGATGCCGCCAGTTGGGAAGTCCGGAGCCTTGATGTATTTCATCAGTCCCTCGATGTCTATTTCAGGGTCGTCGATGTACGCGCATGTTCCGTCAATAACCTCGCTTAGGTTGTGAGGAGCGATGTTTGTGGCCATTCCGACTGCGATACCAGACGCTCCGTTAACGAGAAGGTTTGGTATTCTTGTAGGAAGCACGGTAGGCTCCTTGAGTGTCTCGTCGAAGTTGCTTTGGAAGTCAACAGTGTCCTTGTCGAGGTCAACGAGCATATCCTCGGCGATTTTTCTAAGTCTTGCCTCGGTGTAACGCATGGCAGCTGGGTCGTCGCCGTCCACAGAACCGAAGTTTCCTTGTCCGTCAACCAAAGGATAACGCATGATCCAGTCTTGGGCAAGACGAGCCATTGTGAAATATACAGATGAGTCGCCGTGTGGGTGGTACTTACCCAGCACCTCTCCGACGATTCTCGCCGATTTCTTGGTCTCCTTGGTTGATGTTACGCCTAACTCGTTCATTCCGAAGAGAACACGTCTGTGTACGGGCTTCAGTCCGTCTCGCACATCAGGCAGCGCTCTTTGGACAATAACAGACATGGAATAGTCGATGTAAGAAGACTTCATCTCCTTTTCTATGTCCACCTTTAAAATTCTGTCGTTCATTATTTATTAATTAGTAAGATTTTCACTTAGTGTCTTTTCAAGGCTTGCGCCCAAAAACGTGTAAATTTAGTGAATCTGCTTTACTTAAAGAACAAAAAGAACAGATTTTTACGCAAAAACGCCTTAAATTTTTGATTTAAGGCGTTTGGAATGTCTATAAAGGAGAGTGCCGATTTTCATTCGAGCGTTTCGCAAAATACAAAATATGTGGGCATTTGCGATTTCATGAGTCTGAAAAGTTCATTTTCGTCGGTTTCTTTGCTGAATATTCCAAAGACGGATGCGCCGGAACCGCTCATGCACGCATACAGCGCGCCTTCGGAGTACAATTTCTCTTTTATTTGCTTGATTGTTGGATGTGTCGTGAACACGCTTTCTTCAAAGTCGTTCACAAGACAATCCCTCCACTCCTCTATTGGCCTTTTCAGAATGTCCTTGATGGAGACAGCCGGACTTTTGGGTTTGCAGTTGGCATATGCTTCTTTGGTTGACACGAAGTCGTCCGATTTCACTATCACGATTTTGTAGCCGGACAGGTCTAACGATACTGGTGAGAATATTTCGCCTCTGCCTGATGCGAATACTGGTTTGTTCAGTGTGAAGAATGCGCAATCGCTGCCTAACACAGCGGCTTTCTTGCAAATGGCGTCTTCGTTGATTCCCAAGCCGTATTCTTCGTTCAATGCGGTCAGCATGAAGGCTGCGTCGGCCGAACCGCCTCCGAGTCCTGCGCCCGAAGGAATGTTCTTTCTGAGCATAATGTCCAGAGCTGGAATCTTATGCTCTTCTGCGAGCAGTTTATAAGCCTTGAATACGAGATTGTCGTCTTGTGTGCTGTCTATTTTTATGCCTCCCATGTCGAGCAAAGTCTCCCCCGTTCTGCTTTCTCTGTATTCGATAATGTCGCACAGGCCTTTGACTGGATAAAACACCGTCTCTATGTTGTGGTAGCCGTCTTCTCTTTTGCTGACGATGTTCAGCCCGAGATTTATCTTTGCATTTGGAAATATAATCACCGCAGTATATTTTTTATTGTGTTGTATCGCCCTTTTGTAGCGTGGGTTGTCACTTTCTTTGCGAAGATATATATTTTAAC
>JAEEGF010030739.1_pt1 | contig 10497 bp, 11 predicted proteins | sample 9134171 | NCBI WGS metagenome assembly JAEEGF01 (sample SAMN16246542, study PRJNA631951) | gut metagenome | biome: gut microbiome; feature: rumen; material: AP-attached | host: Bos | place: Iran: Karaj | collected 2018-10 | reverse complement strand
CCTCGCGCGGCATATCCTTCTCCCGGCTGTTAACGGAGCAGTCGCTGCCGCAGTGACGGCAGCGGAAATTGCACCGCGTAGTACACTCCCAGAAAAGGTAGTTGAGCTCGTGGACTTTGATTTCATTGTCCCGGAAAAGCCGGAAAAGCAAAGGATTCACAGGCGAAGGTTTTTACAAATATAACTCCCTTTCACCGCTATTCCTGCATAAAAAAAACAAAAATCTTCGCTCTAGCACGCAGGAAATCGGCCAGTAAAGGAGTTTTAAGTCTGGAATAAACTATATTTGCAATATGAAATGGCTTCATAATCTACTCCGAGGCTTTTCACTGACAGGAGCCTTGTTCGTCTTCCAGGCATGCTACGGCATGCCCGAACCCCCTGATTTCGAGGAAACTGAATTCGCCCCGATGTCCTTCTCCGTCATATCCCACACGACCGGCGCCCCCGTCGAAGGCATCCGCATCAGCGGCAGCGCGATCAACCGGGATTACGGCATGCTCTCGCTCGGCGTTACGGACGATAACGGCAAATGCCTGGTCAGGATCCCCTTCAGACGAGACCTTGGAGACCCCGTCCTCGTCTTCGAGGACTATTCGGGCAACTATGCCGTCAAGGACACCACCCTCGCAGATCTCCGCCAACGCGAGATCCTCATCAAGATGGACCCCTCGCGCTAAAGGCACACTCCCCCATCGCAGCCCCCAAAACGCAAAACGGGAGTGAAAGAGGCGTTTTCGTTCCCAAACAGCCCCAAAAACGCAAAACGGGAATGAAAAAGGCATTTTCATTCCCGTCAGCGAGAAATGGTGGTGTAGCCACCTCTATTTCCTGGTGAAGTCGATGTCCTTGAAAATGTAATAGCTGCCAAATTTGGAGCGCATGCTGCGGAAGGAATCGAAGTGGAGCGTCTTCAAGTCTTCCGAGAAAATGCCTGTTTCATAGATGACGTCAACAGGCTTGCCGTCTTTCTCGTTCCACGATACGGGGAACAACAGTTTGGGGAACTTGTAGTCAGGGGATATCCTTGTTACCGCCTGAAAGTGAAGAGAGAGGCCTCCTTCGCACTCGATACTGAGGCGGTAGCCGTCTCCAGTGAAACGAAGGACTATTTCTCCGCTCGTTACCGTGCCATCAGATTCAGGATAATCATCGTCAAAATGATCGACAAACTGTTTTCCTGACAAATCGGCCTTCCAAGTGGTATTCTTCAACCAGTTGGAAGTCTCGGTGTCAGGCTCGCAGCCCGTCAGGGCAACCACGGCGATGAACGCCGCTGCAAATAGAAGAATAGATTTTCTCATATCAGGTCAATTGTTGCAATAATCGAATGTTGTGTGAATCGGACAAAAGCGGCCGTTTCCCCGTTAACCCTCGACCGGCGGTTGAGGGTTAACGAGGAGGCCTTCGGACTCGTGGGGGATGAAGGGGCCTTCCTTGGACTCGAAGAGGACGGTGCCGCTCTCCAGGCTCTCGACGGTGTGCCAGACGCCCTTGGGGAAGTTCACTCCGTACCGGCCTTTGCCGGAATCCAGAACCACGCTTTCCAGCAGAGTACCATCGTCATTGTAGGTGCGGACCCTGACACTCCCCCGGAGCACGACCAATGTCTCATCCTTTGTAGGATGGTGGTGGACGGGAATCTCCGTGCCGGGCTCCAGAGCATTCAGGAACCGGTGGCACTTCTCATCCAGGCTCCGGTGGAAGTTGTAGTTCATCCGCAGCCGCGGAGAAGCCTTCGCCTGGGCGGTCAACGAATCAATGAGTTGAGAATCAATTATCATTGAATCGGCTTCGGCGAGTTATCGATCAGCTCCGGAGGAGCAAGGGGCGGCATGAACTCTATGGGGCCGGAGGTGTTGACGGGTGCGCGACGGCGCTTTGCCACGTCGCGCACCGGATCCGTAGGATCGTCGTCGATGAGGAAGTCATCGAGGTCGAAGGACAAGCCGGCAAGCGTGGAGATGCGCTGCGCGATCAGGATCCTCTGCCAGGTCGAGTAGTACGGCCTGTTGTCGATCATGCAACTGACCTTCTCCGAGCGCCAGCGGTTGAACAGCGACACATCACCGCCCTGGAAAATACCGATACGCTCATACAGAGGATTCTTCGCGACGAGTTCATCCTTCCTGTCCAGCAGCTCCTGCCAAGGGATGGAATTGTAGCGTCCGGTAATATTGAGTTTATAAGGAATCGACCAAGAATGGTGATCTATATCGGCCTGACTGGTTATCCAACTGCTATACCAATACTCGTCGCCGAGGCGCCCGAAACTATGCCCACCGTACTCGTGGAGCAAGGTGTTCCGCCAGTCGCCCGCGTTGATGCCGACTTCAGCGAGATCCTCTTCGGTCCTGCTGCGGTAATAATTATTATAGTCCCCGGAGACAGGCTCATCAGTGATGGGTATCTTGGTGGGATAACTGTTATAAATGGTGGCTCCCCCATAAGTTATGGGAACCATACAGAAAGACCTGCCAGTGGCGTAAGAGTACGCCCTGCCGCCATAACGCTCATCATTGACAATGATCACGATCGGGACTTCGTCGATGGTAAGGTCTCCCCTGACGATATCCGGGCAATGCGCAGTCACAAAACTGAAAAGTTTGTCCCTGTCGGCATCCATATCGCTGTACTTCTCCTCGCCCCAACTGGTGCCGAAAGCAGTGTCGCGACGAGTAATGATATTGCCTTCCCCATCGGTGATGGAACCGCCCTGCTCCTTGGAGGCTTCCCAGAGGAAATACACATTGAAAAGATCCTTGAAGGACTTGTACGGCTCGACGGTGAACAGCAGGTCGATGGCTGAAGCGGCATAGGACTCGAACTGCTCGCGCTGGTCCGCCAGGAAGCCGTCAGGCACCACGACCATATCGACAGGCTTTGCGGAGCCCGAATTGCTCATATACTGCGTAACCTTGGGATCACCGAAATCATTCCCGACGGAGATGGTCCCGAAGTCCGCGATCATCGACCTCTCCATCGCCAGGGTCTTCGTGGAAGTCTTGACGATATACTCCCCTGTCGAACTGGAAAAGATCATGCTGAACCCTTCGGTAACGCCTGGGTAAACGGCTATGAAATAGTCCACATCGGCCTCAAACTGGCCATCGGCAGGCTTATTGAGCGTGACCATAGAGGTTTTCGGCTCATCATACGAACCGTAATAACTCCCAATATTGTATGTCGGTTCATCGGCATCCAGGTCCGTGATGATAGCCTCTCCGGCAATGTAGGTCTTGGACACGAACTTGATGGACTCAAGGTCGCCAACGATATCACCCGAAAGCTTGAACTTAATGAGTGAAGGGATGTTACGGAAAGTGAAGTTATCGGCCATCGATGCCGCAGAAGCATACGAAATATTGAGCCCCTCGGCTATGCCGTTGGGGACTGCCGCCTGCGTCCCCGGGATGAGGACACCTAACCCGGCACTGGTTTTGAATCCTTGGAACGAAGCGTTGGGATAATAAGCATAATACCTCACGACGTCGCTCGACGGATTCCAGTCCGAGCACTTGAAATCCGTGCTCGTCACTCCGCCGACTTCAGTCGAAAAAGTCTTCGAATAATACCCGCCGCTTGACAAAGCCCCCATCACCTTGATCGCATCTCCTTCAGTCCACAGCACCTTTGCGGCTTCGCCGCTCTCTTCCATGCTGATGCTGGTCTTGGTGCCGGGGCCGGCGGTGTTCTCGATGCTGGCATGGATGATCGCAACCTGAGGAGAATCCGCCTCCGGCGCCATCTCCTCCTGCGCGATCTCCAGCTCGCGCGCGCACCCTACCGCCACCAGCGCCAGGGCCGCAAACATCAATGACTTCTTCATAGAGCCTCCCATACTAGCCTTCATTCTCACCAAAAGGATCGTTGAAGTCATTGACTCCGTACCTCTCACCGCTCGCGTCCAAGACGCAGGAGCGCAGTTCCACCTTCAGTACCGTGCACTGCGGGGATTCATACACACTTTTTTCCATGGTAATTAATTGATTATTATTTATCGATTATTGTTTATCTTAAACAGCATATTCTTCTCTATCCCACGTATCATCTCCTCCGGCACGCCACATTCACGTGCCAAAACAGGCCAATGCGAGGCACCGTCGACAACCTCTTCAATCAGATCGGCTGCGTCCTTGATGCCCTCCACCCTGGCAAGGGTCAGCATATCCTCTCTCGTAATACCGTCAAACTTACCGTTCACCGACATCTGGTGCATCGATGTCCACCCTCCGTCAGGATTGTACGCATACATCATATCATACGCCGGAGACAGCCTCCAACGGCCATCCTCATCCATCAGGAACGAGATATTCTTCGTATGGTCGTCCTGATTGCGCACGACTACATTGAACACCAGTCTCCGGAACATTTCCTGTGCTGCTGAATACGGGAGACGCAAAGTCCTCATCACATTGAACACCTGTTCATAGGAATACCCCCTCAGTAAGCGGAAATCATAGTGTGCCAGAGCACAGAGAGTCTGCATATGAATCTTCTTCCCCCCCCCCTTCCGATCAAATCGTCTTGTCCTGAAGTGAGCCCCGCCATTCTCCCCAAGCAGCGAACTTTCAGCCATCTTTATACCGCAGATCCTGGCCAGCTCGTAGAACGAATACTCCAGCCGTCCGAAATTCTCCGTCTCACGCAATCCCGCCTTGGCCGAGACTCCGTCCAGTTTGATCAGGTAGTAGTCGAAGCCTTCCGGTGCCTCCACCTGTCCGCTCCTGACCTCTCCCGTCTCCTTGTTCCAGGCTATTATAGCCTTTGCCCGCTGGCCACCTGCCGACGTACCCAACCGCAGGATTTCCGCTATAGCTGTCTTAGTGTCGTCGGAGAGATTAACATCGAATGAAGATTTTGCGTTCAATGCATCGCGCGCCACCTCTACCAGCGATTCAATCTCAATACTCCGACGTGTATCGTGGCCGGCATCAAGCACAGGCTCAAACTCAAGTGCCCCCATACATCGCTTCCCGAGAAAACACAACGACTCGATCGGGTTGCCGCTTGTACGGCCCGTAAGCGCCAGCCAGCGATCGAACAGTGCCCGTCCGTATGTGTCCGGCAATGCGTCCGCGAGCATACCCGGCAGGCCCATGAAAGTATCGCGATTCAGCCCCGCGAACGAATATACATGCCCCTCCAATACAGGCATCATCAATGGGGAAGGCTCCAAGCCGCGACCGACGAAAGACCGGTCGTACTCAAAGCGGGCCACCTCATAGCGCTCGTCCCAGCGGAACATACCAACGGTTATCCCGAACATCGACACTTTTGCGACATCTACCATTCCCCTTCCTCCTTTTCCGATCTGTGAGGCTTACCGGCAGCGCGTTTGCGCATATGCGAAACGCTGGAATGCACCCACTCGTAGTACTCACTCGGGCTCAACTCTTCTTCATCCACCAGCTCCTGCAAAATGTCAAGTTTACCCAGCGTACGCAATACGCGAAGCCAGGAGTCGAACGATCCAATCTCACCCTTCTCTATTTTCTTTATCGACGACAGCGATACTCCGGCCTCTTCGGCCAATGCCTGCTGAGTAATATTCTGCTTTAGCCTCAAAGACTTCAGCCGCTCACCAATCCGGCTCCGGATTACTGCATCGGACGAACCATAAATATCCACCATAACAGCTTAGGATTAAACTCTTACTCGGCAAATATACGAATAAAAGTCTAATATGCAACCATTATTTTCACTTTGGAAATCAAAAACTAATCCCTATCTTAGCATTAGCAAGATTACGGTCGTGGAATCGGCCTTTTTTTAACGACTAGAGCATTGTCACCCGTGAGGGAGCGATGCTCTTTTTTATCTTAACAGATAGAGAGTCAATGCACATAAAAAACTGGCTTCACTTGATAAACGGCCAGGCAATCGTGCCGGCGACCGTATAGCCCATCCTGATATACCACTTCTGCGGCCAGTTCAAATCCGTATGCGCTGTCTGCCTGCGCATCAGCCCAAGCGAATGGAAGGCATTATGCACGGCCCATTCACGTTTAAGTGAGTCGATGGACCTGTTCCAGACAAGGCAGTCCGGATGCTGTTCACGGATGGCAGCCAACTCCCGCTCGAAGTCATCCTTGCCTATCTCGAAGGACGACTTGAGCCGAATGTTGTTTGGTGACACATCGTAGTCCATGCTAACTCAGGCAAAACAGAAACTGTCATATCGAGGAGGGCTTCAGGAGGTGGGCCCAGGCGGAGACGAAGAAGGAGGAGAGCAGGCCTTCGCGGTAGCAGAGGCGGTGCTTCCAGGCGTTGGCGCGCCAGCGGTGGAACTTGAACCAGACGCGAGGGAACATGGCGCGAGGCTCCTTCCCCTGGAACTCCGGGTGCAGGATGTCATTCAGCACGCGGTTCTTCAAAGGATGGTCAGCGGCGGAGTCCGGGAAAGCATCAGGGGTGAAGCCAAGGTCGTCAATGCAGATACGATTGAGACACTTGAAAAAGTCCGTCATGTGGAAGCGTTTCAACTGGTCCAAAAGCCATGGCCAGTCAATCTCGCTTGTATGCTTTTCGACGAAGAAAGCCCAGTCCAGCACCTGGCGCAACGTCAGCCGCGTCGAAGCGAAATGGGAGATTGCATGCTTGAGCAGGAACAGAGCGTGGAAATTGGCCGAAGGCAAATAAACTCTTGAGTCACAGACTTCTACGGAACGAGAATCATCCTGCGCCAGCTCCTTGAAGATCTTCTCCATTTCCGCGCTTGAGCGATGAGCGTGGACGTTCACGATGTCGTAATGATTCTCTACCGAGAACCCATGCCACGAGAACACCGTATGGTGATGGTGACTATTGTCCACCGCAATCTTCATCTCCCGGGAGAGCAGCGCATCGGCCTCGCGATATTGTCCGAAAAGCCAGATGTCAATATCGCCGCACGGCCGATGCGCCGGTACCGGCCAGTCCAGCGACAGCGCATACCCCTTGATGACCATCATTTTAATGTAATGGACGGCATAATACCCCGCAAGGGCCCCTATCGCCTCCTGATACGCTTCATACCGCTGCTCATAAGAGAGCGCCGCGCCAAGCCCGTCATACATCTGCTGCTTCGAGATTGCCCGTCCTCCGGACAACGCATCCTCGCGGACAAGCCTATCGACCGCATCGCACAAAACCGCCGGAAGCCCGTGCTCCTCCGCAAGGGCTCCCATCCGCTCCCAATCGATCGTCTCCGGCAACTCACCCATCGCGTGGCCTATGCCGGCACGGATCAATGCGAGAAAAGTCTCTTCAGGACTCATTAAAATTCTAGAACTTACGCCAGACCATCTTGTTGACGATGCCAGTATAGGACTGGATAATCTTCACCACCTTGGTGGAAACGTTCTCGTCGACGTAATCGGGGACGGGCGTGCCGTGGTCACCGGCAGCGTTCATTGCGACGGCCGTGTCTACGGCCTGCAGCAGGCTGCCGGAGTCAATCCCGGCAATGAAGAAGCACGCCTTGTCGAGGGCCTCCGGCCGCTCGGTCGACGTGCGTATGCACACCGCCGGGAACGGATGCCCAACCGAAGTGAAAAACGACGACTCCTCCGGCAGGGTGCCAGAATCGGACACTACCGCAAAAGCATTCATCTGCAGGCAGTTGTAGTCGTGAAACCCCAACGGCTCGTGCTGGATCACCCGCGGATCGAGCTTGAAGCCGGAGGCTTCCAGCCGCTTCCGCGAGCGCGGATGGCACGAGTACAGGATGGGCATATCGTACTTCTCCGCCAGGGCATTGATGGCCGTAAACAGCGACAGGAAATTCTTCTCCGTGTCGATATTTTCCTCGCGATGTGCGCTCAGAAGGATGTACTTTCCCTTCTCAAGCCCGAGTCGCGCATGCACGTCGGACGCCTCGATGTCGGCGAGGTTCTGATGCAGAACCTCCGCCATCGGCGACCCTGTCACGTATGTGCGCTCCTTCGGAAGCCCGCAGTCTGCCAGATAGCGGCGCGCGTGCTCCGAATACGCCATATTCACATCGGAGATAATGTCTACGATTCTGCGATTAGTCTCCTCCGGAAGGCACTCATCCTTGCAGCGGTTGCCAGCCTCCATATGGAAAATCGGGATATGCAGCCGCTTCGCGCCAATCACCGAAAGGCACGAATTGGTGTCGCCCAGCACCAGCACGGCATCGGGCTTAGTCTGCACCATCAACTTGTAGCTCTTATCGATGATGTTACCCATCGTCGCGCCCAGATCCTCCCCTACCGCATCCATATACACATCCGGGTCAGCGAGCTTCAAGTCCTTGAAGAACACGCCGTTAAGATTGTAATCATAGTTCTGCCCGGTATGGGCCAGCAGGCAGTCGAAGTACTGCCGGCACTTGTTGATGACCGCTGCCAGACGGATGATCTCCGGCCGCGTACCCACGATGATCAGAAGCTTCAGCTTGCCGTTGTTCTTGAATTTTGACATAAATAACTGACCTAATACTATTTCTGTTGTTTCTTATGACTGGAGAGTAATCACACTCTTCAAGAATAATGCGATTTCACTTTCTGGCGATTTTTCCATAATAGTCCTAATGCATTTATGTAAGTTGGAAGATGATTCGAGAGTTTCAGTAATAATCGGTTTATAATAGTCACCCTTCTCAACAATAAGTCTTTGACATTGCTCATCTTCAATTACTTGGCTAAGAATACGATTCGCCGTATCTGTTCGATGTGAAGGAGCATCAATTTCAGCTTTCTCTAGCCAATCATGAAGCAAAAGAAACTTAACAGGTGTCATCCTATAATCAGTTTGTCCGTTCAATATTTTATCTCGGATTTCAATCACGTCAGACGAGATCAACTCATATGGACATTTTTCCTTAAGTATCATAAGGCTATCTGTTTCCTTAAAAACGGAACCCGCTCTAGCAACATAATCTAATAGTCGAACGACAAGTAATCTTAACACGTTTTCACCTCCGACTTTAATATAAGTTGTACCTGCCAAATAACTAAGTACAGTATCCCAATACTGGCCTGTATGACGCAACGGATTATGTTGAATAAAAGCTCCTTCATTTTGTTCCTCCAACTCATGAACCGCCTTTTTAATCAAGGCTATTGCAAGAGGACTCTGGGTATCCAACAAATCCTTTATCGCCTCTGGTTCGGGGAATAGAGTCCTGATAGGCAAGGTAGAATCCTCGTCTGATAACGAAGTATATCCCCAGTCATCAGCGAAATCAATAATACTATGCCTACTAACGCCTATGAACCTAATAATGTTTTCCCATTTATGAACAAATCCATTATAATCCGGATGACTATCGTGAATCTTCTCCTCAATTATAATCTTCGCAAGAGAACGGATATATGAAAAATTAAAGGAAAGGCTATCGTCTAGAACCTGAGATGTTGTCTTGTAAAACAAATACTTCTCCTTTAACGCAGATGACTCTTTATCTGACAATGGCAATGATTGATATGAAGATAATGCCTTTAAAGCATAAATCTCATCATAATATAAACTCTGGGGATGCGCAAGAGCCTCATTCCAAAGGGTTGTAATATAATCATGATCTAAATCACTGTTTTGGAATTTACCATAAAACACTCTCTGAACGCCTATTAACACCGACGCGGTTGCAGCATCAACAGATGCTTCATTTAGTTTTCTTACCGCAAATTCCCCGACTTCCTTAACATTATACTTCTCATCTTCTTTTAATAGCAACAACTCACGAGTAAAAGGGAATTCGCCGTCAAACTTAGAGATTAAATATGAATTCAACTTATTTGAGTCAGATAATAGTGGATACTTCTTATAATTAATACCCGCTCTCTTCAAATAAGAGAGAAATCTTTCTGGACTAATTTCGATATCACTACATATATCTTTTATTCTTGTCTCTTTTGTACATTCACTTGAGAATAGAGCATTAAGTTGGTTGAAGATTTCCTTGCCTTCAACATCTTTATCATTAGACAGACGACGATAAAACGCAGTGAGACACTGTTTCAATAGGCCTCCTTCCAAATGAGAAAAAAGGGCTTTTTCAAAGTCTCCAAAATCTCTAGCCAAGAAGTTTGTATCTACATACTTCTTACCTAAGTAGTTCCATAATTGTGATAGTTTATTATTATCATCTTTAGTTAGGGAAGAAACATCTATTTTATCTATTTGCGGTATTGCATTTGAGTAATAATCTTCTTCGACATCGTATACTACATCTTCCAACAGATTAATAAAATGCTTCTCCGAAACCAAATTAGTCAACGCATTAACATTATCGTATTCCACAAAGCTGTTCTCAATGTACCTCTTAATCACCAATTGTTGGGCATCATCTGGGGAAACACCATACAAAACTGCTGCTATATCTTTCTGGAGCCTATCCCTATCTATATCACTAAGTAATAATCTATAAGGTGTTTCGTATTCTCTATTAATAATATATGACTCTGTTGTCTCGACATTACCATTCCCATCAACAATCCTTTTTCTTCCTAATAATTCGTCTTCTTTGGCAAGATAAATAGCAATCGATTC
>JAEEGF011424627.1_pt1 | contig 10498 bp, 8 predicted proteins | sample 9134171 | NCBI WGS metagenome assembly JAEEGF01 (sample SAMN16246542, study PRJNA631951) | gut metagenome | biome: gut microbiome; feature: rumen; material: AP-attached | host: Bos | place: Iran: Karaj | collected 2018-10 | reverse complement strand
TTTATTTTGGATTTTTGAAAGAATTTCAAAATCTTCTTTTGTAACTCCTTCTTCTGCATTAATTAAATATAATACTAAATCCATTTCTTCTAGTATTTTTAAGCTTTTTTCTACTCCAATTTTTTCTATTATATCTTCTGTGTCTCTTATTCCTGCTGTATCTGATATATTTAGAATAATATTTCCAAGAGTAATTGTTTCTTCTACTATATCTCTTGTTGTACCAGGAATGTTTGTAACTATTGCTTTATCATAATCTGCAAGGTTGTTTAATAATGAAGATTTTCCAACATTTGGTTTTCCAAGTATTGCAACATTAACACCATTTTTAATATATTTACCATGCTCATATGTATCTAAAATATGTTGAATTTGGGCTATTTTCTTATCTAGTAATGAAATAATGCTTGTAGGTTCAACTTCATCATAATCATACTCTGGATAATCTACGGATACTTCAATTTGTGCCATAAGTTCAACTAATTCTTCTCTCAATTCTCTTATTCTTTTAGATAGATTTCCTTCTAGATTATTTGCAGCAATTCTAGTTTCTGTCTTAGTTTTTGCATTAATTAAACTAATAACTGCTTCAGCTTGAGATAAATCCATTTTCCCGTTTAAGAATGCACGTTTTGAAAATTCTCCTGGCTCAGCTAAACGAGCACCAGATTCTAATACAATCTCAAGTATTTGCTTTGTTATTTGATTTCCTCCATGACAGTTAATCTCTACTACATCTTCTCCTGTATATGAATGAGGAGCTTTAAAATATGATACTAAAACATTGTCTATAAACTCATCATTATATACTAATTTTCCATAAATTATATGATTTGGTTCTAGTTTAGATGTTCCTCTAAATAGCTTGTTAGCTATCTCTAGGCTATCTTTTCCGCTTATTCTTATTATGCTAATACCACTATTAGATAATGCTGTGGCAATAGCTGCAATAGTTGTAGACATAATTTCCTCCTTTTTACATATAAAAGAACTCAGGATACAGTAAAATACTAGCTTTTAGTATCTCCTGCATCACTGAGTTCTATTTAACTTTCACCTAAATAGAATTGGTGATAATATACATTTTTATTCGATTCCAATCTCGTCTCTTTCTTGAGCTTGACCCATTCCGCCATCATCTTCAGCTTCTTTTTTTAGTTTTTGAATTGGCCAGTTTTCAATTGGATCATTATGAGTTTGTAACTCATCTTGGAATTCTTGTTTTTCATCTTCCATAATCATACCTCCTATTAAAGAAATAACTATTATCTATAATTGTATTTTCTTTTAATAACTACTCTTCTTCTAGGCTCTTCACCAATAGATTCAGTTTCAACATCTTTTCTATCAGCAAGTTCTCTGTGTATAATTAATCTTTCGTAAGCTGACATTGGTTCAAGCTTAATTGGTCTTCTAAATTTAACGCAATTAGCAGCCATTTTGTTAGCTAATCTTCTTAGTTTTTCTTCTTTTTTCTTTTTATAATCATTAATTTCTACGAATACTTTAGCATATTCTTCATCTTCTCTTTGAAGCATTGAATTAATTAATGATTGAAAAGCTTCTATAGTTTTTCCTTTGTAGCCAATTAAATGTGCTACGTTTTCTCCAGAAATTACAAGATTTAGTTGATTTCCTTCTTGATAGAATTCATATGAAATGTCTTCTCCTGTAATTTTGAAGATGTTTGAAAGTATTTCTTCTACTTTCTCTTTTGTTTTGTTTGCTTGTTCTTCACTTACTTTTTTATCTACAGTAAGTCTAACTTTAGCAAGTTTAGCAGATAAAATACCTAGTACACCACCATTTGAAGGTTCTTCTAATACTTCAATTTTAACATCGTCTCTAGATACTTTTAATTCTTCTAAACCTTTTCTAATTGCTTCTTCTATAGTTTTTCCAACTTGTTCAGTAACTTTCTTAGTCATTATTTTCACCCTTTCCTAGGAATAATTTTTTATCTTCATCGTTGCCATTTTGTTGTCTATCTTTAGCCATTAATTTATCTATTAAGAATTGTTGTCCAATACCTAGTATACTTCCAAATAACCAGTAAACACCTAGTGCTAGTGGCCATGCAAATGAAATGTATGCTGAAAGTATTGGCATCATTACGTTCATAGATTTTTGCATCTCAGCTTGATCTTCAGATAAATTTTTTGCAGTATTGTTTCTTTTAGCTAGCCATGTTGTAATAAAGTTGCTTAAGTATGAGAATAATAGTGAAAGTACTGGAATAACTAATGTCCATTTACTTACTCTTTTTGTCTCATCTTTAGAAAATGCATCTTTAGGAGTATCTCCAAGACTTATTTTACTAGTTATACTCAAATCCATTAAGTTATATTCTTTTGCAATGTTTATTTCATATTGTTTAGCAATTTTGTCTGTAACTTGATCTGGTTCTACATTTAAGTATTGTGCTGTGTAAGTATTCATTGTAGCTTGATCCATTTGAGCTATGTATGTTAAAGGTTGTTTAACAACATAGAACATTGCAATTATTATTGGTATTTGAATAATTGGTAATAAGCAACCAGCCATAGGACTTATCTTATTGTCTGCATAAAGTTTTGTTATTTCTTGGTTTAATTTTTGTGGGTCATCTTTATATTTTTCTCTAAGTTTCTTGTCCTCAGGCGCAATTCTTTGAATGCCTTCTGTTGATTTTAGCTGTTTTAGCATTAATGGGAAAAGTAATAACTTTGTTAGTACAGTAAATATTAGTAGTGAGATTAAGTAGTTTTGCCCAACTAAATTGTAAATTACTCTAATGACACTACCTAAAACACTCGAAATAAAGTTAATCATCAATATCCCCCATTCATTACTTTAGTAAATCCACTCCACCTTTTGAAAATGGATTACATTTAAGTATTCTTATTATACCTAATAAACTACCTTTGATTATACCATATTTGTCAACCGCTTGTACAGTGTATTCTGAGCAAGTCGGATAAAATTTACAATGCTTTCCCATATGTGGAGAAATATGCTTTTGATAAATACGTATAATAAATATAAGTGTTTTTCTAGGAAATAACCATATTTTCTTAAATATTTTCTTCATAAAGATCTAACTCCTTTAGACATTTAATTATGTCTTCTTTAATTAGATTAAAATTAATTTCTTTGCCTATTGTTTCTTTTTTATACATAATAACATAATTGTATCCAGATTTAAGTTTTGTTTCTTCTTGAGTATAAACAGCTCTAGCATATCTTTTTAATCTGTTTCTAATTACACTATTACCATTTTTCTTAGATACACAAACAGCGAAAAAATTAACTCCTCCCTTTTCTTCTTCTGAAAATTTAGTTTTACAACTATGTACTATTACATAGTTTCCTTTAGAATAAACACCTTTTTTAAAGATATATTTAAATACCTTATCTTTTTTAATTCTTAGTGTATTCTTCATAATTTTTCACCTTTAAATAATATAAAAGTGGATATGATACTCATATCCACCAGTAATTCATATTAAGCACAAAGTACTTTTCTACCTTTAGCTCTTCTTAATTTTAATACTTTTCTACCATTAGAAGTAGACATTCTTTTTCTGAATCCATGTACTTTTTGTGTTTGTCTTGTTTTTGGTTGATATGTTCTTTTCACGTTAAAACACCTCCTAAAAATATGTATATAAATATTATTTTCAACTCAAAAATAAAATGCTAACAACGGGTTAGCTTTTAAGCAAATTATAAGTGGCTAAATTATACACCATGATGTTTGTTTTGTCAACCCCCTATTTTTGCAAAAAAATACAAAATTTTGATCACAGATTGCGCAAAATTATTTTAAAAGCGTAAAAAGTTATCCACAATTCTTATGTTAATCATTTTTAGGTTTGAAAAAAATTTTTTATTTAGATGAAACTTGAAATAATATGTGGATAACTTTTGAGTGTCTAAAAATAAACAAAAAATAGTCTTTTTTTATACATAATTTTAAAGTTATCCACAGTTTTTATGTAATCTATAATTTTTGTGTCTCAGTAAAAAAAATCGAAAAATAAAAAAGATGTTGTAGTTTACAAATAGTTTTTAATAAATGTTTATTTTAGTATATTTACAAGTATTTTTAAAATACATAAAAATGTAGCAAAAATTGAGGTCAAAAAGCCGTTTTATGTATTCCAAATGACTATTAAATTATTGTTAAAAATATAGTTATCCACAATTTTACAAAAGTGATTGTGGATAACTTTTCAAAAATTTAATTTGTAATTTACAACTGTGGATAATATATGTAATTTACAAGTGTTATCCACACCCCGTTGATACTGTAGAATCATATAGATTTATCTTTACGTAATTTTTACTATTTAAAAGATCTTCTAAATAATAAAATTTTGCGAAATCGACATAAAATATCATTTTATGTATCCAAGCTTGAAAACTAAAAATCTTGTAAGCCTTGCAATTACTGCACTTAATTATTTATATTTCACAAGTATTACAAAAGTGTTGCTAAACGGTTAAAATCTGCAAATTTAAAAGTTATCCACATAAAATTGTGGATAAGTTGTGGATAACTATGTGATAGAATTGTGAAAATTTGAAATTGTCGAAAAGTTATCCACACCCATTGTGGATAACTTGCGAGTTATCCACAAAGTTATCCACATCGAAGACGACCTTCAAACCCTTGAAAATGGCGGATTTTTAAAAGTTATCCACATTATCCACACCCCCTACTACTACTACTATATAGAATAATAAATATATATATTTTATATATCGCGTGCGCGCGCGTGAGAAAAAATTGGTTTACATTTTTCGAAAAGAGGTTATTTTGAAAGTTATCTAAATAAGTAAAAAAATATTTTTAATTTTTTTTATTTTTTTCAAAAATATTTTTCTTTATTTAATGAATAAATTTTATTAATAATAAAATATTAGTTGATTATCATTTAATTGATTGTTTTATTCATCAATATTATTAACATTATTAACATATAGAGTAGTGGATAGTGTTAATAACTTATTTAATAATTTTATATTTTAAATTATTTTTCATATTTTATTTTTATTTTTTATTGATATCTTAGTTAAAAAATGTTATTATATGTTCCTTTAAATATGTAAAAATTTTTTTATTGTGGAAAATGTGGATAAATTAGTTTTTATAGATTTTTTATTATTGATTTTTTAAAATTATTTTTATATAATGAGTAAAGAAGATTGAACGGAAGATAAATTTAATAATGTTAAAGAAAAGGAGGGGAAGATGGAAGATAATATAATGGAATTATGGGAAAAAGTATTAGATCTATTAAAGGAAGAAATTTCTCCTATAGCTTTTAATACTTTTATTAGTGAAATTGTTCCTAGACAAATAGATAGTAAAACAATTTCATTACTTGCTAAATCTAGTTATCATGTAGATGTATGTAAGGTTAAATATGAAGATTTAATTAAGACTGCATTAAAGATGTTAACAAGTATAGATTATGAAATAATTTTTGAAGCTAAAACTACTGTACCGGAAAATGATAAAATAAATTTAGATGAAGAAGTAGTTCGTGGACAATATGGTGATGTTGAATCTAATGGAGAAATGTTAAATCCAATTTTAGATAAGGAAAAGATTCGTGAAAATGCAGGATTAAATAAAAGATTTACTTTTGATAATTTTATTATAGGTAATAATAATAGATTTGCTCAAGCTACTGCTTATAGTGTATATGAAAATCTTGGACTTACTAATCCTTTATTTATTTATGGTGGAGTAGGACTTGGAAAAACTCATTTAATGGAAGCAATAGGTAACGCTGTAATTGACGAGGATCCTTCTAAAAAGGTTTTATATTGTACAGGTGAGTTATTTGTTAGTGAATTAATAAAAGTCATGTTAAATCCTAAAAATAACGAAATGAATGAACAATTTAAAAAGAAGTTTAGAGATTTAGATTTATTATTAATAGATGACGTACAAATAATTGCTGGTAAAGAGAAATGCCAAGAGGAGTTCTTCCATACATTTAATGCTTTGTGTGATAGTGGAAAACAAATTGTTCTTACATCTGAAAGACCTCCTAAAGAAATAAACGGATTAACAGATAGACTTAAAACTAGATTCTCAATGGGAGTTAGTGTAGATATACAAACACCAGATTATGAAACAAGACTTGCTATATTAAAGAAGAGAGCAGAGGAAGAAAGATATATTGTTGCAGATGATATTTTAGTTAAGGTTGCAACAAAAGTTAAATCTAATGTTAGAGAACTTGAAGGTGTATTTAATAAGTTAATGGCATACACTAGATTTACAAACAACCAATTAACAGATGATGTAGTAGATAATATTATTGAATCTATATTAGTAAAAAGTAGTAATGTATTAAGTAGTACTTTAGTTATGCAAGTTGTTGCACAGTTTTTTAATATTAAAGTTTCTGATCTTACTAGTGATAAGCGTTCTAATAGTATTGCTAAACCAAGACAAATTGCAATGTATCTATGTAGAGAAGTTGCAGATATGTCATTTAGTGCTATAGGTAACGATTTTGGTGGAAGAGATCACTCAACAGTTTTACACGCATATTCTAAAATTAGTGATGAATATAATAGTAATGCTGATACTAAAGATTTAATTGATGATATTAAAAAAGCATTAGAAAGAGAAAGTTAATTTTTCTATTGATTTTTAATTGTAAATTATATATAATGAAGAAACAAAAAACAAGGACTGTAAGTTGTAAGTCTAATTAAAGAGAAGGGGTAAAATAAATGAATATTAAATGTGATTTAAAAGAATTAATAAATGCTTTAAATATTGTATCAAAGACATCTAGTTCTAAAACTACAATGCCTATCCTTGAAGGAGTACTATTTGAAGCATATCAAAATAGGTTAAAATTAATAACTAATGATTTAGAAATAGGTTGTGAACATACTTTTCCTTGTGAAGTAATAAGAGAAGGAAAAACAGTTGTAGATTTAAAAATGCTTAATGAAATTGTTAGAAAAATTGAAGATGAAACAATTGAAATTTCAGTAGATGAAAATTTATTTGTATTAAAATCTGTAAATGGTGTGTTTAAACTTGCTGTTATGAATCCTAATGACTATCCAAAACTTCCAGTTTTTGATATTGAAAATAGTATTCAACTAGAACAAAGTGTTTTTAAAGATATGATTAGACGTACATTATTTAGTGTAAGTACTGATGAAAATAGACCAGTATATAATGGTGCACTTGTTAAAGTAGAAGATAGAGTATTAACAATTGTTACTATTGATGGATTTAGATTATCTTTAAGAAAACACTTAAGTGATAAAGATATTAATGATTTTAAAGCTATTATTCCTGGAAGAGTATTATCTGAATTATTAAAAATATTAAGTGATACTGAAGGTGAATCAGTAAGAATTGGAGTAAATAGAAACCAAGCATTATTTGAAATAGGTAATAGTATTATTATTTCTAGATTAATTGAAGGTGAATTCTTAAATTATAAGAGTATTATTCCAGAACATAGTGAAACAAAAGTTAGAGTAAAAACTAAAAAATTATTAGACTCATTTGAAAGAGTTGCATTATTTGCTAAAGAAAATAAAGAAAAAGATAAAAAATCTCCAGTTAAGATGAAATTATCTCTTGATGGTATCACTCTTAGCTGTGTAAGTGAAAATGGTGATGCAAAAGAAGACATTACAGCTTTAGTTGAAGGAAAAGAACTAGAGATAGGATTTAATCCTAGATATGTAATTGATGCATTAAAAGTTATTGAAGATACAGAAATATGCATAGAATTTACTACAAATATTTCTCCAGTTTTATTTAAACCAGTAGTTTCTAATGAATTTACATATGTTGTTTTACCAATAAAAATAAAACAAGATTAATAGAGAAAAGCATGGATATTTCTGTATTCATGCTTTTTATCTTTGAGGGGTAAAGATATGTATATTGAAAAGATGAATTTAGAAAATTTTAGAAATTACAAAAGTCAAGAAGTTGAGTTTATTAATGGAATTAATTTATTTTTAGGTTTTAATGCTCATGGAAAAACTAATATTATTGAGGCATTATATATTTGTGCTTTTGGTAAAAGTTATAGAGCGTCAAAGGATACTGAATTAATAAATTATGACTATCCTTGTGAATATTGTAAGATAGATGTAAAGTATAATAAGAATGATAATCCGCATACAACTTCATTTTATGTGGATAAGATGAATAGAAAACAAATAAAAAATGATGAAGTAAAAATAAAGAAAATTGCAGATTATGTAGGGGAGATACCAATTGTTATATTTTCACCTGAAAGTTTAGATATTGTTAATGGTTCTCCAGCAAAACGTAGAAACTTTATAGATATGATATGTTGTCAAATGAGTAAATCATATATTATTTATCTGCAAGAATACATGAAATGTTTAAAATTAAAAAATACTATGTTAAAAAAAGAAGTAGTAGATGATGGATATATTGAAGTGCTTCATGAAAAAATGTCTAAATATATAAAGTATATAGTTGAGTTTAGACAAAAAATTGTTTCTTTGCTTGAAAAGTATGCAAAAGGTATAGAATTAAAAATAACTAATAATGAAGAAAATATTAAACTTACATATGTAACAGATTTCCTTAATATGAATGAAGAAGAAATAAAAAAATATTTAGATGATCATTTATATATAGATAAACTTCGTTTTTCATCTGTTAAGGGAATTCAAAGAGATGATTTAGTTGTAGATGTTAATGAAAAAGATGTTTCTGTATTTGGTTCACAGGGACAAAAACGTACAGCTCTTTTATCTTTAAAGCTTGCAAACTTTGAATTATTAAAAGAAGAACTTGGACAAACTCCAATATTACTTTTAGATGATATAATGAGCGAATTAGATAGTAAGCGTATTAATTTTATGCTTAAATATATAGAAAACTACCAAAGTATTATTACTACAACAGAAGATACGTTTGTTAGTGGTATTTCTAATATAAAAATTTTCAAAGTTTCAAAAGGAACACTTGAAAATTAATTACAACTTATGATATAAATAAGAGGTACAAAAAGATTTAAATGAAAAGAGGTAGAAAGATGGCAAAATATGATGAAAATCAAATACAAGTACTAGAAGGCTTAGAAGCTGTTAGAAAAAGACCTGGTATGTATATCGGTAGTATATCATCTAGGGGTTTACATCATCTAGTATATGAAATAGTAGATAACGCAGTAGACGAAGCATTAGCTGGTTTCTGTACAGAGATAAATGTTGAAATATTGCCAGATAATATAATTAGCGTTAAAGATAATGGAAGAGGTATCCCTGTTGGTAAACACCCTAAAATGGGAATTTCTACTCTTGAAGTAGTATTTACTGTTCTACATGCCGGAGGAAAATTTGGCGGTGGCGGATACAAAGTATCTGGTGGTCTACATGGTGTTGGTGCATCAGTAGTTAACGCTCTTTCTGAAAGCTTATATGCTGAAGTTTGTGATGGAGATGGAATATATGCAGCATCATTTTCTAGAGGTAAAACTTTAGAACCAACACATAAAATTGCTGAAGGTAAAAAGACTGGATCTAAAGTTGTATTTAAACCAGATGCTGAAATATTTGAAACTACAGTATTTGAAACAGATATATTAGTACAAAGATTAAGAGAAATGGCTTTCTTAAATAAAGGATTAAAAATTACTTTATGGGATAAGAGAGAAGAAGGTAGTGAACCTATGACTTTCCACTATGAAGGTGGTATTAAGTCATTTGTAGACTTTATGAATAAAGGTAAAGATACAATAGGTTCAAACGTAATATATTTTGAAGGTGAAGATAATGATGTTCAAGTTGAAGTTGCACTTCAATATACAACTTCTTATACAGAAAACATTTTATCTTTCGTAAATAACATTCCTACAGGTGAGGGTGGTACACATGTTGATGGATTCAAACGTGGACTAACTAAAGCTTTTAATGATTATGCTAGAAGATTTAATCTATTAAAAGAAAAAGATTCTAACCTTGCTGGTGAAGATATCCGTGAAGGTTTATCTGCAATTGTAAGTGTTAGAGTTCTTGAACCTCAATTTGAAGGACAAACTAAAACAAAACTTGGTAATAGCGAAGTAACTGGTGTTGTTAACAACATCATGGTAAATAAAATGGGACAATACTTAGAGGAAACTCCTGCAGTTGCAAAAACAATTGTTGAAAAAACTCTAAGTGCACAAAGAGCAAGAGAAGCTGCTAGAAAAGCTAGAGATTTAGCTCGTAGAAAAACTCCACTTGAGTCATCTACACTTCCAGGTAAACTTGCAGATTGTTCAAGTAAAGATGCTGAAAAATGCGAAATATATATCGTCGAGGGTGATTCTGCGGGTGGATCAGCTAAAGGTGGAAGAGATAGAAGATTCCAAGCTATACTTCCTCTTTGGGGTAAAATGTTAAACGTAGAAAAAGCCAGAGCAGATAAAATATATAACAATGAAAAATTATCTCCAGTAATTGTTGCCCTAGGTGCAGGAATTGGAAATGATTTTAA
>JAEEGF011775886.1_pt1 | contig 10500 bp, 8 predicted proteins | sample 9134171 | NCBI WGS metagenome assembly JAEEGF01 (sample SAMN16246542, study PRJNA631951) | gut metagenome | biome: gut microbiome; feature: rumen; material: AP-attached | host: Bos | place: Iran: Karaj | collected 2018-10 | reverse complement strand
AGCAGGCCCTTGGATGCCGCCTGCATGCAGCGGCGGTCCGTGTCGTGGAAATCGGAATTTCCCCCGTCAATGATCACGTCGCCGCTCTCCAGTACTTTTTCCAGTTCGGCGATGACCTGATCCACAGCAGCCCCTGCCGTCACCATAAGAAACACTTTCCTCGGACGCTCCAGGCACTGAGCCAGTTCCTGATAAGAATATGTTCCGTTCAGCCCCGGCTTTCCGTCGGAGAGAAATTCCCGTGTAACCTCCGGGATATAGTTGTAAACCGCTACTTGAAAACCTTTGGAAGCCATATTGAGGGCCAGACTCCGGCCCATGACTCCCAGGCCGACCAGGCCGATGTTGCAGGGTGTCGTACTCATCTTTTGACTCTTGCGTTTCCCGTCCAGATATTCCATATTTCGTCCTCGTCGGCGGGCAGGGCATAGTCCGTGAGAACGGTGGTGGCCAGGGCCCCCGCCGCCCAGCCGAAGCGGGCACATTTTTCTGTACTCCAGCCTTGCAGTACACCGTACAGCAATCCGCCGGTGAATCCGTCTCCGCCGCCGATGCGGTCCAGGACACGAATCTCCCGGGGTGGTATGACATGGGTCTCCGCTGCGTCGGCCACCATAGCGCCCCATCGATGCAGATTGGCGTCCTTGACCTCACGCAGCGTTGTGGCAATCATCCTGGCGCCGGGATAGCAGTTGCGGATTTGCCGGATCATGTCCTTAAAAGCCGCTGTCTGGGAGTCCAGATGGGTCCCGCCGGCTTCCGGGCCTTCCATGCCGAGGCATAACTGGAAGTCTTCTTCGTTGCCGATCAAGATGTCTGCGCAAGCGGCAATCTGGCTGAAGATGGTCCGGTATTCCTTCTCATGGCCTTTCCAGAAAGAAGCTCTGTAATTGAGGTCAAAACTGACAAGCGAGCCATGGGCTTTGGCTTTTTCTGCTACGGCCAGGCAGAACTGCGGCGCAAGGGATACGATCAGCCCGCTGAGATGGACCAGGCGCACCCCCTCTCGCTCAAAGATGCGTTCCAGATCGAAATCGGCCGCCGTCAGGGTTCTTCCCACCTCACCGGCGCGGTCGTTCCAGACACGGGGACCGCGGACACCGCTGCCGCTGTCGGCAATATTGATCTGGTGCCTGTATCCCCAGGGACCGCCCTGTTCCCGCTCCGGCCCTTCCACGTCCATTCCGCGTCGCAGAAGGTCTGCGCGGATAAAGGTGGCGAACGGATGTCCTTTGACAAAGGCGGTGAGGACTTTGACGCGCTGGCCAAGGGAGGAGACAATGCTGGCGACATTGGTCTCTGCGCTGGTTGCCTGCAGGGTGAAACTGCCTCCAAGATGAGCCGGTTGTCCGCCGGGAGGTGTCAGGCGGACGCCCATGCTGGTGGGTACCAGAAGGGCATAATGGGGAAGGAACGTCATAACAACTTGCCGAGGGCTACAATTCCGGTATAGGATACGATGCAGGCGAAGACAAAAGCCAGCGCCATGAGCAGAGTGAAAAGAAGGCTGGGACGCTCTTTCTGCTTCCACAGGAGAATGATCATCAGAAGAATGACAAGCGGCAGGACAAATACCAGCGTGACTTGCGATGCGATTTGGGTAATGACGGGGCTTTTCCCGAGGATGGGAATGGTCAGTCCGGCCAACGCCGCGATACCGGTCAGTATCTTGAACAGGGGAGTGCCTGTCTGCATCTCCCCGTGCCGGTAATCGCTGATCAGTTCGGGCGCCAGCATCATGATCGGGAAAAGGGACGACAGTCCAGCGCTCAGCAGCCCGGTGACAAACAGGGCCACGGCAAATCTTCCGGCGATGGGCTCCAGTACATAAATCATGTCCAGGACCTTCTCTACGGCTATTCCGCGGGTATGCAGGACCGAGGCTGCGCAGATCATGATACTGGCGCTGATAAGGAAAGTAAGGCTTGCGCTGACAATGGCATCCCGCCGCTGCAGTTTTCCGTCGTCCTTTCCCCAGCCTTTGCTTTTGAGGATCATCGGCCGGATGACGAAAGTGGGGGAGGACATGGTCGTACCCACAAAAGCGGCGACAAACAGCAGGGCGCCGGAATCCTTGGGAAGCGAGGGAACCAGCCCTTTTGCGATGGACCCGGGCGCAGGTAGTTCGATGAATAAAGACAGAATAAAGGCCAGCCCCATGAGCGTGACAAGGGCCGAAAGAATCTTTTCAAACACGCCGTAGTTGCCTCTGTTCAGGATAACCCAGATGGAGCCGGCGATGAGAATCGCCATGCCCAGGACAATCCAGTAGGCGGCAGATTCTTTGAGCCCCGGGATGCACAGGTATAGTACTTCGCTGACAGCGTTTGAGGTGATGTTCAAGATGCTGGACAGGCTGATCCACTGGCTCATGACAAGGCCGGCAATGAGGATCACCGCCCAGACTCTTCCCCCTTTCAGGCGCGTTTTGATGGCATGGATGGCCGTGTCCCCGGTCTGGATGCCGTAGCGTCCGTATGCTTCGGTCATCACCCAGGTAAAAAAGGCACTGATGGCGAGGACCCAGAGCAGACTGGTCCCGTACAGGCTGCCGGATTTGACCATGGAGGTAACGCTGCCTGTGCCGATAGTAAAGCCCAGACAAAACAGCCCGGGCCCTACAAGTGCTACTGCGCGAAACAGACGTTTAAAAAAGTCTTTCATTATGAGAACAGACACCCGCCGTTAATATCAATTCCCGTGCCCGTGACATAGGGGGCCTCGTTTCCGGCGAGAAATGCAACCAGTCCGGCCACTTCGGCGGCTTCCCCTTCTCTTCTCAGTGGGGCGCAGCGGTGCAGGTTCTCCCGGCCTTCGGGGGCGGTAAAGGTGTCGTGGAAGTACGTGTTGATCATGCCGGGGCACACGGCATTGACCCGGATTCCCCGCGGACCCAGTTCTTTGGCCATGGCCCGGGTATGGCATAACATGGCCGCTTTCCCGCAGGCGTAAATGGAACTGCCGGGACCGCCGCCGTCACGGGCGGCCTGGGAGGAGATGTTGATGATGCTGCCGCCGTTTTTCATATAAGGCAGGACGTCGCGGGTACACAGCCAGCAACTCTTGAAATTTAGGTCCAGGATGGTGTTGTACCAGTCTTCGTCCTGATCCTCGATGTTTTTGCGGCCGACGATTCCGCCGGCGTTATTCACCAGAATGTCGATGTGGGGTCCGAATGCTTTCGCCGTTTCTTCCATCAGGTAACGGACATCCGCCGCTTTTGTCACATCGGCTTTGACCAGAATGGCTTCCCCGCCGGCCTCTTTGACCAAATGGAGGGTTTCCCTGGCTTTTGCTTCGCTGTGACAATAATTGATGCAGACTTTGGCTCCTTCCTGGGCAAGTTTGATGGAGACGGCTCTACCGATATCTCTTGACCCTCCGGTTACCACGGCCACTTTTCCTTTCAACGTATCCATAATTCTTTTTAAGTGTGTGCGGACACAAATATAAAAAAGAATTCCTAATAATACAAATTTTAACTATTTTTGCAGATAATGGCACAACAGTTAACCATAAAACAGATCGCTGCGCTCTCCGGCGTGTCCACCGGCACGGTGGACCGTGTGCTCCATAACCGGGGAAAAGTGTCCCAGGAGGCACTCTCTGCCGTTCAAAAAGTTCTTGACGGGCAATCGTACAAGTATAATCTTCATACCTCGGCCGTTGCCTTCAAGAAGACGAAGAAGTCTCTGAGAATACTGGTTTCCATTCCTTTCTCCGAAAAAGGGGAGTATTGGGACCTCATTCGTGAAGGGATTGAGGACGGATTCAGCGAGTATGGAGATTTTGACATTGAAAGCCAGTTCGTTTTCTTTAATCAGTTTGATTCCCTCTCCTGCCGTGACGCATTTGATTCTATTGCGGAGGCGCCCTGTTCTGCCGTGGTGATCGGCACAACCTTCGTAAAGGAAACTCGGGATTTGTGCAGTCGTCTGAACAAGCGGCATGTGCCCTATGTTTTTGTGGACGGCGGCATAGATGCGACTTCTCCTGTCGCTACGTACAAGGTCGACCAATTGTCTTGCGGCCGCCTTCTGGCGAGACTGATGGACGGCCTTACACCGCAGGGAAAGGAACTGGTGCTGATGGTCCCCCGTCGTACCGGTACCCAGATGTCCAATAACTCTTCCATCCGGAAGGCTGCGTTCAAGGAGTTCTTCCCGGAAAACGGAAGGCCCCGGGTGATTCATGAGGCGCAGTTCTCTACCGTTGGCCATGAGGCCGTGGTATCTGAATTGAAATCCTTTCTGGGCGAGCATCCCAATGTCGGGGGAATTGCAGTGGCCATTTCTTCCAGTTACCTGATTTCGGACGCGCTCAAAGATGCGGGTATTACCGGACTGGTCGTCGGAGGCTTCGACGTGACGGATGGGAATGCCCGTTGTGTCCGGGAGGGGACGCTGGACTTCCTGATCAACCAGCATCCGGAGCGTCAGGGCTTTTATGCGGTGGAATGTATCCTTCACTATCTGTTGTATGGAACACCGGACAGCACCCTGCCGGAATTGTTGCCGATAGACATCGTTTTCAAGGAGAATCTTTAGTTTTTGTGGTGGATTCCGCCGGCCGAAAAAGCCTTCGCCGCGGCCGTCATCGGAAAGGACGCGCGCCTGATCCTGAGCCGTTACGATACCGGCAAATAATACATAGAAAGCGGTCTTGTATAGGTTATTTCCGTCAATAGTTGTATATTTCCTCTATAAATCCAATCTTCGCACAGCACAGACGTTTCCAGCGAGATATACAGCTGTCCCAAACCCATCAGGGAGCCACCTCGCGATGCGTATCGCGAGTGTAAAAGGGAGATAATAAAACAATTTCCTCTTCGGGCTCTATGGCCACACACTGGCGTCCTAAGCCGCATAAAGGGTGAGTCAGTTTGTCGCCGGGGTCGAACCACCACAAATATAGTGACCTTACAGTATGCGGTATATATTGGACCGACCGATTACTCGGAAGGGACAATATCGGGCGTGAAGTCCCTGTACGGGACGTTGTCGTGAAGGATATACCAGACGGCCGTCAGCATCTTACGAGCGATGGCGACCTGAACCTTCATTTTGTTCTTGTGCCGCACGGTGCACTGAATATAGCTGAAGCGATTGTAGAAGCAGTTCTGGGTTTTGCTGGCCGCCCAGGAGCATTCAATAAGCGTTTTCCGCAAATACTTGTTGCCGTGAGTTACTCTCCTCGACTTGATTTTTCCGGCACTCTCCTCATTGCGGGGCTTGAGTCCTGCCCAAGAGACAAGATGAGCTGCGGTCTGAAAGGCGTCCATATTGGTTCCCACTTCGGCAATAATGGCCGTGGCGGAACGGGCTTGTACGCCCGGAATGGTCTGAAGGTTGGCGTACTGCTTCGGGAAGTACTGTTTGCAAATCTCATCCATCTTGGCCTGACATTCATCCTTGTGCCGCTGTGCAAGCTCAACTTCTTCGCGAAGTTGTCTTATGGTATCTATATCGGCTGCGGTGATGACGCCGGAAAGGGCACTTACAAGGACATCTTTACCAAGACGGTTGACTGTACGACCATGTATATGCTTGACGAGTTCTTCGGAATCGGTCTTGCCTTCACTGATGAGACGGACAATCTCTTGATAGGCCTTCCCCCTGGTGGTGGATACATAGTTGCTGATGCGGATATTGCACCGTTGGAGGGCCGCATCCAACTTGGTCAGCTTATACACGATATCCTTCGACAAGTCAAAGATGCGTCTGTCATACTGACGTAGCTGCTGGATAAGTTCATCGGGAACATAGCTCCCTTTGATGAGTTCTTTATGAAGGCAAGTTGCTATCCACTCTGCATCCTTCACATCGCTTTTCTTTCCGGGCAACTGCTTGATGAAAAAAGGGTTCACTAGCCGAAGTGCAACGTATGGCTCAAGAACCCGCCATACCGGCATCCAGTAGATGCTGGTGCTTTCCATGGCGGCTTCTTCCACGCCATAATCCACCATCACTCCAGCCATCTGTTCCAACTCAGGTGTCAGAACACCGAACTTTGATTGAAAAACTACTCCGTCTTCGTCCACAATACAAAGAAATACACTATCTTTGTGGACGTCAAGACCGCTAACACGTCTCATAGGGCACAAAAATTTTGAGGCATAGACCTCGTTAAACATGAACACATTGTGGCGTATCCGTGAGGAATAAAACGACCACTTGCCTACAAAGATACGTTGTTACGGTCTTGATTTTTATCCCTACTGGCGTAAAAATCCAAGATTTTTATGTAAGTTTGTCTCATAAACTATTGACCTTGACTATGATACCTGGAAGAAACTACGAAAAGCCGCTTGTCGAGAATTGGGCGATCATCCTGGAAAGGAACATTCTCAGCGGGGAATTGACCGAAGACGTCACCCCCGGTGGTCGTTATGATGATGACGATTTTGAATAGGAGGCGGCGATGAAGACAATTAAATTCTTTGCAATCTCCTTTGTGGCCCTGGCTATGGCCTGCAGCAAGGAGGCTCCTGTCCAGGACGAAGAATCCGTCGCGCAAGTTCAGGATGCCGGAACCGTGGTCTTCGAAGTCAGTACCGAGGCCGTCAAGACTTCTCTTGTACCTGACGGAGACCTTTTCCACGTGGTATGGTCCGCCGCGGACAAGATAGACATTAACGGAACGGTCCTGGAAATCGAGACCGAGAGTCAGCCTTCCGGTTACGGACCGGGGGAAAGAAAGGCCCGCTTCGTAGGCCTTGCGCCCAGGAAAAACAACACTTCTCCCTTCTACAAGGCCATTTACCCCGCCTCGTTCCGTGACAGTTATGGTTATTACAATCTTCCTGCGGAGCAGAGCTATGTCGCCGACAATATCTCGGCCTATCCGATGTACGCCGAAAACGATGAGGGGACTCTCATTTTCAAGCATCTCTGCGGCATTGTCCGCCTGGGCCTGAAGGGAGACAAGAGCGTCACGAGCATCGCCCTTGCCGACAAGGGGGCCGAGCCCAAGGCCATGAGTGGACGCTTCAATGTCGTTGAAAATGCTGCCGTGCCGGTCTCCGGAACAAATGGGACCGCCCTGATATGCTCCTCTCCGGTGGCCCTTAATACTGAGACCTTTACCTACTTCTATCTCAGCGTTCCGCCGGCAACTTACGGGAAACTGTCCATTCTCGTGGAGGCTTCCGACGGGACCATCTGCTCCGTTTCGAGCAAGAACCCCATCAGCGTCGGCCGCAGCCAGCTGACAGAAATCAACCTTTCGCATCCCAGTTTCAGAGACGAGAGTGCGAAGATTACTTACACCACGACAAACACCACCCAGATCAATAAATACGCCGGCGGAGCGGATGCTTCGGTATTCGGAGACGGCCTTACCGTCGTCAGCCACAGCTATGATGCCGCTACCAAGACCGGAGTCATCACCTTGTCCGGCACAGTGACTACAATCGGCTACTACGCTTTCCGGGGACTCGACAATCTCGAGACCGTAACTGTCCCGAACACAGTAACTTCCATCGGCAACCGCGCCTTCGGAGAATGCGGCGGTCTCGTAAGCGTCAACTTCCCGAGAGGCCTTACCTATATCGGAAATGACGCCTTCGTGAACTCGAGCAAATTCGTCCCGGAGGATCTTTCCCATATTACATACATAGGCGAAGAGGCCTTGATGCACACCAGCATAGCCGGAATCCTGACCATTCCGGATGGCCTCGAGACGCTCGGCAGGCGGGCCTTCTACGACAATGATAAACTGACCGAAGTGGTTTGGGCCCATACCCCCGCGACCATGGGCGTAGAAATCTTCTCCAGCTGCAACAAGATCGAGAGAGTCACTTTCGCTGATGCTCTTGACATCCCAGCGCTTATGTTCAACGGCTGTGACCACCTCTCAGACATTGTTTTCGACGCTTCGGTCACATCCATCGGGGAGGGTGCTTTCGGCTCTTGCAAAGCCTTGAAGAGCCTGACTTTGCCGCCGTCGGTGACCTATCTGGCCAACAGCGCATTCGCTTATTGCACAGCCCTTGAGACCATCAATCTCTCCGACAATATTACTTATATCGGCGAGGGCGCCTTCTCCAACTGCTCAGCCCTGGAGGAGATCGTACTTCCCGCAAAGCTTGAGACGATGTATAACCGCTATCATTTCTCGGGCTGCACTTCCCTCCGGAGAGTCGTCTTCCCGGTGAACGAGACTTTCCATACGATTCCATATCTCAGTTTTGACGGTTGCACTTCGCTCGTTTCAACATCAATACCGGCCAATGTGACGAGCATTGCGGACCTGGCCTTCCGTAACTGCGGATTCACCGCTCTTCCGGAAGGATGGGGCCGCAGAAGCCTCTATGGGTCTAATGTCAATCCTTATGTCGGCTGCCCCATAAACACCATCACCTTCCCGAACGACTGGACATCCATTCCGGATAATTTCTGCAATGGCTGGAAGAGTCTCGCTACGGTCAACCTCGGCACGGGTGTTACCAGCCTCGGCGCTGGCGCTTTCCGCAACTGCACCGCGCTGAAGAGCATAACCATTCCTTCGCAGGTGGTTTCCATGGGCAGCTACTGTTTCAGTACAAGCGGCCTTACAGGCCTTCCCGCGGGCGTCAACCGCGCTGACATCAGCCTGAGCGACCACGTGTTCTCGAACACTCCGATTTCATCGGTTGATGTGTCCAACTGGACAATTGTTCCGAACGGATGCTTCCAGGAGTGCAAATCGCTTTCAAGCGTGACGCTGGGGCCTTCGCTCGGGACCATCGCACAGTACGCGTTCTACTACTGTTCGGCACTGAACTCGATCAGTATTCCCGCCTCAGTCACGACCATGGGCCAGAACTGCTTCCACCTCAGCGGCCTGACTTCCCTGCCTGAAGGTTTGCACGATTGCAGCAGCTGGGGGACCAATATTTTTGCCGGCACCCCGATGACGTCCATAACTTTCCCTGCCGGAATGACAACGGTGCCTGCCAATATGTTCAGCGGCTGCACGAGCCTCACGACGGTGGACCTCAACGACGTGACTTCGATCGGAGACTACGCTTTCAGCTCCTGCAGCCAGCTATCTGCCGTCACGGCATCGAAGCTCGAGAGCGTCGGGCAGTATGCGTTTTCGGATAATAACGCATTGACTTCCATAGAATTGCCTCTTGTCCGGACTGTCGGCACGGGGGCCTTCAATATGTGCAAGAACCTGCAGAGCCTGGATTTGGGATCATCCATCCAGAGCCTGGGCACGGATGTCGTCAATTGCAATCCGTCTGCGCTCACCGCGATTTACATCCGCAACGGAGCCGCTATATGCACCCTTGGCGGACGGCTCAGCGGCTATTCCCTGAATTCCGCTCTTCATATCTATGTGCCGGAAGCACTTTTGGACTCTTACAAGGGCGCGGCGCAATGGAGCAATTACAAGGATTATATTTTCGGGATTGACGTCCCGGTCACCCTTCCTCCGATTACTTCCATGCAACTCGGCGACGGAAGCACTCCTTACTACTCCATTGCCGGTATCACCAACGCTTTCAGCGAGAACGGCGGCACCCTGACCTTTCTGGAGGACATCAGTTCCGAGCTGACCTTCACCGGAAGCGCGACAGGAGTAATCGATATGAATGGGCACAGTACCAACAAGGTCTTCTGGATGCAGAATACCGGCGGGACCATCACCATCCGCAACGGGACCTTCACCCAGACGGGCGACTGTTTCGACGGCAAGACCGGCTTCAACGACGGCTATGGCGGGACCATAATCCTTGAAAATATGACGGTCAAGGGCATACTATGGACCGACAGCCATCCCTACATAATCCGTAGCGGGGATTATAACCAGCTGCGCAATATGAAGAGAACTTCCGTTACTTCGGAAGGTTCCGGAACCATAACGATAGAAGGCGGAAGCTTCAAGAGCTTCTACAACTACTCCTCCTCCGGATGGACCTACGGAGACTACATCCTTTCCGGCGGAAAGTACGCTTTCAATCCGACGAGTGCGACCAACGTGACCATAGCTTCCGGCTACCACGTGGCCTCCAACACCGACTCGGACAGCGGGACCTATCCCTACGCAGTCGAGGCGGATTAGGCAGGCCGTGTGGTGGATTCCGCCACAAAAGAGTCGTTTGGATGGAATATCTTTGCAAAAAATGCTAAGGCGTATGAAAAAGATTCTTTTTGCAGCCCTGCTGCTGGCAGCCTTCCTGTCTGTCTCCTGCAACAAGGATGGCTTCGATGGCAATGCCAAGGTCACTTTCCGTAAAGCAAATATCGCCGGTTCCAATATGCTGGCCCTGGCACAAGGCACAGGCACCGCCACAAAGGCCGAAGGCGACATCTCAATCGGCCCCAAGGCCCTTTACACCGTGTCCGAGGATGGAACGATGGTACAGGTCTCATATGATGTAGATGTGGAAGGTGCCAATGGAGAGGTTGCCGAAACCATAAAGGCCGAACTGATAATCTGCCCCAATTTCATCTTCCCGGGATGAGAAGGATGGATTTGGCTTGCAAACTTCCACTTGGAGGGTAAGGAGGG
>JAEEGF010577209.1_pt1 | contig 10500 bp, 7 predicted proteins | sample 9134171 | NCBI WGS metagenome assembly JAEEGF01 (sample SAMN16246542, study PRJNA631951) | gut metagenome | biome: gut microbiome; feature: rumen; material: AP-attached | host: Bos | place: Iran: Karaj | collected 2018-10 | reverse complement strand
TGCTTGTAGGCAGCGGCGTGGAAGACGTAGTCGGGACGGAAACCGTTGAATATCGCGTCCATCCTCGAAGAATGGCAGACGGAAGTGACTATGGCACTGGCTTCGATCTCGGGATAATCCCTCGCCATCATTATGCGTATGTCGTGCTGGGGCGTCTCCGCCTGGTCCAGAAGCATCATCTTGGCCGGGCCCAGCTTCGCCAGCTGGCGTACCAGCTCGCAGCCGATGGAACCTGCGGAACCGGTTACCAGAACCTTGGAACCCTTGATCATCGAACCTATGGAATCCATATCCACCTGTATCTGCTCGCGGGGAAGGAGATCCTCGATCTTTACGGGCTTGAGGTCCGGGACCTGGCCGGGAGACCACTCATCCGGCTTGTGCATCATATAGATCTTGGCGCCCGTCGAGATGATCAGGTCCTGCAGGTGCTGATTGCGGCGGAAGGTTTCGTGGCGAAGCGGCGAAATCAGCACGGCCTTCACCCCGTTCTTGCGTATGATGTCGGGCAGGTGCTCGTCGGCATCGTAAACCCTCTCACCCAACAGATGGGCATAACCCAGGGAAGGGTCGTGGGAGATGAATCCCTTTATGCTGAAGCGCGCGGGCTTCTCGTTGCGTATGCTCTTGGCAAGGCCTATTCCCCCGCTCTGTATGCCGTACACGAAAGCAGGTTCCGCCTCGGAAGACTGGTATATCAGGTCGTAAAGAGTCTTCACCACGACCCTGATAAGGATCATCAGCACCGTGGAGATGGCGGATGACACCAGTATCTGCACGGTACGGGTCTCGGCGAAGAAACGCCCGGCGTACTCATTGAGGACATAGTGGATACCTATGGCCACGACGGCTCCGGAGACCATTGCATAACAGATCTGCAGAAGGTCCACGAAGGAGGAATAGCGCACCACCGCCCTGTAGGTATGGAACACCCTGAAAGCGATGATGTAAGGTATCAGCAGGACTATGAAAGTAAGGATGAGCTGAGGAAAAGCCTGCTTGGTTTCCACAACGCCCACGAACGACACATAAACTACCAGGGAAGTCGCCAGCAAAAGTATGGTATCCAGCAAGATCAAAGCCCAGAAAGGCGCTACTCTCTTGTTGAAATACCAGTTGACGATATTCCTGAAATTATCGGCTACTCTACGAGGAATCATAACGGGAGTTATCTGCCTTTATACATATCTTCATAATACCGCTGGTAATCGCCGGAAGTGACGTTGTCCATCCACTCCTGATTGTCAAGGTACCAGCGGACCGTCTTCTCTATGCCCTCCTCGAACTGAAGGCTGGGCTCCCAGCCGAGTTCTCTCTGGAGCTTGCGGGAATCTATGGCATAGCGCAGGTCGTGCCCGGCGCGGTCCGTCACATAGGTGATGAGATCGTCGTCGGCGCCTTCGGGACGCCCCAGAAGCCTGTCCACCGTGGAAATCAGCAGCTTCACGATATCGATGTTCTTCCATTCGTTGAAGCCTCCGATGTTGTAGGTCTCGGCGGTCTTCCCCTTATGGAAGATGATGTCGATGGCGCGTGCGTGGTCTTCCACGAACAGCCAGTCCCGCACGTTCTCGCCCTTTCCGTAAACGGGAAGAGGCTTGCGATGGCGGATATTGTTGATAAATAAAGGTATAAGTTTTTCGGGGAATTGATAGGGCCCGTAGTTGTTGCTGCAGTTGGTCACTATCGTAGGCATTCCGTAGGTATCGTGGAATGCACGGACGAAATGGTCCGAACTGGCCTTTGCGGCACTGTACGGGCTATGGGGTTGATACTTGGTTTCTTCGGTGAACAGGGAGCCGTCCATCTTCAGGGCCCCGTACACCTCATCGGTGGAAATATGGTAGAAACGCTTTCCCTCATATTTCTCGGGAAGGCTCTCCCAATATACCTTGGCAGCCTGCAGAAGGCTGAGGGTACCCATAACGTTGGTGCGGGCGAATGTGAAAGGATCCTTGATGCTCCTGTCGACGTGGGATTCGGCGGCAAGGTGGATGATTCCGTCGACCTTCTCCTCCTGCATAAGGGACAGCATGGCCTCGAAATCGCATATGTCCGCTTTAACGAAACGGTAGTTGGGCTTTTGCTCTATATCCTTGAGATTCGCAAGGTTACCTGCATAGGTCAACTTGTCGACGTTGATTATCTTATATTCCGGATACTTGTTCACGAACAAGCGCACGACGTGGCTGCCGATGAATCCAGCTCCTCCGGTAATAATTATAGCCTTGTGGTTCATTATCAATCCTGTATAGTTCCACAAAGATATAAAAATCCCTTATAATAAACAACCCGATTTCAGTTTGTTTTGCGGTAACGATAAAGTTCCCAAGAGTTTACGAGATTATGCCACACCGCATAGAGCCCGCCGGCCACCGAAGTGACGGGGGTCATATAGTTGAGTCCGAGCCATATGATGAAGCCTGTATTCTTCTGGCCCAGGGCCTGCCCGGCGGTGACGGATTCGCTGTGGGAATAGCATCTTGCCACCCTCCTGCCCAGCCAGAACTGGAAGAGGCAGCAGAGCAGCGACACCACCGCGATGCCCAGGGCGGCCAGCCCTGCTATGCGGCTGGTGACCAGGGCTCCGGTAGCCAGAGATAGTGCCAGGGCCAATCCTATCCCCCACACATAAAAGGCCCATCCCACATACCTGGCGAGCCATTTTTGCACTCCGGGAAGAGCATAGCGTATGAACCACGCCAGCAGCAGCGGAAGCACCAGGATGGAGAAAACCTTCCTGATTATCACCCAGAATGCCGAGAAGAAACTGATGTCGGCGGAGGGGTGCACCAGAGGGATCATCAGAGGAATCAGCACCGATGCCAGCAGGTCGGAAAGGATCGTATAGGTCATTATCCCGGGGAGATTCCCCCCTATCTTGGCGGTTATCACTCCTGCGGCGGCTGCGGTGGGGCAGATGAAGCAGAGCATGGCGCACTCCAGCATCAGGCGGACGTTACCCTCGGGTACCTTGATGGAGATAAAAGCGGCGGCGGCGAAGAAAAGGGCCTGCACCGCAAGGAGGCGGAAGTGCCATCTGTGGAAACGCAGGTCGGTAGGAGCGACCACGTTCAGCTGCAGGAAAAGCATTATGCTCACCAGCAGCGGCTGCAGCTTGCGCGCTATATTAATATATGAAGTGTCGTCGAACGAAGGGACATAGTGCAGGACGAGGTACACGGCCACGCCGGTCGTCATGGCCAACGGCAGCATCCAATTCTTCAGGAATCTTTTCTCCCTATCCAGCATACGGGCTGCAAATTTAGAAAAAACTCAAAATTTTTGGATTAATATTTGCAGAATTAAAAATATTGCCTACCTTTGCGGTGTAATAGTAAACTAATACACTACGAAATATGAACACATCAGTTAGAAGTTTGTTGATTGGAGCCACCTTGATCCTCTCTTGCATCTCTGCCAGTGCGCAGCACATAGTAAAAGGCAAAGTGGCCGATTCTGTCACCAAGGAGCCCGAGCCCGGCGCCGTCGTGCAGGTTTTCGCAGGTGAAGCCAAGAACGAGAACCTCGCTGGCTACGCACTCAGCGACTCCCTGGGTTGTTTCTCCATCAAGCTCCGCACCATCACGGAAGCCGACTATTTCCTTAAGGTTATCAATATGGGGCGCATCACCGAGGAGCGCACCTTCGTCCCCGAAGGCGAGAGTACCGATTTCGGAACCATACTCCTCCAGGACGATGTCCAGGCCCTGCAAAGCGCCTCTGTCGCCGCTGCAAGGCCCCTCATCAAGATGGAAGCCGACAAGATTTCCTATGATGTAGAGAATGACGTGGATTCCAAGGCCAGCACCGTGCTGGATATGCTGCGCAAGGTCCCCATGGTCACCGTGGACGGGCAGGACAACATCACCGTGAACGGCAGTTCCAGCTTCGTGGTCTATGTGGACGGCAAGCCCAACCCCATGCTCAGCTCGAATCCCTCCCAGATTTTCAAGGCTATGCCCGCTTCCGCGGTGAAGGGTATCGAGGTCATCACCAACCCTGGTGCCAGGTATGATGCTGAAGGCACCGGCGGCGTGCTCAACCTCATCATCGCCAGGTCGGAGAACGGTGCCAGCGCCATTCCCGATGGCATCAGCGGATCCATCTACGCAGGAGCCGACACCCGCACCGGTGCGAACGGCGGCCTGTATGCCAATGCCAGGAAAGGCAAATTCAGCGTAGGAGTGAACGGCTATGCCGGCAACTCGAATATCAAAGGGCTCAGGCAGTTCAGCACATACAAGACCAGCGACGGAATGTTATTGAAGGAAACCGCCGACGGAGTCGACCAGAAGGGCTCATATACCTTCGGCAACCTTACCGCCAGCTATGAAATCGACACCCTCAACCTGATTTCCGCCAACGTGGCACTCCGCAAGTGGGGCGGCCGCCAGATAGGTCCCTGGGATGCCGAAGCCTCGATGGCAGGCGCACCCGTGTACAGCTACGATGGAAGTATTAATGCCGAAAACAAGTCCAACGGCCTTAACGCCAGCATCGACTGGCAGCACAACTTCAAAGCGAACAAGGCAAGGATGACCACCCTTTCCTACCGCTTCGCTTCCACGCCTTTCTATAGCAACATGGAAGACAGACGCAGCAATCCGGTTGGCATTTCCGTCTTCGACCGCAAGGTGATAAGCGACAACTGCAACCAGGAGCACACTTTCCAGGGAGATTACACCACTCCCATCGCCCCCGGCCACACCGTCAGCACCGGCGTCAAGTACATCTTCCGCGACAACAACGCCACCAACAAGGAATACAACGACCTTGGCGCAGGATATGTGCTGGTCGATTCCCCCAACGGAAAATACACTCACTACAACCATATCGGCGCAGCCTATGTGGAGTATGCCGGAAGCTTCGGGATGTTCTCCCTCAAGGGAGGTCTCCGCTACGAGCACACCTTCGTGGATGTACGTTTCGACAATGGGAACAAGTACGACAGCAACTACGACAACCTGGTGCCTGACCTTAGCCTCCAGTACAACCTGGGCGCCACCTCGAACATCGGTCTTACCTACAATATGAGGATCTTCCGTCCGGGTATCAACTATCTGAACCCCTTCGTCAACAGGACCTTCCACAATTCCATCAGTTACGGTAACTCCGACATCGAGCCCGAGAAGAAGCACAACATCGCCCTGAAGTACAACTCCTTCTCTCCCAAGTTCATGGTCAGCGCAGGCTTAAACTATCGCTATGGCGAAGGCGGAATAGAGAGCTACCGCAAGTTCGGCCCCGACCCTGAGAACCCTGCAGTCAATGTGATCCAGACCACCTACGGCAACATAGTGGATTCCCATAGCTTCGGATTCAACGCCTTCTTCAACTGGAACCCTGTCAAGGATACCAGGATCTACGCCAACGCCGAACTCGATTACGACCACTTCAACAGCAAGGTCCTCGGGCAGGAGAATCACGGGTGGAGCCCCGACTTCGTAATCGGCGCACAGCAGACCCTCCCCTACGATATCAGGCTCAGTGCAAATGTATTCGTGAGTGGACGCAGCTACAACCTTCAGGGCTGGCAGTCAGGCTTCAACGGAGCCTCGCTCTCGGTATCCCGCAATTTCTTCAAAGAGAAACTCGGCGTAACCCTCCAGGGATTCAGCAACTTCTCGATGAAAGACATGAAAATCGAGGTATACACCAATGGTGACGGCGTAGAAGTCAATCAAAAAGTCTATATTCCGCTCAAATCATTATCTTTGCAGTTGACATACAATTTCGGAAAGGGCAACGTCCAGGTCAAAAAGACCCAGAGATCCATCACCAACGACGATGTCATAGACGCCCAGAAGGGCTCGGCTACAGCGGCCGGTGGCAGCGGGATGGATTCCCCGAAGAATATGTAGAGCATTGCTGATCAGATGAAAAAAACCACACTGACATTCCTTGCGGCTGCCACTCTCCTGGCAGCCGCTTGCAGCGCTCCAATGCCCAGGGGCAACTGGAGCGAAGCGCCCTACAAGGCCTTGTGCAAACTGATGAAAGATTGCAAGAAGGAAAGCGCCGGCGCAGAATACAATATGAATTACGCCGTGTTCGACTACGACAACACCACCGTGATGCAGGATGTCGAACTGGCCGTAATGGGCTGGCAGCTCGAGAATCTCCGCCTCCGCTTCACTCCGGAAGAGGTCTGGGGCCTCTTCGCCCCTCAGATTCCCGACCTTGACACCGTACTCACCGGTGCCGGTGCGGAAGGCATCACTGCAAGGATGCTCATCAAGGACATAGAGTCCGACTACAGGGCCATCACCGCCGCCGCAGGAGTCAGATGTGGGGAAGAAATCACCGAGGAGCAGCTCGCCGAAGCCAGGAAGACCCCGGAATACGAGGACTTCCGCGCCAAGCTTATGGCCCTATACGAGGGTACCTACGAGACCTTCGATTACCGGGAAGGCCTTATGATAATAGTGGCCCTTTTCCACAATATGACTACCACGGAAATGAGCGCCCTGGTCAAACAGGCCGTTGCCGACCAGGTGGCGAAGGAGTGTCTGCAGGAGCTTGTGTGGGAGAGTCCCGAAATGGGTGCCGCCGGCAAGGTCTCCATGCCCGTATCCGACGGCCTGGCCCTCAGCGACGAGATGCGCCGGCTCTACAAGGCCCTCGAAGCCAACGGCATAGACGTATATATCTTCTCGGCCTCGCTGGAAGCCGTGGTGGAAGCAATGGCCTGCGACCCCGAGTATCTTGGCCTGGACAGCACCAGGGTATTCGCAATACGCCTCAAGCACAACCCCGAGGACCTTGTGAAACAGGAGTACACTCCCTTCTTCATCAGGCCCTACAAGGAGGGCAAGACCGCGGCCATCAAGTCCTACGTCGCTCCCCTCTACGGCTGGCGCGATCCGGTCCTGGTAGCAGGCGACAGCAACGGTGACTACAATATGCTCACCGAATTCCCCGATATGCGACTGGGCCTGATCATCGACAAGAACCAGACCGGCCCCATAGGCGAACTCCGCCAGGAGGCCCTGGATGCCGAGAAAGAAGGCCGGAACGGCCTATACGTCCTTCAGAGACGGGCCGATCCCAAACCGGAATTCAGCAGAGAATAAAAAATGAGGGCGCTCAAGCGAGCGTCCTCATTGCATTCAAGACGGCGATTACCGTCACACCCACATCGGCGAACACAGCCAGCCACATCGGCGCCAATCCGAAGGCCGCCAGCAACAGTACGGCAAGCTTTATTCCTATGGCGAAGATTATATTCTGACGGGAGATCCCAACTGTCTTGCGGGCGATTTTCACGGCCTCGGCAATCTTCCTGGGGTCATCGTCCATCAGCACCACATCCGCTGCTTCTATGGCAGCATCCGAGCCCAGGGCGCCCATTGCTATGCCTATGTCGGCCCTGGCAAGCACGGGAGCGTCGTTAATTCCATCCCCGACGAATGCGACCGTAGTCTTGTCATTCGCCGATAGGATTAGATTCTCCAATTCGGAGAGTTTGTCGGCAGGCAGAAGTCCGGAGGCGAATCCGTCCAGCCCGACTTCCTTGGCGACGCTTTCCGCAACCGGGCGGGCGTCCCCCGTAAGCATCACGGTCCTTTCCACTCCCGCATCCTTCAGCATGGCGACGGCCTCGGCGGAACTGGCCTTAACCCTGTCGGATATCATTATATGGCCGGCGTATTCGCCGTCGATAGCAACGTGCACCACCGTTCCCTCTCCGTGGCACTTGTCGCAAGAATGGATCTTCGCTCCGGCCTCTTCCATCATCTTCTCGTTGCCGGCGCTGATCCTGCGGCCGTTCACTGTCGCCTGCACGCCCTTGCCGGCGAACTCGCGGACATCCTCCACCTTGCAATCATCTGCCTCATCGGCATAAGCCTCTCTCAGGGCCTCTGCCACGGGATGGGTGGAATGCCTCTCGACGTGGGCGGCAAGATGCAACAGTTCCTTCTCCCCTATCAGCTCGGGATGCACGGCCGTCACCTGGAAGACTCCCTCGGTAAGGGTACCCGTCTTATCGAACACGACCGTACGCATACGGGTAAGGGATTCGAGGAAGTTGGACCCTTTTACCAGGATTCCGCGGCGGGAAGCACCTCCTATTCCGCCGAAAAAGCTCAGCGGCACCGATATCACCAGCGCGCAAGGGCAGGATACGATGAGGAAGGTCAGGGCCCTGTAGAGCCAGGTTGCGAAGTTGCCACCGCCCGCCAGAGGAGGGATGATGGCCAGGAGCACTGCGGCTCCGACGACTATCGGGGTATAGATCTTTGCGAAGCGGGTGATGAAAGACTCGCTGCGGGATTTGTTGTCCGCGGCATTTTCCACCAGCTCCAGCACTTTGCTGGCGGTAGATTCCCCGAAGGGCTTGCCCACCTTTACGCGGAGGACGCCCGAGAGATTAATGCAGCCGGAGATGATGTCATCCCCCGCAGAGATGCTCCTGGGCACGCTTTCACCGGTAAGAGCCTTGGTATCGAGGGCGGAAGATCCCTCCAGCACAAGCCCGTCCATAGGCACCTTCTCCCCCGGTTTCACCACTACGACATCCCCCACCTTGACACTGCCGGGATCGACGGTTTTAAGCCCCTCGGCAGTCTCGAGGTTGGCAGTATCGGGCCTTATGTCCATCAGCGCCGATATGCTCCGGCGGCTCCGTCCCTCCGCTATTTCCTCGAAGAGTTCGCCCAGCTGGAAGAAAAGCATTACGAACACCGCTTCGGGGAACTGACTCTCAGCTCCGGGCAGGAAACCTATCGCAAGGGCCCCCACGGTAGCGACTCCCATCAGGAAATCCTCGTCCAGGGCTTCTCCTTCCAACAGTTTCTCCGCCCCTTCCTTGAGGGTTTCCCAACCTACGATAAGATAAGGCACCAGATATATCAGAAGATACTGCCAGGTCTGCAGGTCGGTATTCTTTTCGATGATGATGGCCACTATCAGAAGTATGGCCGAAATAACTATTTTCATAAATGCATAATTTGTTTTCCGACGCGAATTTAGGCCAATTCCAAAAGCTTTTGGCAAGTCATCACAACAAATGATGATACGGCCCTTTTGGAATTCCGGAAAAAACTCTATATTTGCGCGAAATTCGAAAACCGCTACTACTATGTTTTGGACACTTGAACTCGCCAGCAGCCTGGATGACGCACCCTGGCCCGCTACCAAAGACGAACTGATCGATTACGCAAACCGCTCCGGCGCCCCCGAAGAAGTTATCGAGAACCTTCAGGAGCTCGAGGATGACGGTGAAATATACGAAACCATAGAAGATATCTGGCCGGACTACCCGACCAAAGACGACTTTTTCTTTAACGAGGAGGAGTATTGATTAGATAATCAAATAGTTATGTAAAAGCCGCGGATTATTCCACGGCTTTTTTTATCTGTTCCAGGTAGGCTTGTTGAAATCGGATTCCAAAGCATCGGACCGGGTGACTGTCCCATCATCATTAATGCGGATGAAGTAGTACCATTCCGGGCTATTACCATTCTCATCAATCATATCTACGGCGGTGTTAGACACCACAAAAGTGTTCCTGGAAATCCGATTGGATTCTTTTGCATCCCACAATCCATAACCTTCACAAGCCAACTGGACCGACCCCATAGCCCTACCATTCTTGACCAGCAGAGCAAAGGCATCACAGTACCCCACCTGTTCTATATCTTCTACCGTGTATATGTAACAATCCAGCGAATCAGAAACATCAAGAGTGCCACAATACACATACTCTTCATTTGAGTCCATAAGAGAATTCACCCATTCACTTCTGGACTTGATCAAACGGGAATCATAATGGTTGACTTGGTCGAGGCATAGAAACTCCTTTAATGCATCCCCACTGATTCTTACTCCTTCAGGCATTGGAATCTTGGTCACTTGTTTGCCGGTGCTTCTGCACCCCCATTCCTTAAATGACCATATCTTTAAGGACTTCGCATTTTGGGAAAGAAAGGCTTGAAGAGTCTCCCCTAAAAGGTTGCAGTTATCTTCGCTAATCACTTCAACATTATTTGTCTTCTCATGCTTCTTAGTTCCACAAGAATAAGCACAAGAAAACACAATGGTCAATAGTATGAGGATGATTCTTCTAAACATATCTTTACAAAGATACAATAATTGTTTGGCTTGGGAAGTAACTATGATTTGTTATTGTCTTTTCAAAGCATCTCAGCCTGCCTTAGGCTTCCCCTGTGACTATCCGAGTATTTGAACACAAGTGTAACTGGCTGATAATAACTAGCATACAACAGTTAAACTATATGTTTAACGAGGAAGAATATTAAGAAATTGCTATTTGTAATCACTTAATTGTCAACAGATTATGAAAAAGCCAGGGGTAGTACCTGGCTTTTTTACTTCCCCAAAACATAGCCCAAAATGACCATTTCCACCCCCTCACTACCCCTGGGGCTATCCCAAATTTTTCATTTTCATCCTAAAAAGGTAATAGTTCGTTGAAAAGAGGAGGAATAGTAAATATATGGTTATCTTTGTATGACTGTTATACATTGACTCAA
>JAEEGF012453499.1_pt1 | contig 10501 bp, 4 predicted proteins | sample 9134171 | NCBI WGS metagenome assembly JAEEGF01 (sample SAMN16246542, study PRJNA631951) | gut metagenome | biome: gut microbiome; feature: rumen; material: AP-attached | host: Bos | place: Iran: Karaj | collected 2018-10 | reverse complement strand
AACCAGTCTGGTATGACCAAGGAGCTGGAACCAACATGTCAGAAGTCTTCTTGATATAGAAGTCGAAGCTTGAAGTCAACTTGTTGTTGAATGCGGTCAGGTCATAACCTACGTTGAACATCTTTGAGGTCTCCCACTTGGCGTTGTTATCACCCAGCTTTGACAGACCGTAACCAGCAGCAGCCTTAGAATCGCTACCGTCGATAGCATATACATAACCGTTACCTGTACCGTAAGCAAATGCGTAGTTGTAGTTATCGATGTTGGAGTTACCAGTGGTACCATAACCAGCGCGGAGCTTCAAGTCATCCAACCAAGTCTCATGAGCCTTTGCCATGAATGGCTCGTCAGAAATACGCCAACCCAGAGATACTGATGGGAAGGTACCCCAACGGTTATCGGCTGAGAATCGTGAAGAAGCATCACGACGGATGGTAGCTGTTACCAGATACTTGCCCATGTAAGAGTAGTCGGCACGACCGAAGATACCGAACATGTTGTTGCGGCCACCCATGCTACCAGAGTTGCTTGAAGTTGAAGAGTCACCGTTGTTGATCTGCCAGGTATTCTCGATACGCTCGAAAGCATAACCGTTACGAGCTGCGCTCAAACTGTAACCGATACCGTTCTTCAAAGCCTCGGTACCTGCTACAACAGTAATGTCATGGTTGTCGGCAATCGTGGTCTTGTAAGTTGCGGTGTTGGTCCACTGCCAGTTGAAGCCCCAGTTAGCTGACTCACTGTAAGAGTTCAATTCACTACCTTCCTTATCCCAGATAATACTTCTCCAAGAGATAGAACGGCTCCAACCGCCATTCACGCTTACAGAGAACTGGGTTCTCAAAGTCAAGCCCTTGATCCATGGATCCTTCAATTCCATGAAGGCAGCCGTATTAATACGGATGTTGCGGCTCAAGTTGTACTTAGCACGAGCTACAGTTACGTGAGGAGGTGTGTTACGACCTGCGTTACCCTGAGTACCAGCGAAGTCACCAGCTACGTTGTAAGGAGACTGCCATGACTTGGTGGTATAGGTCTGACCGAAGGTTGAACCGTCACCCTGTCCACCACGTTCACCCCATGTGTTGTTCAGTGACATGTTGTTGTTCAAACCGATACTGAAGTGCTTGGTTGGGTTGTAGGTAGCGTTCATACGTACGGAGTAGCGCTCGAACTTAGAAGCCTTGATAGGACCTTCTGTGCTGTTGTAACCTACAGAAGTGGCATACATACCCTTGTCGCCACCACCCTGCAGAGAAATCTCATGGTTGGTTACCAGACCCGTACGAGTCACCATGTCATACCAGTCAGTACCCTTGCGGGCTTCCTGCTCTGACATGCCAAGAACATCCATGTTGTAATAGTAAGCTGAAAGTACATAAGCATCAGTCTTAGTTGCCTTATAGTTGGCACGCAGTGCATCCAACAGAGGCTGACGACCAGCAGTAGTGTTAGGATCATAATTGGTAATGCCAAATTTATTAGCGATCTGATCAGCAGACTGGGCCATAGGAACAGTGGTGTAAGGCATAGTCAGGTGACCGTCTGCAGTTACGTTACCGTTGGCATCTACTAGCGGACCGAACTGATCGTGGATCAAACCTTTACTATTTACGTCAGCTCCTCTATACTTAATCTGGTTCTTGAAACCTTGCTCCTCAAACTCCATGAAGTCCCAAGCATTCAACAGGTCATAACCATTGTTAGACATGGTACTTGCACCAATATAACCATTGTAAGATACATTCACCTTGCTCTCCTTAGTACCCTGCTTGGTAGTCACGATGATCACACCGTTGGCAGCACGGGCACCGTAGATGGCAGTAGCTGCAGCATCCTTCAATACCTGGAATGACTCGATATCGTTAGGGTTCACTGAACTTACATCTACCCCCTGAATACCATCGACGATGATCAGAGGTGAAGAACCGTTCACACCACCGACACCACGTACACGAATGGTTGTTCCAGCACCTGGAGCACCACCACCGGATACATACACACCGGCTGCACGGCCCTGCAATGCCTCAGCGAAGGTTGCCACCGGCTGCTCGGCGATAGCGTCGCGTGACACCACTGCCACAGAACCTGTGATATCCTTCTTGGCCTGCGTACCGTAACCTACGACTACGACTTCTTCCAGAGTCTCAGAATCTTCGCGAAGAGTTACTGTCACTGAATTCTGACCATTCTGGAGAGCAATTTCCTGAGTTACATAACCCACGAAAGAAACCTGGATTGTAGCGTTGTTTGGAACGCCCTGAATCACGGCAACACCGTCCATGTTAGTAATACCACCAATGGTAGTACCCTTCACCAGCACGTTGGCACCGATCACTTCTCCCAATGCATCCCTTACAGTCACGGTCACTGTACGACCATTCTGCTGGATACCCTGAACTCCGTTTGTCTCATTCACACCCGCTGATGCACTCATAGGCATGCATAAAGCGAGCATTAAAGGCAATGCATAGAGTCCCAATTGCTTTTTAAAAAGATTGTTTCTCATACCTTTTTCGTTCTAAGGTTAATTAATAATTTGTTAGTTATTTAAATAGATTGTTTCCTAAAATCCATTTCATGCCGTAAAATTATCTTAAATGCACTCATAGGACTTGTCTTATTTTTAATTTGACTTGTCCTATATTTTCAAGCTGCATATAGCCCTAGTAAAGGCACTAAAAAACAGGAACATACCTTGCAGCATATCCCCGTTAATTTTACACCTTATTATATATATAAGAGTGGAGAATGCTCATAGCACTGCACATGCAGGAAGTTACTCCTATAGTGGTACCTAGTACTCTAACTGTGGACAAAAATGTCCATAGTTATGAACAAAAATGTCCACAGCGATGAAAATTTATGAGCATAAGTGTATATTTACAAATTCTACGTTTGGTTGTTTTTACCTTCACCCTTCACCTTTAAAGCATAAGTGCTTGATTTTAAATATACTAAGTTGGTGAAGGAGAATGCCGACACCTTCACCTTACCTTCACCCTCCTTCACCATCGTGTTTTGAGAGAACAGAAACTAATGTTGCTCGAAGAAGGTATAAAGAGTATTACGCAAGGCTGTTTAAAGGTGAAGGTAGGTGAAGGTAAGGTGAAGGTAGAGCCTTTTACTTTCACCAACTTAACTTGTTGACATTAAGCTTCTTAAATACAGAAGGTGAAGGGTGAAGGTAAATTCATTTTTTTTCGTCGAATTTCCTGAAAACCTTATACCCAATAAACGCCACGCAAATGCTCATCAGCGGACTAATGAAATTGAAGAAGCAATAGGGAAGGTAGGTTAAGGTGGGTACACCGAGGATGGTGGCTTGCGTCATACCACAACTGCTCCAAGGAATCAGTGGAGAAGTGACGGTACAGCTGTCTTCTATGCTACGGCTGAGCAGGCGGTTCTCATACCCGTTTTCGTTATAGATGCGCTTAAACATATTGCCCGTGAGGATGATGGAAAGATATTGGTCGGCCACCATGGTATTGAGCAGCATGCCTGTGGAAACCGTCGTTGCCACCATGCCTGTGCGACGGCGACAAAGCGGCACCAAAAGACTGGTGATGCGACGAAGCATCCCACTGGCAGTCATACAAGCACCGAAAGTCATGGCAGAGATGATCAGCCATACCGTTCCCAGCATCCCCGCCATGCCTGATGTAGAAATCAAGTCGTTGATGGCAGCCACGCCCGTCTCAAGCTGTGTCTCGCCATAGATGCTGCGAATCATGCCCGTAAACAATTCCAAACCACGGGGCGCATCGGTACCAGCCACCTCAAGCAACACATGAGGCTGGAATATCAATGCTGCAATGGCTGCCAGCAACGTGGATAGGAACAATACGACAAGTGCAGGCATGCGGCGTGCAATCATCAAGATGGTAAGCAAAGGGACTACCAACAGCCAAGGAGACAGGTTGAACTTCTGCTCCAACGTCTGCACATAGAGTGAAATCTCACCAGCATCGGTGACAGGATGTGCAAAACCCAGTATCGTGAATATCACCAAAGTAATGACCATCGTGGGCACTACGGTATAGACCAAGTAACGTATATGACTGAACAACGGCACTTCTGCCATGGTGGAAGCCATCACCGTGGTATCGCTTAAAGGAGACATCTTGTCGCCAAAATAGGCCCCGGAAATAATGGCACCTGCGATCATGCCTTCACTGAATCCCTGTGCTTCCCCAATACCCAACAAGGCAATGCCAATGGTGGCAATGGTGGTCCAAGAGCTGCCCGTCATTACGGAAACAAGGCTGCAGATGAGACAGGTGCAAACTAAAAAGAAACTGGGACTGATAATCTGCAAGCCATAATATATCAGGAGAGGCACTACGCCACTTAGTATCCATGTTCCAGAAATGGCACCAATGAGCAACAGAATCACCAAGGCGATGCTCACATTCGCTACATTCTCCTTAATGCCATCTTCCAATGCCTTCCACTTCACCTTGAAATAGGTCATGGCGATGAAGCAACAGAGACCTGCGGCTGCCAACAGAGCCGTCTGACTGGCACCGGAAAGGGCTGCACTTCCAAAGACATGAATGGTAATGGCCAAGACGGCGATCAAAACCACCACAGGGATAAGCGATATGAGAACGTCTTTTTTCAATTGTGAATTGTGAATTATGAATTATGGTATTCTTTGGCCAATAGGCTGAGGAAGTTGGAGATCGCCTCTATGGCCTCGGAGGTACCCTGACTGATTTCTCGCTTCTGCATGCGCATGATCATGGTGAGGTACAGGGCATTGAAGCACGTTTCCAATTCGGGTTCCTCGGTAGGGTCTCCCCCTTTGTGCCTCAACTCCACGATGAAAGGCAGGGCCTTGAAATAGGCGCTGCTATAGAAAGGATGCTTATTGTCCGAAAGTAATTCGTTATGCAGTTCTGTCAGTCGTAGGAGCACATTCTTGTTGATTTGCAGATGTCCTCGTTCTGTGGTACCTTCCAGACGCATCATATTACAAAGATCACTCAGCCAAACCTCATCATCGGCCCTACTTGACTCCTCACAGGCTGGAAGAATCGTTGTACGGACACGATCTATGTCGCATCCGTTGGCGCGCAACAGGTCCTCCACTTGCCACATATACAACAGGTATTCGGCAATGTTTGTCTTCCTTAGATGTTCAGCTGTATTCTTCAATGATGAATGATGAATTATGAGGGGTTAGTACCAATATAAACTCCTACCCAATAGGGTGAAGAGGAAGCCAACGGCAGATACAACCATCACAGTGCCACCTATGATACGGTTCATCCACCAAATGGCATGCAAATTGAACTTATTACGCACCTTGTTGATAAACCATGTGAGGCCGAACCACCAAAGCAAGGCACCTGCAACTATCGAAAGGTATCCTGTCACCGTCTCTGACACCAATTCACCGGGCCCCACAAATGAGAAGCGGGCAAAAAGACCAATGAAAAGGAAGATGATCAACGGATTGGACAAGGTGACCAGAAAACCTGTCAGGAAATTCTTGTAATAGCTACCTTTCTTCCCAGAAGGCGGACGAAGTAAATGCAAGGGATTGCTTCGGAACATGTATAATCCAAAGAGGAAAAGCAGGGCACTACCGAAAAGCTGAAGATAGAAGATGTTCTGACTGAGGTAATCGAACACAAAACTCATGCCCAAGCCTGTGATAAGGGCATAGATGATGTCGCTCAAGGCTGCCCCACAACCCGTGATAAAGCCATACCAACGCCCCTTATTCAGTGTGCGCTGAACACAAAGCACACCTACAGGCCCCATAGGTGCCGACGCGACAATACCTATCAACAAGCCTTTCCAGATAATGTTCAGTATAGTACCCACATCAATTAACATTGTGCAAATATCGGACTTTTTTATGAAACTCGCAATTATTTTATTATCTTCGCACCAAAATATAAACCTTAAAGTCATGATTCTATTTTTCAGAACCAAACAACAAAGTGTGATTGCTGTAGAAAGCGACCATCAACTTCCTCAAGAAGAGAATGATAAGTTATGCTGGCTTTTCAGTGGGGCAACTCCAGATAATGAAGAGAACCTGAAAGGTTACTTCGTAGGACCAAGACGTGAGATGATAACCCCATGGAGTACCAATGCCGTGGAAATCACCCAGAACATGGGTATGAAAGGCATCGCGCGTATCGAGGAGTATTTCCCCGTGAAAGACGAGAATGCCGACCATGACCCGATGCTGCAACGCATGTATCACGGACTGGACCAGCGCATCTTCACAACCAACCGTCAACCTGAGCCTATCGTCCACATTGAAAATCTGGAAGAATACAATGAGAAGGAAGGGTTGGCCCTTTCAAAAGAGGAGATGGACTATCTGAAGAAGGTGGAGAAAGACTGCGGTCGCCCCTTGACGGACAGCGAGGTGTTCGGTTTCGCACAAATCAACTCGGAGCATTGCCGTCATAAAATCTTTGGTGGTGTCTTTGTCATCGACGGAGAAGAAAAGGAATCTTCTCTCTTCCAACTCATCAAGAAGACCACCAAGGAGCATCCGAATAAGATCATTTCGGCTTATAAAGATAATGTGGCCTTTGCGCAGGGGCCTGTCATCGAGCAGTTTGCTCCTGCCGACCATTCCAAGCCTGATTTCTTCCAGGTAAAAGACATCGAAAGTGTGATTTCCCTGAAAGCGGAAACGCACAACTTCCCAACAACCGTGGAACCTTTCAATGGGGCTTCTACTGGTACTGGCGGTGAGATCCGTGACCGTATGGGTGGTGGTAAGGGTTCTTGGCCTATTGCCGGTACGGCCATCTATATGACCAGCTACCCTCGCACTGATAAAGGGCGTGGATGGGAAGACATTCTGCCCGTACGCCAATGGCTCTATCAGACACCGGAGCAGATACTTATCAAGGCATCTAACGGTGCCAGTGACTTTGGTAATAAATTCGGCCAACCACTGATCTGCGGTTCCTTACTGACCTTTGAACATAAGGAAGGCAATGAGGTCTATGGTTACGATAAGGTGATCATGCTTGCAGGTGGTGTGGGATACGGCACCAAGCGCGACTGTCTGAAGGGTGAGCCTAAACCTGGCAACAAGATCGTGGTGCTGGGTGGCGACAATTACCGCATCGGACTGGGTGGTGGTTCTGTGTCTTCTGTGGACACGGGACGCTATAGCAACGGTGTGGAACTGAATGCCGTACAACGTGCCAATGCCGAGATGCAGAAGCGTACCTACAACGTGGTGCGTGCCCTTTGTGAGGAAGACGAGAATCCGGTGGTATCTATCCATGATCACGGAGCAGCAGGACACGTGAACTGTCTCTCTGAATTGGTAGAAGATTGCGGCGGTCTCATTGAGATGGACAAGCTTCCTATCGGTGACAAAACGCTTTCTTCCAAGGAAATCATTGCCAACGAGAGTCAAGAGCGCATGGGTCTCTTGATCCAGGAGAAATCTCTGGAACATGTACGTAAAGTGGCTGAACGTGAACGTGCACCGATGTACGTCGTTGGTGAAACGACGGGTGACCATCGCTTTGCTTTCCAACAGGCAGATGGCGTAAGACCTTTTGACTTGGCGGTCAGCCAGATGTTCGGCTCGTCTCCTAAGACATACATGATAGACAAGACGGTGGAACGCCACTATGAGAATCCGACTTATAAACTATCCAAGCTTCAAGAATACTTAGAGAATGTCTTGCAACTGGAAGCTGTGGCCTGCAAAGACTGGCTGACCAACAAGGTGGACCGTGCCGTGACGGGTAAGATTGCCCGCCAGCAAACCCAAGGCGAAATACAATTGCCTCTGAGTGATTGTGGCGTGGTGGCCCTGGATTATCGTGGAGAAAAAGGTATTGCGACCGCTCTTGGACATGCCCCACAGGTGGCCTTGGCTGATCCTGCAGCTGGTTCTATCATGGCTGTTAGCGAAGCACTGACAAACATCGTCTGGGCACCTATGACCGAAGGACTAGACAGTATCTCACTTTCTGCCAACTGGATGTGGCCTTGTCGTTCCCAAGAAGGCGAAGATGCCCGACTCTATAAGGCTGTGCAAGCTTTAAGTGATTTCTGCATCGACCTGAAGATCAATGTGCCTACAGGTAAAGACTCTCTGAGTATGACGCAGCAGTATCCTGATGGAACAAAGGTCATTGCCCCAGGAACGGTGATTGTCTCTGCTGGAGGTGAAGTGAGCGATGTCAAGAAAGTGGTTTCTCCAGTATTGGTCAATGATCCGAAGAGTACCATCTATCACATCGACTTCAGTTATGACAAGCTGAGACTGGGCGGTTCTGCCTTTGCGCAGCAACTGAACAAGATTGGAGACGATGTGCCTTATACCCGCAGTGCAGAGTATTTCCGCAATGCTTTCATGGCCGTGCAGAAGTTGGTAGAGCAAGGCTTGATACAAGCCGGACATGACATCAGTGCTGGTGGTTTGATCACTACCCTCTTGGAGATGTGCTTCGCCAATGTAGATGGTGGTATGGAAATCAACCTGGATGGCATCAAGGAGAATGACCTTATCAAGATTCTCTTTGCCGAAAATCCAGGTGTTGTGATTGAAGTCAGCAAGGAACATAAGGCTGCCGTGAAACAAATCCTGTCTGAAGCAGGGGTGGCCTTCGTCAAATTGGGTCATCCTGCAGAAGAACGTCAGATACTGGTCAGCAAGGACGGTGCTACTTACCAGTTCCTTATCGACCATCTGCGTGATGTGTGGTATAGTTCTTCTTACCTGTTGGATCGCAAGCAAAGCAAGAACGGCTGCGCCAAGAAGCGTTTCGAGAACTACAAGATGCAACCTTTGGAGATCATCTATAACAAGGCATTTACAGGTCAGTTTGCCCAATTTGGCATCGATCCTAATCGTCGCACTCTTACTGGTATTCGCGCTGCTGTGATCCGTGAGAAGGGTACCAACAGCGAACGTGAGATGGCTTATCTGCTCTATCTGGCAGGTTTCGACGTGAAGGATGTGACCATGACCGACCTTGAAAGCGGAGAGGAGACTCTGGATGATGTAAACATGATTGTATTCTGTGGCGGATTCTCCAACAGTGACGTATTAGGCTCTGCCAAGGGATGGGCAGGTGCCATCCTCTATAATCCGAAGGCGAAGGAAGCCATTCACCGTTATTACGAACGAGAAGACACCTTGTCGCTGGGTGTTTGCAATGGCTGCCAGTTGGTGATGGAGCTCAATCTGCTTAGTCCTGAGCGCAAAGATTTAGGTAAGATGCTGCACAATGACTCTCACAAGTTTGAATCGGCTTATGTATCTGTGACTATCCCAACAAACCGCAGCGTGATGTTCGGTAGTCTGAGTGGCAGTAAGATAGGTATCTGGGCCGATCACGGCGAAGGGAAATTCAAGCTCACAGGTAAGGAGTATGATTACAACGTCATTGCCAAGTATAGCTATGATGAGTATCCTGGCAATCCGAATGGTTCTGACTATGCCGTAGCAGGACTGGCCAGCAAGGATGGCAGACACGTAGCCATCATGCCTCATCCTGAGCGTGCCTTCTTCCCATGGCAATGTGCGTTCTATCCGGCAGATCGGAAAGATGACCAAATCACCCCATGGGTGGAAGCCTTTGTCAATGCCCGACGTTGGATTGAGAATAAAAAGTAAAAAGAAAAGAGGATGTGCGAACACATCCTCTTTTTTCTTTCATCACCTAAGCGATTAGCAACGCTTGTCGAGGTAAGGCAGCACGTAAGGCTTGCGATACTCGTAGTAGTACAGACGGTGGGCAGCTGCCTCCTTGTCGTTACCAACGAAGGTACGGGTAGCTGGATTCCACTTCACTGGACGACCAAGCTCATAAGCAATGTTGCACAAGCAGCAGAGAACTGCGGTACCTGCACCAGCCTCGATAGGAGCAATAGTCTGCTCACGAGAACGGATACAGTCGATGAAGTTCTGAGCGTGTGGTGAGCTGATCTCATAAGCACCACCAGCTTGACGAGGAGCGGCATTACGCTGCTGCTGTGGACGAGGAGTACCAGGACGGGTACCACGGATGTTCTCAGGAATCAATGACATGTCTGAGCACTCGATGTGTGAACGAGATACATCTACATAACCATTTGTACCCATGAACTTCAGACCCTGTGAATTTGGCTGATCCTCCAGATAAGCGTGCTCCATCATGATGGTGCCATCAGGCCAACGGCAAGAATATGCCTCACCCTCATTCCAGTAGTTACGTGGATAGTACTCCACTGGCTGCAGACCGTCGAAGCCCATAGCGCAGTTAGCGATGTCATGCATGTGAGCACCCCAGTCAGCGGTGTAACCGTTACCAGTCTCACGATACCAACGCCAAGCACCCCAGAAACCTTCGCTCTTGCCTGGGATAACTTCAGTCTTCTTACCCTTCTGGATAGTCTGCTCCAGAACGATCTGTGGGCACAGCTGCTCGTTGTACTCGATCTTAGGATCGCTCAATGGGCCTAACCAGAGGTTGAAGTTCAGGTTAGCAGGGATAGGCTGAACACCACCGAA
>JAEEGF012189542.1_pt1 | contig 10501 bp, 8 predicted proteins | sample 9134171 | NCBI WGS metagenome assembly JAEEGF01 (sample SAMN16246542, study PRJNA631951) | gut metagenome | biome: gut microbiome; feature: rumen; material: AP-attached | host: Bos | place: Iran: Karaj | collected 2018-10 | reverse complement strand
AGATGAAGGCATGTGGCTGTTGCAACTCATGCAACAGCAGAACAGCATCGACATGATGAAGAAACAAGGTCTGAAACTGGATGCCTCTGCAATCTATAACCCCAATGGCGTATCACTGAAAGATGCAGTGGGTATCTTCGGTGGTGGCTGCACTGGTGAAATCATCTCTCCCAACGGTTTGGTGCTTACCAATCATCACTGTGGCTATGGTGCTATCCAGGCACACAGCTCTGTAGAACACGACTATCTGACCGATGGTTTCTGGGCTGCAACATTAGCTGACGAGTTGCCTAACGAGCGTCTGTCTTTCCGCTTCGTACACCGCATTGTGGATATTACCGACCTGGTGAACGAGCAAATCAAGAGTGGTGTGGTAACTGAAATCAATTCTCTCACTCGCCCCTACCTCAATAAACTGGCACAAGACGAGTTGGCTAAGAGCGACCTGAACGGCAAGCCTGGTATCGTTGCTCAGGCTTATCCTTTCTATGCAGGCAACAAGTTCTACCTCATTTATTACAAAGTCTATAATGACGTACGCATGGTGGCAGCTCCTCCATCAAGCATCGGTAAGTTTGGCGGTGAAACGGACAACTGGATGTGGCCTCGTCACACTTGTGATTTCTCCGTTTTCCGCATTTATGCCGACCAAAATGGTGAGCCAGCCGACTATTCTCCCGACAACGTGCCGCTGAAGACGCCTAAGTACCTGAAGATTTCCATCAAGGGCCTGAACGAAGGCGACTATGCCATGATTCTGGGCTTCCCCGGCAGTACCAGTCGTTACCTCACTGAGTCAGAGGTGACTGAGCGTATGTACACCACCAACCAGTCTCGCATCGATATGCGTACCATCCGCCTGGATGTGTTGCGTGAGGCGATGGCGAAGAGTGACAAGACCCGCATCCAGTATGCCAGCAAGTTTGCAGGCAGCAGCAACTACTGGAAGAATTCCATTGGTATGAACCAGGCCATTATCGACAATAAGGTACTGGAAACCAAGGCTGAAATAGAGAAACAGTTCAAGGCTTTCGCACAAGGCAAGCCTGAATACGAAGGTGTGGTTGACAAAATCAATGACATTATTGCAGAGTCCATGCCTGCATCACGCTGGGTGGACTACCTGAGCGAGTTCTACAGCGCCATCGAATTCAGAACGCCTGTGGAGATGATGGATAAGATGAAGGAAGCCATCAAGAACAAGGATAATGCAGGAATAGAAGAAGCCAAAGAGGAACTGCGCCAGGCATTTGCACAAATCCACAACAAGAATTATGACCACGAGGTGGATCGCCTGGTGGCAAAGGCCATGATTCCAGGACTGAACAAGGCGCTCAGCAACAGTGAACTGCCCAGCTTCTACCAGACCATCCAACGTGATTTCAAGGGTAATGTGGATGCTTACGTAGATAATATCTATAACAATTCCATTTTCGCCAACGAAGCCAACCTGAATAAGTTCCTGAAAAAGCCTTCCATCAAGGCTATCGACAAGGATCCATCGCTGGCCAACACACGTTCTATTATGGATTGCATAATGAATGCCGCTGAGGCTTATTCATCATCAGAGGATTTGTCTCTGCTGCACAAGGCTTTTATCCGTGGTCTGAACGAGATGAAGCTGCCTACCCCATCCTATCCTGATGCTAACTTCACCATGCGTCTTACTTATGGCAATGTGAAGTCATACGACCCGAAGGATGGTGTGCATTACAAGTATTATACCACGGGCGACGGTGTGTTGCAGAAGGAGAATCCTGACGATCCTGAGTTCGTGGTGCCTGCTAAGCTGAAGGAGCTGTTGGAGAAGCGTGACTTTGGCCGTTATGCTATGAAGGATGGTTCATTGCCAGCTTGCTTCCTGACTACCAACGATATTACTGGCGGTAACTCTGGTAGCCCTGTGATGAATGACAACGGTGAGTTGATTGGCATTGCTTTCGACGGCAACTGGGAATCACTGAGTGGTGACATCAATTTCGATGATGACTTGCAGCGTTGCATCGCCGTGGATATCCGCTATGTGCTGTTCGTGATTGACAAGTTGGGTGGAGCGCAAAGACTGATTGACGAAATGAGTATCAGTGAACAATGAAGAGTGAACAGTGAACAATGAACAGTGAACAATGAACAGTAAAGAATGAAGAATGAACGTGAAATTCAAAATGCCTAAGTTCGGGCGCAATCTGACAGGAAAGGGATGGCTCAAGGAACTGCTGCTAACCATCGTCGGTACTGCTATCGGTGTGGGGTTGACCTTCTTCGTGAACGACAAGGTGGAGGACGCCCATCAGCGGGCTGCTCAACGCGAGACGGCCATCATGGCGGTGTGCGACATCGATGAGATTACGCAAGGACTCAAGGACGAGATACAACTGGAGGACAGTCTGTTCAGAGTGACCATGTATGTATCTACCCATCAGGAACTGATCGACTTGCTGCCAATGGACACACTGGATATGGCGTTCAAGTATCTGTACGACGATCCTACGGTGGTGAAGGAATGGACAGCCGACACAAAGGAGAACGCCTTCAACAGCGGTATCGATACCCGCATGAACCTGGGGAACAACCAGTTCTACGACAATGTGCAGTCATGCTACTACGTGCGCCGCTCGCTAATGAAAGTGATGGAGGATGCTCCCATGTTCCGCCGTCCGATCGGCAAGGATGCATACGAGGACTTTCTGTACGAGTTGCACTCAACCGCCATCGATTACGACGGCGTTCTGCTCCCCGAAGCCCGGCGACAAGTGATGAAGCAGGTTTTCGCACATAAATTGACAACGCTCTATATCAAGCGTTATTTTACCCGAAAAAATGCCTATCAGAATGCTGTTTCTAAGCTGGAAAGGCTGAACCGCGAGAACAAACTGCTGATGGACATTACCGACGAGGATATAGAAAAATATATCAAGCAAAATTCGGAGCATGTTTCACAGCAGGATTTAGCCGATTTGATTATTGGCACATGGCTGGTGAACAAGGATACCATCGTGTACCATGCGGACAACACCTTCGAAAGGACTTGGGGCATAGAACTTCAGGCGCAGCTTCTACTCGCGGTGGAGCAGAAAGAGGTCTTGCTTTTGATCCCAACGACCATCCTCACGAAAGGGCAGTGGGAACTGGAAGGCAACTTACTGACATCTTACGTCGATTTCAATAACGCAGAAATGCTTTCCTTTGACTTTGACACGAGCAGTTTCCCACAGTCAGCTTTGGAACGTATGAAAGACAGCCTGGAAATCAGAAAAGAAATGGCGAGGAAAGACTTCCTGGAGCGATTCAGGCATCAGGAGATGAAGGCTGAACATGTTGTCTCGTTTGACAAGAGCGGCAACACGATGGTGTGGACATTTGAGGAAACAACTCCTTCAGGCAACAAACAAACGACTTCATTACAATTATACAGGAAACAGGAAGAATGAAGAATGAAGAATGACTTTTCGAAGCAGCGAGGGCAGAGCGATGCTTGCATCGGCTATGCCGAGTCGCGAAGAAATTGATCCGTAGCATAACAATGAAGAGTGAGGAGTGAAGAATGAAGAGTATAAAGGAAATATACAGAATTGGCGTGGGGCCTTCAAGTAGTCATACTATGGGTCCCAAGCAAGCCTCCCAACTATTCAAGGAGCGTCATCCTGATGCCTTCCGCTTCAAGGTGACCCTCTATGGCAGCTTAGCGGCCACTGGCAAGGGACACTTGACCGATGTAGCCATCATGGAAGAGTTGGAGCCTGTAGCTCCTGTTCAGATTGTCTGGCAACCAAAGGTCTTTCTACCCTTCCATCCCAATGGCATGAATTTCAAGGCAATCGACAAGGATGAGCACGTTACGGAGGAATGGACGGTTTATAGTGTGGGAGGTGGAGCCCTTGAGACAGAGGAAGGCCCTGTAGGGATGAACGATATCGGCGACATTTACCCTATGACCAGCATGACAGACATCCTGGAATGGTGCGAGCGAACTGGACGGAGCTACTGGGAATATGTAGCCAAGTACGAGGACACCGATATCTGGGACTACCTGCAAGAGGTGTGGACAGTGATGAAAGCTGCCATTGAACGAGGCCTTGAGGCTGAGGGTGTCTTGCCTGGTCCGCTGAACCTGCGACGCAAGGCCATCACTTACTATCTGAGGGCAAAGGGCTATCAGGGTACCCTGCGTTCCAGGGGTATGGTGTTTGCATACGCCTTGGCTGTGAGCGAGGAAAACGCCTCTGGTGGTATGATTGTTACTGCACCTACCTGTGGTAGTTGCGGTGTATTGCCAGCCGTGCTCTACTCCCTGCATCTGACGCATGATTTTAGCGATACACGCATCTTGCGAGCTTTGGCAACTGCCGGACTGATTGGTAATATCGTCAAGGAAAACGCTTCTATATCAGGTGCCGATGTGGGTTGTCAAGGTGAGGTGGGTGTAGCCTGTGCTATGGCATCAGCTGCTGCTTGCCAACTCTTTGGAGGCAGTCCTTATCAGATTGAATATGCAGCTGAAATGGGATTGGAGCATCACTTGGGCATGACTTGCGACCCTGTCTGTGGCTTGGTGCAGATTCCTTGCATCGAGCGTAATGCTTACGCTGCTGCCCGTGCTTTGGATGCCAACATCTATGCTACCTTTACCGATGGACACCACCGTGTTTCCTTCGACCGCGTGGTAGATGTGATGAACAAAACCGGCCATGACCTGCCTTCTCTCTACAAAGAAACCAGCGAGGGAGGGTTGGCGAAATTAATGAAGAATGAAGAATGACTTTTTGGAGCAGCGAGGGCAGAGCCAAGCTTGCTTGAGCTATGCCGAGTCGCGACAAAATCATGATTAAGCGAGAGGAGAGCCAAGCTTGCTTGGGCTATCCCGAACGTGAGTGATTTATCTAAAATTGATGCGAAGCATAATAATCAACAATGAACAATGAAGGCTGCTCATTTGGGCAGCCTTCTTTGTTTCAGCACAGGCTTCTGCACTTTCGCCTAAACATACTAAAGGTTTCGTATCAGTCCCTTCAGCAAGTTGTCTTGCGCAAAAACTTCATTCAACAAAACTCAATAATTGTGCTTACATCTTCGCCTATCGATAGCGAGACAATTATCATGTCGTCATGCTTGTATATAGTAGGAACGAGCTTATCACCCAACTTTGCAGCTACTCGATACTCTACACGCAAACCATTGACAACGAAATTATCAGGTAACAGTTCCATCGCCATGCGGACATAGTTGGCATTGTTCAGATGTCTGTTGTAGTCGATGTCGGCACGAAGCACCTTGATAGGTTCCAAAACCTCACCTTCTGTTTTAGGTAGAATAATGCGGCGGTCTTTGTAGTTCATCTCCAACTGTTGATCCAGCGTCATGGATTGTATGGTAGCATCATCCACACGCTTTAGCTTTCCTGCTGTCTTATCCACGAAAGCACCCATGCTCCAAGTCTTGTAGCAGGGATTACCCTCTGCATCGTAGATGAACGTGTTGCGGAATCCGAACATCGGTTTCATGCCATAGACGGAGGTTGTGACCGTCAATTCTTCTTTATATTTAGGCACTCTTATCACTTCCACTTGCCTGGTGGCTAATAGCTGAGTCATGTTTTGCTCTGCAAAAAACTGCTTCACACCAGGCTCGCTATCAATCCACATTTCCGAACAGTCCTGCATCATTTGGAGTGCAGAATAAAGTTTTAGTTGTCCATCGCTGTCGCAGGTACTTGTTGTTACCTTGTATTTTAAGCTATACATGTTTTCTATTCTTGAGATACTATCTTTTCAACCATCTTTTTTCCGGCTTCGTAGGCTTTTCGCAAATCCTCTTCCCAATACTCATCACGGTATTGTCGCTTGGCTTCTTCTGAGAAACCTGCCAGTTCGAAACGGTCGTAGTTCTTCACCTGGTAGGTATTATAGGCGTTGAGTTTTTCTGGCTTGCCAAGAGCCCTTGAAATACAATACTCCATAGAGCCATAACCATTGTCGTTATTCATTTCCCTCGTGCCATTCATAGTCTCGATTAGCAATACCGGCATCTTCTTGGGAGCCGTCATGCTGTAGTCATTGTAAGAGAGCCAAGGGAATGCCAGACGCTCCAAGAATGTGCGCATCTGACCAGTCACGTCTCCAAAATAAATGGGTGAACCCAGCACCAATCCGTCAGCTTGGGCAATCTCTTCCAAGATAGGAGTCAGGGCATCCTTGAACTTGCAGACGTTCGATGCCTTGCCCTTTATCTTACATGCCATACATGACATGCAGCCCTTATAGTCAAGCTCATAAAGGCGTACAGTCCTTACCTCTACATCACTACTCACTGCGTTTGCTCCTTCAGCAAACTTCTGCAGCATCGAGGCAGTATTGAAATTCTTTCTTGGACCACCGTCGATAATCATTATTTTAACCATAATCGTTATTATTAAAAAGTTATAATCTATTACTTTGTTTGTTTGCAATATCCCCATGACCTCACGGCATTTGATACATGGAATTATTGACACTTCATTCATCATTATGTCTATTTCTGTGAATCCATGAATTCAGTAGGAGAGAGAGTCTCAATTCTCTTAAACATGCGACTCAAATGTTGTGGATATTCAAAGCCTAACTTGTAGGCTGTCTCTGAAATACTTTCGCCATTTAGCAACAGGTTTTTAGCCTTGCTGATGATGAAACGGTGGATATAGTTCAGCGCACTACTACCTGTACCTTCTTTAACGATGTCACCCAGGTAATTGGGGGTAATATGTAGCTGGTCGGCACAATAAGCCACTGTGGGCAGCCCATGTTCCTGTTGCAACTCGGCATCATAATACTTATTCAGTAAGGAATAAAGCTGCGCTATACGGTCGTTATTGTTAACATTTGGATGTACATGATGCTGGCGGTTGAAAGCTCGTTGGCTATAGTTCAGTATCAGCTCGATGTAGTTCACGATGATAGATTTCAGCTCGCTGTCATTTCGGTGCTCTGTCAGTTCATAGAGGATGCTACGAATGATGCTCACAATGATGTTTCGCTCATAAGAATCCAGCGTCAGTGCCTCGTTGGTGGGGTAGCTGTAAACACTGTATTGCCTAATGCTTTTTTCTAATGATGTACCTGCCAATAGGGTAGGGTGAAACAACAGTGCCCAACCGGTAAGTTGTACGGTGGTGCCATCATCGTGCTTGCCACCCATGCCTCCTGGTTGCACGCAAATCAATGAGTCTTTGGTGTAATGATACTGACCTTTGCCTAAAGACAGCTCTATCTCATTACTTTCGTGGATGAAGAATCCATATACCTCATAATGGTTAAAGCTGTGACGCACCTCGGGCAGTTCGTCGAAATGCACCACGCTTACCAGCGGATGCTGAACCTTGCTGCCGACAAAATGGATGTAATCAGCCACTTGCTTGATATGTCTCACATCGTTCATCTCCTTCTTTTTTTGCAAAAATAAGCAAAATCCGTAAAAATGATACATCCAACCTTATTTTTATTATTTTTATGTGTATTTTTAGGTGTAATTTTGCATCGTGAATAATAAAAAACAGAATTATTAATTTAAATAATTAGGATTATGAAAACTAAAATCTTCTTTGTGTTCGCTTTTGCAATGTTTATGCTGTCAACAATGAACGTAAGTGCGCAAATTACCATCAACATCAGATATACTGCTGAGAATGGCAATGCACGTAAATATGTAGAGGAAATGGAGGCAAGTGGTATAGCTGCCCGTATCCGTGCGGTAGAAGGTTGCTTGGGATATGATTATTTCTATCCAGCTGACGATCCTAATGGTTTGCTGCTGATTGATAGCTGGCAAGATCAGGCTGCCCTGAACCGCTATCACAGTTCACCTATGATGCAAGAGGCTGCTGCCCTGCGCGAGAAGTATGGATTGGGTGGTCGTAACGTTCGTATGTTTACTCCTGTAACACCTCCTGCAAGAAGAGAGGGGGCTCCAGCTAATAACGACAATAACTAAAAACAGATAATAATGAAACAGAATATTGGACAGAAACTGGCTCTTTATCCTACCCCAGCTACAGTAGTTGGCACCATTGACAATGAGGGTAAATTGAATTGGATGCTGGTGGCTCATGTTGGCATCGTTAGTCACTCTAAACTGCTACTGAGTGTACATGCAGTACATCATAGTGTGAAAGCTATCGACGAGACACATCGTCTTTCTATCAATATTATCGACGAGCAATTTGTGGCACAAGCCGATTATACAGGAACCGTCAGCGGTGCGAAAACTGACAAGTCGAAGGTTTTTGAATATCACTTGGGCGAAGCTGGTATGCCCGTTATCGAGCAGTCGCCGTTGGTGATGGAGTGTGAAGTCATTGACACCTATGAGATAGATGGTTTCAAGAACTACATTTGCTCTATCCTCAACACTTATGTTGAAGAAGAAATGTTGGACGATAAGCAGAAACCAGATTACAACAAGCTGAAGCCAGTGTTGTTTGAGATGCCTACCTACAAGTACCTGCGGACTGGTGATATCATTGGTGACTGCGTTAAGATGGGTAAGGCTTTTGGAGTAAAATTAAACAAGTAAAACTAGTGATAAAGATGAAAGATTCAAAAATTATATTGGGCACATGGTCATGGGGATCGGGTGCAGTTGGAGGTGATCAGGTATTTGGCAACCATTTGGAGATGGAGCAACTTAAACCTGTTTTTGAGGCAGGTATGCAGGCTGGTCTGAATGTTTGGGATACAGCTACCGTTTATGGTATGGGTGCCTCAGAGTCTATCTTGGGTGAGTTGGCTAAGGCCTATCCACGTAAGGAGGTTGTACTATCTACTAAATTTACGCCGCAGATTGCTCCTGATACTGCAGACGCTGTAACAGAATTGATGGAAAACAGCCTCAAGTTGTTGCAGACCGACTATATAGATATGTACTGGATTCATAACCCAGCTGACGTAGAACGCTGGACACCAGGTTTGATTCCTTTGCTGCAGAGTGGTAAGGTAAAGCGTGTGGGTGTGTCTAACCATAATCTTGCTGAGCTGAAACGAGCTGATGAGATTCTTGCAGAAGCTGGTTTCCATGTGTCTGCTATACAGAATCATTACAGTTTGCTCTACCGTTCTTCTGAACGTGGTGGTGTGCTCGACTATTGCTTGCAGCATGGCATTCAGTTCTGGGGATATATGGTGCTGGAACAAGGTGCTTTGTCTGGTAAGTACAATACACAAAATCCTTTGCCTGCAGAGAGCGATAGAGGTCGTAAGTATAATCCTGTATTGCCTCAGATTGAAAACCTTACTAATGCAATGAAAACCATAGGTGAAAAATATGGTGCTTCTTGCTCTCAGATTGGCATAGCATGGGCTATTGCGAAAGGTGTGATGCCTATTATTGGTGCCACTAAGCCCCATCATGTTCTGGAGGCTGCTGAAGCTGCCAAGATTCATTTGACAACTGATGAAGTGAAGGAACTGGAAGTATTGGCTGAGGCTACCGGTGTTGATACTCGTGGTTCTTGGGAACATTCAATGTAATAAAGATGAAGAAGTTTGGTGTTTCAAGTTGTTTATTGCTTATGTCAATGGTGATGTATGCTCAGTCGGCGATAGATCTGCACAGCCATTTTACCACACCTGCCTTCTTGAAGGTGTTGGCTGAACATGATGCTTTGCTGGATGAGGGATTCCCTATTCCTGACTGGACGGTAGAGGATCATCTGCAATTTATGAGAGATGCCGGCATCGAGAAGTCTGTGCTAACCCTTCCGGCACCTCAGCCTTATTTCGGTGATGCTGCTGAGACGGCTCGTGTGATTCGTGCAACCAACGAGGCTGCTGCCAAGTTGAAAGCTGAGCATCCCGACAAATTCTTGTTTTGTGCCGCTTTACCTTTACCCGATGTGGAGGCTGCTATGAAGGAAGCTGTCTATGCGCTTGATACCTTACATGCCGATGGCGTGAAACTGGCTACCAACAGTCGGGGACAGTACTTAGGGGAAGTGGCCCTCGACCCCTTGATGCAACTGCTCAGCGATAGAGGAGCTGTAGTGATTTTACATCCTCATAAACCTGAGCCTTATGCGCAGCAAGTGATGAAGCAGACGCCTTTGGCTCTTTATGAGTATCTGGCTGAAACTACCCGTGCATTGGCTAATATGATTACCCGTAATGTACTGGCGCGTTATCCAGGTATGAAGGTGGTGGTGCCTCATTGCGGTTCTTACCTACCATTGGCTATTCCACGCATGAAGTCAGTCTATCCTGCTGTGCTTGCCAAGCAGATGGTGGGTGACATAGACTGGGATGCCAACCTGAGGTGCCTCTACTACGACTTGGCGGGTGCTGCTTCTCCAGCAGTCATTAAACAGATGCTTACTCTCACAGAACCGAGTCACATTATGTATGGTTCTGATTATCCCTATGTGACAGCTCAAGTGTTAACTAAGAAAATCAAGCAACTGCGTGAAGAACTGAAGGCTGACGAGGAGCTGGCTCCCTATGTGGATATGTTTATGAAGGATAACGCTATCAAACTATTT